>Ga0247825_10000742_pt1 | contig 21016 bp, 18 predicted proteins | sample 13C_Vanillin_Day_FD_194413 | JGI IMG/M metagenome (GOLD analysis project Ga0247825, IMG submission 194413) | Soil microbial communities from agricultural site in Penn Yan, New York, United States - 13C_Vanillin_Day48 | ecosystem: Environmental > Terrestrial > Soil > Agricultural land | place...
ATCGTGGTGGTGGACGGCCGGCGCACTTACATGGTGGTGGCGTTCGCGACCAAGCCGCACAACCGCAAGGCGGCCGTCGACCGCTTCGTCGCCTCCTTCAAGTTCAAGGCGCCGCCAAAGCCGAAGGACACCACGCCCAAGGTGGTGACCAAGAGCAAGCCCAAGGAATGAAGCAGACCGCAGCTAAGCGGCCGCCGGATAGTCCGTGTAGCCCTTGGGGCCCTCGGTATAGAAGGTGGCGGCGTCCCACGGATTGAGAGGCGCGCCCGTCGCCAGCCGTCGCGGCAGGTCGGGGTTGGCGATGAAGGCCTTGCCGAAGGCGACGGCGACGGCGTTGCCGGCCGCGATTGCCGCCTCGGCGGTCTCCTTCTTGAAGCGCTCATTGACGATGTAGACGCCGCCGAAGGCGCGCTTGAGGTCGGGGCCCAGGCTGTCCTCGCCCTGCGCCTCGCGGGCGCAGATGAAGGCGATGCGGCGCTTGCCGATCTCGCGCGCGACGTAGCCGAAGGTGGCGGCACGATCGGAGTCGCCCATGGCGTGCGCGTCGGCGCGCGGGGCAAGGTGCATGCCGACGCGGCCGGGACCCCACACGGATATCACCGCATCGGCGACCTCCAGCATCAGACGCGCCCGGTTCTCGAGGCTGCCGCCGTAGCGGTCGGTGCGCTTGTTGGAGCCGTCCTGCAGAAACTGGTCGAGCAGGTAGCCGTTGGCACCATGGATCTCGACCCCATCGAAGCCGGCGGCCTTCGCGTTGACGGCGCCCCGGCGAAAAGCCTCGACGATGCCCGGAATCTCGTCGGTCGCGAGCGCGCGCGGGACCTCGTAGGGGCGCTCGGGCCGCAGCAGGCTCACGTGCCCCGTTGCCGCGACGGCGCTTGGCGCGATCGGGGGGCGCCCGTCATGATAGATCGAGTGCGAGATGCGGCCCACGTGCCAGAGCTGCAGGAGGATGCGGCCGCTGGCGGCGTGCACGCCGTCGACGACGCTGCGCCAGCCCGCGGTCTGCTCGGGCGACCAGATGCCCGGCGTGCTCGGATAGCCGACGCCCGCCGGATCGACCGATGTGGCCTCGGTGATGATCATGCCGGCGGAGGCGCGCTGCACGTAGTAGTCGCGCATCAGGGCGTTGGGCACGCGGCCTGGCATGTTGGCGCGGTTGCGGGTCAGCGGCGCCATGACGATACGGTTCGGCAGGCGCAGCTCGCCGACCGTGATCGGTTCCTGGAGGATGCTCATGATCGTGTTCTGATTGCTCGGAGGTGGAGGGACCTGCTGGCAATCTATGCGCCGGGCACCGGCAAGGGAACACCGGCGGCGGCGAATGCCGCCTTCTGTCGCGCGCCGACCTCGTCCAGGTTGAAACCCCGGATCGTGTCGTTGAACATGTCGTGCCAGTTGAGCCTGGCGCCAAGATGCAGGAACACGCCGCCGAGGCCGATGGCGGCGCGATCCATGAACACGAACTCGCGCGGCACCTTCACCGGCCCCTTCTCCTTGAGCGCCTTGTGCACCGTGAAGGCCTCCTTGCGCCCGTATTGGCCGGGCGTGGTGCCGTCGGCGATCTCGCGCTCGCGGTCGTCGAGCAGCGGCCCGTAGATGAAGCGCGCCCAGATGTTGAGCGTGTCGATCAGCTCGGCTGAGAGCCCGGTGAAGCCCCACGTCTCGTAGGCGTGCACGACGAGGTCGCGCCTGCCCTGGAGCAGGCCGGTGTAGAGGTCGATGACACCCTGCACGAACGGCGTGGGGAAGGTGCGAATGCACCCGTAGTCGAGGAGGTTGATGCCGGCCGGCTCGCCGAGCGGACCGCCGCTGCGGCCTGCAGCGCCGTTCGCCGTTCCGGTCTCGAAGATCGTGTAGTTGCCGAGGTGCGGGTCGCCGTGGATCACGCCGTAGTGCGAGAACGGGAACCACCAGGCGCGGAACATGGCGCGGGCAATGGCATTGCGGTGCTCGAGCGGGGCCGCCTTGTAGTCCATGAGGCGCCGGCCCTCGAGCCAGGTCATGGTGAGCAGGCGCTTGGTCGAAAGCTCGGGGAGGATGCGCGGCACGCGGATGTTGGTGCCGTCGGCGAAGATGGCGCCGTAGAGCGCGGTGTGGTGGGCTTCCAGCTCGTAGTCGAGCTCCTCGCGCAGGCGCGCCGAGATTTCCTTGAGGATCTCGCCCGTCTCCACCGCCGGGTTCATGCGCGCATGCAGCGCGAACACCATCCTGAGCTGGTTGAGATCGGCCTCGACGGCCGATTGCATGTCGGGGTACTGCAGCTTGGCGGCCAAGGCCGTGCCGTCGTGGGCGGTCGCGCGGTGCACCTGGCCGAGCGAGGCGGACGCCGCGGGCGTCGGCTCGAAGCTCTTGAAGCGCGCGGCCCAGTCGGGGCCGAGCTCCGCCACCATGCGCCGGCGCACGAACGCGGGCCCCATGGGCGGGGCCTGCGACTGCAGCTGGGAAAGCTCCTGCGCGTACTCGGCCGGCAGCGCCTCGGGGATGGTGGCGAGCAGCTGCGCCACCTTCATGATCGGCCCCTTGAGGCCGCCCAGAGCCGCGGCCAGCGCCGCAGCGTTGCTGGCGTCGTTGCCATCGAGGCCGAATATGCGCTGGCTCGCCACACGGGCCGCTACCGCGCCGACATTGGTGCCGACCTTGACGTAGCGGGCCGCGCGCGCCGCCAGCCGGTTCTCTTCCTCGTCCTTGCGGTCGTTCACGCGCGTGCCCTCATCGTCTCTCGAATATCGGGTCGCGGCGGGGCTGCGTCCAGGGGCATTGGTGCACGGCGCGCGAAAGCACGCTAGGGTCCCTCGAACCGCTGTGTAGGGCAAAATCACGCGGGATACATGCAGAAGCATCGCACACCGGCCGAGACCGCCTCGGCGTAGGCCGCAGCGGTGCGCGCCCCCGTCACGCATGCGATCGTCGCACTGGCGCTCTGGTATCGCCGGCAGCGACGGTAGCGCTCAGGCGTGCTTCAGGCCGAGCTGGTCCTGCATCGGCGGCAGATGTACCGGACGGAACGTCAGCGCGATGGCGACGGCGCCGAGCCCGATGGCACACGACCCGATGTAGAGCCAGGCGTAGCTGCCGTAGGCGTCGAACACGTATCCGCCGGCCCATGGCCCGAGCGCCATGCCGAGGCTCGCGAACATCGCGACCGCGCCGAACAGGGTGCCCATGATGCGCGGCCCGAACGTGTCGCGTACGAGCACGGCGTAGAGCGGCATGACGCCGCCGTACGCCAGGCCGAACACGACGGACAGGGCATAGAACTCCCCGAGTGCGCCGACAAACAGATACGTGGCGATTGCCAGGGCTTGCATCACAAGCCCGGCGACCAGCGCCGGCTTGGTCCCGATCCGGTCGGCGATCAAGCCGAAACCGATGCGCCCTCCGAGACCTGCGAGACCTGCGAGGCTGAACACGCTGACGGCAATCAACGGTGGGAGGCCGCAGAAGGCGGCGTACGAGACCATGTGGAAGAGCGGTCCCGAATGCGCGGCGCAGCAGGCGAAATGGGTGAGCGCGATGGCTGCGAACTGCGGCGTGAGCAGCGCCTGTCCGGCCGTCATGGGTACGTCCTGGGCGGCAGCGGGCGCCGCTGAGGGCAGACCCGCATCGCCTGTTGCCACGGGCGGCGGACGCACCAGGAGTGCGGCGGGCAGCAGCAGCGCCCAGGATGCGAGGCCAATGAGCAGCATGGCGGTGCGCCAATCCAGGGCCTCGAGCAGCAGCCCGGCGATCGGAGAGATGGTCATGGACCCGATGCCCATGCCGGCGGAGACGAGCGCGACCGCGAGGTTGCGGCGATGCTCGAGCCATGCGGTCGCGACCGACACCATCGGTGCGTAGAAGCTGCCGGCGGCGACTCCGATAACAACGCCGAACAGCAGCTGGAACTCGATCAGCGAGGTCGCCTGGCTGGCGGCGACGAGGCCGACGCCCAGCAGGGCGCTGCCGAGCAGCACGACGATGCGCGTGCCGAAGCGGTCCGACAGCGCGCCCCACAGAAACGCGGCGGCGCCCATGCTGAGGAAATCGAGCGTGGCGGCCGTCGATATGCCGCTGCGCGACCAGCCCGTGTCCGTGGCGATCCGCTGGAGGAAAACGGCGAGCGAGAACATCGCCCCGATGCCGATGCAGGTCATCAGCATGCCCGCGCCGACGACGACCCAGCCGTAGGACCGCTCCATGTTTCCTCCCGGCGCCATTGCGAGCCGCGCACGCGGATCGTCCGACGCTCGTTTGTCATTCCTGCAGGATATCAGGCGCCCGCACCGCGGCCGCACCAGAACGAGGCGAGCTTACACCATCACCTGGGTGCCGACCTCGACGACGCGATCGCTCGGGATGCGGAAATACTCGGTGGCGTCCTCGGCGCGGCCCGCGAGCCAGATGAACAGCAGCTCCTGCCAGCGCGGCATCTCCGACTTCATCGTCGTCTTGAGCGAGCGCCGCGACAGGAAGAACGAGGTGGCGGCAATGTCGATATTGAGGTCCTTGCGCCGGCAGTGCTCCAGGATCTTGGGCACGCTCGGCGTCTCCATGAAGCCATAGTGCGCGATGACGCGAACGAAGGTGTCGGCGACCCTGTCGATCTCGATGCGCTCGTGACGCGGCACGCGCGGCACGTCCTCGGTCTTTATGGTCAGTATGATGTTGCGCTCATGCAGCACGCGGTTGTGCTTGAGGTTGTGCATGAGTGAGGTGGGCGCCGAGCTCGGATCGCCGGTCAGGAATACGGCGGTGCCCGGCACACGATGCGGGGGCTTGGCGTCGAGCTTGCGCACCAGCCACTCGAGGTCGGCCTCGTTCTTGCGGGTGGCCTTGGCGAGCGTGCGCGAGCCGCGCACCCACGTCAGAACGAGCAGGCTGATCGCTGCCGCGACGAGCAGCGGCATCCAGCCGCCCTCGGGGATCTTCATGACGTTGGCGGCAAGAAACGCCTGCTCGATCAGCAGCAGGGGCACCATCAGGGCAGCCACTTTCCACACCGGCCAGCCCCAACAGCGCCACACTACGAAGAAGGCCATGAGGCTGTCGATGACCATGGTCGCGGTGACGGACAGGCCGTAGGCTGCGGCGAGGTTGCTCGAGTTGCGGAAGGTCAAGGTCACGAGCACGACGCCGACGAACAACACCTGGTTGACACGCGGCAGATAGATCTGGCCGGCGACGCTCTCCGACGTGTGGCGAATCTCGAGGCGAGGCAGCAATCCCAGCTGGATGGCCTGGCGCGTGAAAGAGAAGGCGCCGGTGATGACGGCCTGGCTGGCGATCACGGTGGCAAGGGTCGCCAGCACGACCATTGGGATCAGGGCCCAGCCTGGATAGAGCCGGTAGAAGGGGTTCTCGATCGCCTCCGGATGGGCGAGCAGCAGCGCGCCCTGGCCGAAGTAGTTGATGATCAGCGCCGGCTGAACGATGGCGAGCCAGGCGAATTGGATCGGCTTGCGCCCGAAGTGGCCGAGGTCGGCGTAGAGCGCCTCGGCGCCGGTCGCGACCAGGAACACGAGGCCCATGACGGCGAGGCCGATCACGCCGTGGGTGAGAACGAACTCGACGCCGAGCGCAGGGTTCAAGGCGAGGAACACGCGTGGGTCGTCGATCAGGTGGATCATGCCACCGATGGCAAGCACGATGAACCAGATGAGCGTAATGGGCCCAAAGAACTGGGCGACGGCGGCCGTCCCCCGCGACTGCACGGCGAACAAGCCGACGAGGATGGCGATCGTGATCGGCAGCACCGCATCGCTGAGCGCCGGCGCTACGAGCTTCAGGCCTTCCACCGCCGAAAGCACGGAGATGGCCGGAGTGATCACCGCGTCGCCGTAGAAGAAGGCGGCGCCGACGACGCCGAACACCAGAATCAGCGGCGCGCTGCGCTTGGCCACGGACTGCCCGAGCGCCATCAGCGCGAACGTGCCGCCCTCGCCCTTGTTGTCGGCGTTGAGGAGCACGATCACGTACTTGACCGTGACGATGAGCACCAGTGTCCAGGTCATGAGCGAGAGGATGCCGAGCACGGCGTCGGGTCCCGACGTGCCGTGATGCTGGGCCGCCGTTACAGCCTCGCGCAGGGCGTAGAGGGGGCTGGTGCCGATGTCGCCGTAGACGACGCCGATCGATCCAAGCGCCAGGGCCCAGAACTGTTTGCTGGTATGCCCATCTTCGGCACCGTGGGCGGCGGCTGCTTGTGCCATAGGCGGCGGCTTCTCGGATCGGCCACGCTGCGGAGTTGGCCGCGGCTTATACACCCACGTCTGCTTCGGTCAAAGCGCGATTGGGAGGCAGAATTGGCCAGCACGTCAGGCCTCCGCAGGCAGCGCGCTTTGCACCAACGCAACGACTGAACAGTGTTCTCTCCGGGCGAGGTGCAGGTCTGGGCTGCGGTCTCAGGCAGCCTGCTCCATGGCTTCCAGCTCGTCGATCATGCTCTCGATCACCTTGAGGCCCTTCTGCCAGAAGGCGCTCTGGCGGGCGTCGAGGCCGAAGGGGGCGAGCAGCTCGGAATGGTGCTTGGAGCCGCCGGCCTTCAGCATCTCGAAGTATTTGCCGACGAACCCTGGATGCGCCTCCTGGTAGAGGCCGTAGAGCGAGTTCACCAGACAATCACCGAAGGCGTAGGCGTAGACGTAGAACGGCGAATGGATGAAGTGGGGGATGTAGGACCAGTAGGTCTCGTATCCATCCTTGAGATCGATGGCCGGGCCCAGGCTCTCGCCCTGAACCTCGAGCCAGATCTGGCCGAGCCGTTCGGCGGTGAGCTCGCCAGACCGGCGCTCCTGGTGCACCCGGCGCTCGAAGCCGTAGAAGGCGATCTGGCGCACGACCGTGTTGATCATGTCCTCGACCTTCTGCGCCAAGAGCGCCTTGCGCTCGCGTATGTCCTTGGCGGTGGCGAGCAGGGCCCTGAAGGTCAGCATCTCGCCGAACACGGATGCCGTCTCCGCCAGCGTGAGCGGCGTCGATGCGAGCAGCGCGCCCTGCGGGGCCGCCAGCACCTGGTGCACGCCGTGGCCGAGCTCGTGCGCGAGCGTCATGACGTCGCGCAGCTTGCCCTGGTAGTTCATGAGAATGTAGGGGTGCACGGACGGCACGGTCGGGTGCGAGAAGGCGCCGGGCGCCTTGCCCTCGCGGACCGGGGCGTCGATCCAGGCATCGTCGAAGAAGCGCCTGGCGATGCTGGCCATCTCGGGCGCGAACGCGCCGTAGGCCTTCAGCACCGTGGCCTGTGCGTCGGCCCAGGGTACGATGCGCTCGGGCCTGTCGGGGAGCGGGGCGTTGCGGTCCCAGTAGGCGAGCTTCTTCTTGCCGAGCCACTTGGCCTTGAGGGCGTAGTAGCGGTGCGCGGTCGCCGGGTAGCCCGCGCGCACGGCCTCCACGAGAGCGTCCACCACCTCGGGCTCGACGCGATTGGCGAGATGGCGGCTGTCGGCCACATCCTTGAAGCCGCGCCAACGGTCGGAGATCTCCTTGTCCTTGGCGAGCGTGTTGGTAATCAGCGTGAAGAGCCGGCCGTTGTCCCTAAACACGCGCGCCAGCGCCTCGGCGGCAGCCCGGCGCTTGGCCTCGTCGGGCGACGTCAGGAAGTTGAGCGTGGGCTCGAGCGCGAGCGGCCCCCGCTCGCCCTCGACCTCGAAACGCAGCCCAGTCATGGTCTCGCTGAAGAGCCGGCTCCAGGCGCTGTGGGAGGTGGTCGCCTTCTCGTGGAACAGCCGCTCGAGCTGCTCGTCGAGCTGGTAGGGCTTGTCCTTGCGCAGGTCCATGATCCAGGGCCGGTAGCGCGCCAGCGCCGGCACCTCGAGCCCCTGAGCCAGGACCGCCTCGTCGATCTTGTTGAGCTCGAGCTCGAAGAAGATCAGATCGGTGGTGATGGCGGTCAGCCGGTCCTGGATATCGCCGTAGAACTTGGCGTTCTCGGGATTGGATGTGTCGCCGGCGTAGAGCAGGCCGGCATAGGAGCCGAGCTTGCCGATCAGCTCGCTCAGGCGCTCGTAGGCGATGATCGCCTCCGCCAGGGCCGCGCCGTCTGCGGCGAGCCCGACGAGCTTGCCCTGATAGCGCTCCTTCATGCGCCGGGCCGCGTCGGCCGCCGCCTCGAGGTCGGCTTGGACGTCGGGGGCCTTGGGACCCGGATACAGGTCGCCGAGGTTCCACGTCGGCATCGGCCCGAGCTCGGCCGTCGCCGTGGAGCGCGCTGCCATCGCCGGCTCGCTGGATGCCCGTGGTGTTTCGCCCTTGCTGCTCATCTCGTCCCGCTCCAGCGCTTTACCATGCTTTCGCCCAATGTGCGGTGCGGTGCAGGGCCCTGCAAGGCTCCTTCCCTTCTTATCCGCGGCCGCATCTGCCATGAGGTGCGCCGGCCCCACTATGGCCGCGGGTCAACGCCCGGGCAAAAAAGCATCAACCCAAGCCGAACCGAAACGATGCATTTACCCATATCGGGCACTCTCCGCGCAGCCGCGTAAGCGGAATGTGGCCATCCGTCCGATCTTGAGCCGCGTTGGCTGGGGTTTGGTTGGCGGCGTGTGTAGTAACCAGTTGAGTTGAGTAGCCCGCGACATGCCCAAGCTCGTCCTGATCGTCGACGACGATCCAGCCCAGCGCCGCATCCTCGAAGAAACCATAAAGCGTCTCGGCTTCGAGACCAGGACCGCTCAAGGCGGGGAGCAAGCGCTCCAGATCCTGGAGGGCCCCGATCACTCGGCCGTCGCGCTGGTCCTGCTCGATCTCGTCATGCCCGGCATGGACGGCACCGAGGTGCTCAAGCGCCTCTCCGCCAAGCCCGGCAGCCCGCCCGTCATCGTGCAAACGGCGCACGGCTCCATCGATGCCGCCATCAACGCCATGCGCGCCGGCGCCGCCGACTTCGTCGTCAAGCCGGCCTCGCCCGAGCGGCTCGAGGTGTCCATCAACAGCGCGCTCAAGATCGAGGCGCTGCAGGGCGAGATCGCCCGCATCAAGAAGAAGGCGGAGGGCACGCTCACCTTCTCCGACCTCATCATCCGCGGTCAGGCCATGCAGCGCGCCATCTCGCTCGGGCGCCGCGCCGCCGCCTCCAACATCCCAGTGCTGATCGAAGGTGAGTCGGGCGTCGGCAAGGAGCTGATCGCGCGCGCCATCCAGGGCGAGAGCGAGCGCAAAGCCAGGCCGTTCATCACCGTCAACTGCGGCGCCATCCCCGAGAACCTGGTCGAGAGCATCCTGTTTGGCCACGAGAAGGGCTCGTTCACGGGCGCCGTCGACAGGCGCATCGGCAAATTCCAGGAGGCCGACAGCGGCACGTTGTTTCTCGACGAGATCGGCGAGCTGCCGCTCGACGCGCAGGTCAAGCTTCTGCGCGCGCTGCAGGAGGGCGAGATCGATCCCGTCGGCGCCAAGCGGCCGGTGAAGGTCGACTTCCGCCTGGTCTCCGCGACCAACCGGGACATGATCCAGCTGGTCAAGGACGGCAAGTTCCGCGAGGACCTCTACTATCGGCTCAACGTGTTCCCGATCTGGGTGCCGCCGTTGCGCGATCGCCTGGAGGACGTGCCGGACCTCGCCATGCACTTCCTCGCGCGCTTCGCCGCCGAGGAAGGTCGTCGCGTCACCGGCATCTCCAAGGAGACGCTCGAGCTTCTGACGGGCTATTCCTGGCCCGGCAACGTGCGCCAGCTCGAGAACGCCATGTTCCGCGCCGTGGTGCTGGCGGACGGGCCGCAGCTCACTGTCGCCGAGTTCCCGCAGATCGCGGCCCATGTCGAGGGCTTCCGCGCCGCCATTCCCGCGGCTCCGGCCCAGGTCGACAGGCGGCCGGTGATCACCGGGCCCGCCATGCTGGGCGCGGAGGACGTGGTGCCGCAGACGGTCGAGATTGCGCCTCAGTCAGGCAGCGGCAAGGGCTCGCTCGGCATCCCCGCGGTCAACGAGACCGGCGATATCCGCTCGCTCGAGGCCATGGAGGCCGATATGATCCGCCTGGCGCTCGGGCGCTACCGCGGGCACATGACGGAGGTCGCCAAGCGCCTCGGCATCGGCCGATCCACCCTCTACCGCAAGATGCGCGAGTTCGGTCTCGAGGAGCGCCCGAGCTGAGGGGGCGGGGCAAGCGGACTCCAAAAGACGCGACGTCATGCCCGCACAGGCGGGCATCCAGCCGCCTATCGATATGTGACTGGGTCCCGGCCTTCCTCCGCTCGCGCGCTTCGCGCCCGAGCGGCGCCGGGATGACGCCTTGTGCAGTAGCGCACTAACGCGCGACGATGACGTTGGCGGTGAAGAGGGCGTCGCGTTGGGGTGCGCCGGCGAAGGCCGAGCCTTCCTCGAACCAGGACTTGGGCGCCGGCTGGCCCCATAGCGTCTGCCGCTGCGGGTCGCGCAGGGACCAGCGGATCGGCGCGTGGTCGGGGTCCATGGTCTGGTAGTCGCAAGCGTAGAACTCGATGCGATGGCCGTCGGGATCGCGCACATAGAGGAAGAACGCGTTGGAGATGCCATGGCGGCCGGGGCCGCGCTCCATGCTGGCGAGGTGGCCGGTGGTGGCCATCACGTCGCACAGGTGGATGATGTTGAGCGGGCTAGGCACCCAGTAGGCGAGGTGGTGCAGGCGGGGGCCGCGGCCGTTGGTGAAGGCGAGGTCGTGCACGTTGCCCTTGCGGTGCATCCAGGAGGCGACGATGCGGCCGTCCGGGCCGTCCTCCTCGGTGTACTCGGTGAGGCGGAAGCCGAGACCGGCATAGAAGTCGGTTGAGCCCTGCACGTCGGGCGCGAAGACGTTGAAATGATCGAGGCGCTGGGCATGCACGCCGTTGTAGCGGTCGTAGCGCTGCAGCAGGCGCTCGCGCTGCTCCATCGTGACATAGAGCTCGAGCGGCAGGCCGAAAGGATCGGACGCCTCGAGCGTGCGGCCCTGATGGGGGCGCTCGACGAAGGCATGCGGGAGCCCTTTCGACTTGAAGAAGCGGGCGGCCTTGTCGAGGTCCTCCTCGCTGGCGACCTTGAGGCCGATGCGCCGGGCCTCGGGTGTCGGGCCCTCGAGCAGGGCGAGGGAGTGATGCTGGCGCTCCTCGACGGCGCGGAGATAGAGCGCGTCCTTCGTCTCGTCCTCGACAATAAGGCCGAGCGTGCCCTCATAGAACGCCCTGGCGCGCCCGAGGTCCGTCACCGCGAGCGAGACGTGGCTGGCGCGCACGATGTTGAAGGGCGGGTCGAAGATGTGCTTGGGCACGGGCATCGCAAATCCTCCCCAGGGCGCCGGTGTTGCCGGGCTCGCTCTTAGCGCCTTCGCAACTCAGGCCAATCATACTTGAAAAGGCAAGCCTCACTGCCGCCGCATCCAATGCCCACGGTGGCGGAGCCGGGGGTTACGGGCGCGAGCAAAGAGGGACGGGATGCGCGCGATTCTGGCAGCAGCCGTCGTCGTTACGTGCGCACTGCCGGTGTTGCCGGCGGGGGCACGGGACGCCGTGGTCGCGCAGTTGCCCGATGACAAGTCGGCGGCGGCGATCGTCCCGCCGGTGCCCCGGCCGGCCCAGCGCCCCTCGCGAATGGCCAGCGAGCCCGACCGGCTGCCGGAGCCGATCGTTCCACCCGAGCCGCAGCCTGCCGTGCGCCCGCAGCGGCTTGCCGCGCTGTCCGATGCGCAAGTCTCCCCGTTGCATCCGCCATCGCCGCAGCCGATCACGCGGCAGCAATGGCTCGCGTCGTTGTCCGAGCGGGCCCCCACGGGCCTTCCGGGTCATGAGCCGAGAAGGTCCTGGCGGCAGCGCGATGCCGAGACGCAGCGCCTTGTTGCATGCCTGAAGCCCGCCGCGCGCGCCCTGCTGGAGCGCGTCGAGGCCGAGTTCGGCGAGATGCGCATCATCTCCACCTGCCGCGCCGGCGCACGCATCGCCGGCACGGGCCGTATCTCCAGGCATGCCACCGGCGAGGCGATCGACTTCGACGCCGGGGCCCGCAAGGGCGCGGTCGTGCGCTGGCTGATCGCCAACCACACCACCGGCGGCATCATGACTTATGCCGACATGAGCCACATCCATATCGACGTCGGGCCGCATTTCGTGGCGCTCAAGGCCTGGAGCGGGCGGTGAGATGGCGAATGCCAAGGACCTGCGCAGGATGGCGCTGGCCCTCGAGGGGACGACGGAGGCCCCGCATTTCGACCGGGCGGCGTTCAAGGTGACGCGCATCTACGTGACGCTCGCCGCCGACGGCCGTACCGCCAACTTCAAGTTCACGCCGGACGAGCAGGAGCTGTAATGCCTGCTGGCGCCCGAGGCCTTCGCGCCCGTGCCCAATGCCTGGGGCCAGCAGGGCTGGACGACGGCCAAGCTCTCGGCATTGAGTACCGCCGACCTCGAGGCCGCGCTGGAGACGGCCTGGCGGCATGCCGTACCAAAGAAGCCTCGGCGCAAATAGGGTTTGCATTGCAGCAATCGGCCTCGGAGCAGCGGGCGAATATGCGGGCTGCGCATAGGTCATCAATGGCGCTCGCAGCGCCATTCGCCTAAGATGTCGGCACTGCCCGGCCGACGACCCAGAGGCCCGACTTGAGCGACATCTACAAGGGCGCCATCGACTGCGACCTGCATCCGCGCGTGCCGACCCCGCGCGCGATCAGCCAGTACATGGACGACCATTGGCGCGATACGGTCGATCTGCGCGGCATCGAGACCTGGGATTCGATCTCCTACCCGCCCAACGCGCCGCTCACGCTACGCCCCGACTGGCGCAAGCTGGGCGCCGACACGGAGCCCGGCAAGGCCGCCAAGGAGACGCTCGACCGCTTCGGCTTCGCGCACGCCATCTGCAACTCGCTGTTTGCGGTGCAGGCGTTCCGCGACGAGAACCTGGCGGCGGCCTTCGCCAGCGCGCTCAACGACTGGCTGGCGGCGGAATGGCTCGCCAAGGACCCGCGCCTGAAGGGCTCTGCAGTGCTGCCGATCCAGTCGCCGGAGCGGGCAGCGGAGGAGATCGAGCGGCTCTCGAGCGACAAGCGGTTCGTGCAGGTGCTGATGCTGGCAATGGGCGAGCATCCCCTCGGCAAGTCCATGTACTGGCCGATCTATGCTGCCGCCGAGCGCCACGGCTTCACGGTCGGCATCCATGCGGGCTCGAGCTACCACCACGCGCTCACCGGCTCGGGCTGGCCCACCTACTACGCCGAGGACTACGCCTCCCAGTCGCTCGGCTTCCACACCCAGCTCGGCAGCTTCATCTGCGAGGGCGTGTTCGTCAAATACCCCCGGCTCAAGGTGGTGCTGATCGAATCCGGGGTCACCTGGCTGCCGTCCTACCTCTGGCGCCTCTCCAAGTTCTGGCGCGGGGTGCGCAACGAGGTGCCTTGGCTCGACCGCTCGCCGGAGGAGTTCGTGCGGGACCACATCCGGCTCACGATCCAGCCCTTTGACGCGCCGCCCTCGGCGGCGCACATTGGGCGAATCATGGACCAGCTGCAGTCCGACGAGATGCTGCTCTTCTCGACTGATTTTCCGCACTGGCAGTTCGACGGCGAGGAGATGCTTCCCGCCGGCCTGTCGCCCGAGCTCGTGCGCAAGATCCTGATCGACAATCCGCTCGCCACCTACCCCAGACTAGGGAGGCAGACATGATGCTCGACGCCCCGCTCACACCCACCCTCGATACCGATGCCGATCGTGACACCGGCGCGCCCGCGCAGGCACGCCTCAGGATCATCGACGGCGACGTGCATCCCGCGGCTCGCTCGATGGCCGACGTCAAGCAGTTCCTGGCGCCGCGCTGGCGCGAGCACCTCGAGGTCTACGGCTCGCGCCGCAAGCTCGGCATGGGCTACGAGCCGTATCCGAAGTCGGCGCCGCGCGCGTGCCGGCGCGACGCCTGGCCCGAGGGCGGCGGCAACCCGGGCTCCGACCTCGACCTCATCCGCAAGCAGTACCTCGACGCCTACGGCATCGAGTACGGCATCCTGGGCCCGCTCGGCGTCAGCGGCCAGAGCGAGCTCAACCAGGAGTTCTCAGCCGCGCTCGCCTCGGCCACCAACGACTGGCAGCGCGAGTATTTCACGAAGCCCGAGCCGCGGCTCAGGTCCGGAATCGTCGTGCCGAGCGAGCACGCGGAGGCCTCCGTCGCCGAGATCGAGCGCTGCGCCGATGATCCGGCCTTCGCCCAGGTATTCATGCTGACACGCACGAGCGAGCCACTCGGCAATCGCCGCTACTGGCCGATCTATGCCGCGGCCGAGCGGCACGGGCTGCCTGTCGGCATGCACGTGTTCGGCTCCGGCGGGCATCCCTACACCGGCACCGGCTGGCCCTCCTATTACGTGGAGGAAGGGACGGGGCATTCGACGTCGTGCCAGGCCGCCGTGTCGAGCCTGGTCATGGAAGGCGTGTTCGAGCGCTTCCCGCGCCTCAAGGTGGTGATGATCGAGGGCGGCTTCGGCTGGCTGCCGGCGTTGACCTGGCGCCTCGACAAGGTGTTCGAGCGCATGCGGGACGAGGTGCCCCACCTCAAGAAGCGGCCGTCCGAGTACATCCGCCAGCACATCTGGGTGACGACGCAGCCGATGGAGGAGCCCGACGATCGCCGGCATCTCATCGACACCATGGAGTGGATCGGCTGGGATCGGCTGCTGTTTGCCTCCGACTACCCGCACTGGGACTTCGACGATCCGTTCCGCGCCTTCCCCGCCGGCGTGCCGGCCGAGGGCAAGCGGCAGATCCTGGCGGGCAACGGCCGGGCGGTGTATCGGCTGGGTTGAGGTTGTCATCCCGGGCCTTGTGCCCGGGATCCATCGGGCCGCACACTCGAGCCTCGTTGATAGCTGGATGCCGGGGACAAGCCCCGGCATGACATGGATGCCCCGTCACGTCGTCGCCAAGGCCGCTGAGATCCCGCCGGGGTCGCGCAAGCTCGTCGCCATCGGCGAGCGCCAGATCGTCATCCTCAACGTCAAGGGCGAGCTGTTCGCGCTCTCCGACAAGTGCCCGCACAAGGGCGGCAGCCTCTCGCTGGGCAAGCTGACCGGCGCGGTCACGTCCTCGGGGCCCGGCGACTACGCCTACGCGCGGCCGGGCGAGATCCTGCGCTGTCCCTGGCACGGCTGGGAGTTCGACGTGCGCACGGGCCGCTCCTGGTGCGACCCCAAGCGCATGCGGCTGATGAACTATGCCGTCACGGTGGAGCCCGGCGCCCGGCTGGTCGAGGGGCCCTACGTGGCCGAGACTTTTCCGGTCACCGTCGAGGACGAGTACGTGGTGGTGGAGACGTAGGGCGAACAAGGCGAAGCCGCGTTGCGCCGACGCGGCGGCCACGGCGCAATGCGCTCCGCTTATTGCGCCCTACCGCCGCACGGCGGGCGTCTCGATGGGGAGGCCCTGGGCGCGCCAGCCGAGGTAGAGCTCCAACGCAACGAGCTCGGGTGCGCCGGAGGGGTAGGGCTCGGCGCGCACGCCCTGGAAGCAGGCGCGCAGGCGGCGGTGCAGCGAGCCCAGCGTCTGCCACTCGAGGCGGTAGATGGGAAAGCCGGTGGCGTGGCCCTGGCTGATGCGCTCGACGCGCAGCCGCTTGCCCCAGCTCTGGTCGTGGCACTGCGCGCAGGCGAGGTCCAGCTGTCCCTGGCGCTGGTGGTAGAGGGCGCGGCCCGCGTCGAAGAACGGCCGCGCGGGGCCGTCGATGGCGACGCTCATGGGCAGGCCGCGCGACTGGTGCGCGACGAGCGCGGTGAGGGCGAGCAGCTCCTGGGATTCGTAGGCGAGCGGCGTGGCCTGCTGGCGCTCGGCGCGGCACTGCTGGATGCGCGCCTCGAGGTTGAGGAGGCGGCCGAGCCTGGCGTCGTAGAGGGGATAGCGGGCGGCGGCGCCTTTGAGCGCGGAAGGCGCGCCGTGGCAGGAGGCGCAGGACTTGGCCTCGGGCCCGGCGGGAGTGCGCCAGAGCTTGTCGCCCTGCTCGACCCACAGCATGCCGGGGTTGATGGTGAGGTCGTCCTGCTGGCCGCGGGTCTCGGGGGAGACGAACTCCTTGCCGGAGCGCAGGTCGGACGGGGCGATGGTGCGCGGGGGCTCTTGGGCGAGCGCGCGCAGCGCGAAAGTGCTCAGCACGGCCGCCAGCAGTGCCCATGCTATGCGCATCGGGGGCAAAGGCAGGCGCGTGGCTGGGTCCCCGCTTTCGCGGGGATGACAAGGGAGCAGCATGTCATGTGACGGTGAGGCGGGTCTGCTCGCGGGTGACGGCGCCGTGCTGGTCGGTCCACTCGAACACGAGGTCGCCGGTCTCGGTCGCAATCGTGGTGAAGCCGACGAACGGGTTGGCGGCGACGCCGGTGAACAGGTCCATGCGGAACACCTCCTCGCCGGCGTAGGTACAGGTGAAGCGGGTGATGATGTCGCGCGGGATCGGTCGGCCGACGTTGTCGTGGCGGAAGCCGGTCTCCTGCGGGTGGTTGATGATCGTCTTGATCTCGACGATCTCGCCCTTCTTGGCCTTGGCGGGGACGACGATGCGGGTGGCGGGCATTGGGGCTCTCCTCACGTCTCGTCGAGGCACGCGGCCTGGGTGACGATCACGTCGGCGGCGCCGGACCACAGCGAGCCGTCGCTCATGCGGGCGACCGCCGTGATGCGCTGGGTGGCGGCGAGGCGGATGCTGGTCTGCACGCGCGCCACGCCCGAGCGGGGACCCAGGTGGAAGCGCACGACGTTGGAGACGGGGTTCTTCTCCGAGAACACGTAGAGCATCTTGACGTGATCGGCGGGTGTCATCGGACTGTCGACGGTGAGCTTGAGCGGCACCGAGTTGCCGTTCTCGGCGAGCTCCGGCAGCTCGATCCTCACGCGGCCAGCCTTCATCGGCGTACCCTTGCCGAGCGCCTCCTCCATGGCTGCGGCCATGCTCTCGGGGGTAGCAAGTGCCGCGCTCGCCGACAGCGGCAGCACCAGGATGCCGACCGCTCCCTCGAGCATCGCGCGGCGCGAAATCTCCACCGGGCCTCGCATCGTCTCCTTCACCTCTTCTCGTCTCTCGTTCAGCGCAGCGTCATCAGGTAGGCCAGCACGTCCTCGATCTCCTGCGCCGTCAGCGCCGGCTTGCCGGCATATTGCCTGGCCACGCGGGTGAGACCGTCGACGCGATAGTAGGACGGCATCAGGCTCGCGGGGTTCAGCCGGCGCCCGTCGACCAGCCGCAATCGCATCTGCCCTTCGCTCAGGCGGCCGGCCACGCCCCTGAGGTTCGGGCCCACGTCGCCGTGCGCCCGATCGTCCGGCGCCGGGATGACGTGACAGACGATGCAGTTGCCCCGCTCGCGGTTGAACGCAATCTCGCGGCCCTGGGCGGCCTCTCCCGACTGGGCGGTCAGCGGGCGCGGGATCGTGTCGCCTTCGACCGCCACGGCGTTCGGCGCCTCAGCCCTACTCGCAGGCACTCCGAGTGGAGCGCCTGCGAGAAGCAGCGTCGCAAGACAGACAGGTCCAGACCGCCACACCTCAGGTCCGCAGGCTCACGTTCTTCAGGGGCAGCGTGTGGATCGGCTTGCCGGTCGCCGCGTAGATGGCGTTGAGCACGGCAGGCGCGGCCACGCAGATGGTCGGCTCGCCGACGCCGCCCCAGAAGCCGCCCGAGGGCATGACCACGGTCTCGATCTTGGGGAACGCCTCCATCAGCATCATCGGGTAGGTGTCGAAGTTCTCCTCGACGACGCGGCCATCCTTCAGCGTGCACTCCTGGTAGAGCGCGGCGCCGAGGCCGTAGGCGACGGAGCCCTCGATCTGGGCCACGACCTGGTCGGGGTTGACGACATGGCCGCAGTCGGTCGAGAGCACGAGACGGTCGATCTTGAGCCTGCCTCGATCGCTGACGCGCACCTCGGCCGCGCAGGCGACGTAGCTGCCGTAGCCCATGAACTGGGCGATACCGCGCGTGACGCCTGCCGGCGGGGGCGTGCCCCAGCCGATCTTGTCGGCCACCGCATTGAGGACGGCCAGGTGCTTGGGATGCTTGGCCATCATCTTGCGGCGGAATTCCAGCGGGTCCTTGCCGGCCGCCTTCGCCAACTCGTCCATGAAGCACTCGAGCCAGATGGCGTTCTGGTTGGTGTTGACACCACGCCAGAAGCCGGGAGGCACGTGCGTGTTGCGCATGGCGTGCTCGATCAGCAGGTTCGGCACGGTGTAGCCGAACTGCCCCTCTGCACCCTGCGGGTTGAGACCCTGGAAGGCGATGAAGTCCTTGCCGTTCTCGAGCCGCGACGGAGCCGCGTAGGCTAGGATCGAGGGAGCGGCGATGCGCATGGAGAGGCCGACGAGGTCGCCCTTGTCGTCGAGCCCAGCCGACATCTTGCACAAGCCCACAGGCCGGAAGCGGCCCTGGCGCATGTCCTCCTCGCGGCTCCAGATCAGCTTCACCGGCACGCCGGGGATCTGCTTGGCGACCTGCACGGCCCTGGTGACGTAGTCCTGCATGCCGCGCCGGCCAAAGCCGCCGCCGAGATGGTACTTGTAGACCTCGCACTTGGCAGGCGGCAGGCCGGAGGCGCCGGCAGCGGCGGCGAGGGAGCCATCGCCGTTCTGAGTGGCGACCCATACCTCGCACTTGTCGGCCGTTACCTTCGCCACGCAATTCATCGGCTCCATGCAGGCGTGGTTCTGGTAGGGCGAGTAGTACACGGCCTCGAGCTTCTTGGCGGCGCCCGAGATCGCGCTGTTGGCGTCGCCGACCTGGTTGCCGACGAACACGCCGTCCTTGGCGTCGAGACCCTCTTTCAAGAAGGCCATGACCGATTCGCTCGAGACCTTGTCGTTGGGACCTTCCTCCCACTTGATGTCGAGCGCCTTCAGGCCCTGATTGGCCTGCCACCAGGTGTCGGCAACGACCACGACTGCGGTGTCGCCCGCCTTGACGACATGGCGCACGCCGGGCATCGCCTTGACCTTGGCCTCGTCGTAGCTCCTGACCTTGGCGCCATACACCGGGGCATCCATGATCGAGGCGCTGAGCATGCCGGGCAGCGTGACGTCGACGGCGTAGAGCTGCTTGCCCGTCAGCTTGTCCATGGTGTCGAGGCGCTTGGCGGGCTTGCCGGCGACCTTCCAGTCCTTCGGGTCCTTGAGCTTGATGTCCTTCATGTCGGGCGTCGGCAGCTCGGCCGCGGCGGCGGCGACCTTGCGGTAGGTCGTCGTGCGCCCCGACTTGGCGTGCGTGATGACGCCATTGCTGACGGTGAGCTCGGCGACAGGCACCTTGAGCTGCTCGGCTGCCGCACGCATGCTGCTGCTGCAGCGCAGCTAGGTGGACTCGATGAAGCTCATGATCAGGGCGTTGGCGATGGCGTGCTTGCCGGGCGCGGTCAGGCCTTCGGGATGCCGCCGCTCGAGCATCTGCCGCGCCTCGTCCCGCGTGAACCAGCGCGCCTCGGCGAGTTCGCCGCTGTCGATGGTGATCTCGGTGGTCTCGGCCCGGCCGATACAGCCCAGCATCAGCGAATGCGGGAACGGCCAGGGCTGGCTCGAGTGATAGGTGACCTCGCCCACCCTGATGTTGGTCTCCTCCATCACCTCGCGCCGCACGGCGTGGGCGATGTCCTCGCCGGGCTCGATGAAGCCGGCGAGCGTCGAGAACATCTTGTCGGCGTAGCGGTGCTCGTGTGCCAGCAGGCAGCGCTCGCCGTCCGTGATGAGCATGATCGCAACGGGGTCGGTGCGCGGGAACCACTCGAGCCCGCAGGCCCAGCACTTGCGCCGCCAGCCGCCATCCTTAACCAAGGTCGTGCCGCCGCAGTGCCCGCAGCAGCGGGCGTTCTCATGCCATTGGGCGAGCGCACGCGCCTGGCCGCACAAGGAAAGCTCATCGGGCGTCATGATGCCCTGCATGGCCAAGGAGCGCAGGTCGACGATAGGGCGCAGCTTCTCGATGGCGCCAGGGACGTGGCGGGTGCGGTGTTCGGTGACGGCCAGTGCGAAATGCCCATTCGACGAGCCGTCCACGCCCAGAAACAAGGCCTCGGCGGCCGGCAAACCGAAATCTTGGAGGTCCTTGTTGGAAAACCAGGCAAGCCTGGCCTCGGTGCGCTGCGCGTTGGAGCGGATCACGGGCTTCAAGTCGGCGAGCACCAGGAAACGTGCGCCGGGCGCTTCCAGCTTCGACTTTATGAACTCCGAATCGCTCCTCTTGGGTCCGAGCCGATCGAGCATGAGGGTCGGTCCAACCGTTGGCATCCAGAGGCTCTCCCTTATTGTTGGCGGACATGAGCATACCCCTCGCCCGGGTGCAACGCCGCTCGCACGCTGCTGCGAAGCCGGTACGCGACCGTTTGGCGGCTTGCAACCATAGTCGAAGCAATCGAGAGTGTTGCAAAACATTAGTGCGGCAGACGACAATACGATCTGCTAAAGCTAGGCCGACATCCAATAGTCTGATGTCTCAAGAGACTACGGAGGAAAACGCATGCGAAAATTAATGCAGTATACGTGCGCGGCAGCGCTGGGCCTCGGCTTGGCTGTGGCCGGCACGCTGGGCGCCCAGGCCCAGCAGAGGGTGTTGAAGATGCAGGCCACGTGGCCGGCATCGCTCACGCTCTACGAGAATTTCACGATGTGGGCCGAGCGCGTCGAAAAGCTCTCGGGCGGCTCGCTGAAGATCGAGACGATGCCCGCAGGCCAGGTGGTGCCGGCCTTCGAGGTGCTCGATGCGACGCACAAGAAGGTGCTAGACGGCGCTCATGCCTGGGGCGGCTACTGGACCGGCAAGGACAAGACCGCGATCCTCTTCACCGGCGGCCCGGGCGGCACGTTCGGCATGGACTACACCGACTACATGGGCTGGATGTACTACGGCGGCGGCTGGGACCTCCTGCAGGACTTCTACCAGAAGCAGCTCAAGCTCAACGTCGTGTCGTTCCCGATCCTGCCGTCGGGTCCGCAGGCGTTCGGCTGGTTCAAAAAGCCGATCCAGACCGTTGAGGACATGAAGGGCATGAAGTGCCGCCAGACCGGCATGGCCGGCGAGGTGTGGCAGGCCCTGGGCTTCACGGTTGTCAACATGCCGGGCGGCGAGATCATTCCCTCCGCTC
>Ga0247825_10000743_pt1 | contig 21001 bp, 13 predicted proteins | sample 13C_Vanillin_Day_FD_194413 | JGI IMG/M metagenome (GOLD analysis project Ga0247825, IMG submission 194413) | Soil microbial communities from agricultural site in Penn Yan, New York, United States - 13C_Vanillin_Day48 | ecosystem: Environmental > Terrestrial > Soil > Agricultural land | place...
TGCGGGAGGTGCAGGGCGCCGGCGATCTCCTTGGCGGTGACCCCGAGGCCGAGGGTGGCGACCACCTCGAGGATGTCGAGAGAGTTCGAGACGGTACTGGGGTGGTGTCGGGACGGGTCGGTGCGTGGGCTCATTGGAACGCGGCCGTGGGCAGCAGGTCGGTGCGCTGGGTCTCGTCGTAGATACCGACCGAGGCGAGCCGGTGCGGAGCCAGACGCCGAAGCGCAAGGGTGTAGAGCACCGCCGCAGCCATGATCACGGCATAGACCGCGAGGAGCACGATCCCGTCCTGGATGGCAAAGACCACGGCGTTGACGACCAGGAACAACAGGATGACGGTGGTCACGACACCGAGCACCCAGACCGCGGGGGTCGACTCTCCGATGCGCCGCAACAGGATCGGCGCGGACAAGCACCCCGCGAGATAGCTGCCGATATAGCCGCAGGCGCTGAGGGTGAGAAAGATGCGCAGACCCTGATCGGGCGAGACACTGGCGAGCAGAACCGCGATCGGCACAGCGGTCACCACGACCATCGACGCAGCGATGGCAGGGGCGGGCGTCTGAAAACGCGGGTGCGTGCGGCCGAGGGCAGACGGGGCGACGCCCTCGCGGCCCATGCAGAACAGCACTCGTACAAGCGCATTGACCGACGCCAGGGTGCAGGCGAAGAACGAGGCCGCGATTCCCAGGTCGAGGATCGCCGACAAACCGGTCGAGCCCTCCGAGACCAGCAGTGCCACCAGCGGTGTCGCACTCTCGCGCACCGAGTCGGGGGCCTCGGCGAGGGCGATCGCCTGCACCGGCAGGGCGATCAGATACAACGCGGCGGCGGCGACCGGGGTCCACCGGATCACCCGCGGCACCGACAGGAATGGGTGGCGAGCCTCCCCGCTCAGTGTCGTGGAACTTTCGAAGCCAACGAACGCGCTGACGGCGACGATGACGGACAGCGCCATGCCCTGTGCGTTGCCCTCCCAGCTCATGGCGGCGGCGACCGGTACGCCGGTGCGAGTCGTGGTGACCAGCAACAAGATCAGCAGGGCACCGACGAGGCCGACGGAGACACACTCGACGAGCAGGGTGATCCGGGCCGAGATCCGGATGCCGCGGATCATCACCAGGGCGGCCACCACGGCGGCCACCACCGTGACGGCGACGATCGCACCGGTGGGGGTGCCCCGCGCCAACCCGGTGGTGACGGCGATGTGCGAGAGGTAGGTGCCGACGGCGAGCAGGCCGGCCATGCCGACCGTCGCATATCCGACGATCGCGGACCAGCCGGTCGGAACGGCGGCGGTCGGACCGAGGCCGCGGGCGGTATAGCTGTAGATTCCGCCGACCGAGGCCATCCGCTGTGCCATCGGCCGTAGGCACGCCGAGACGAGCAGGATGACCACGGCCGCGCACACGAAAGCGGCGAGCGCGCCGCCCCCGCCGGCGGTGCCGATCACCAGCACCGGGATCACTGCCGCCGCACCCGACGGCGCGACCGCCGCGACGGACTGGGCAAATACCGGTATGAAGGGCAGCTGACGGCGCGGCAACCCCTGCACGGGTGACTGCGCCGCGACCAGCGCCCGCTTGTGCGGTGAAGTCGTCATGTTCCGCACGCTCATCTCTGAAAGAAGCAGCGAAGTCGCCTGGTCAGCAGCTGCACGCGGCCCTGGGTGGTGATCGATGTCACGCCCAGCGTCGAATCCATCCATTTCCGATACATGACGAGAAGGTTTCATCCATGTTAACCAGCTAGAGAATTTTCCGGCACGAAGTTCTCACCTTCGTTCTCTCCGGCGTGTGCTCCCAATCACAAAGCAGCGTTACGGTTCTTGCTGTGAACGGTTGACCGCACCCTGGCAGGTTTCTCTTCAGGGACACCTCGAAGGCGTCGGCGACCGATCACATCGCTAAGCGAAAGCCCGTGATCTACGCAGACATCTCCACCGATCGATTCATGAACCGACCCGGCCACCGTGCCACCCGGAAAATGCCCACCATCGAGGGCGCCTCTTCGTGATGTCGACGCGTGGCCGAACCATGCCCAAGGAGCGAGACACCCATGTCCATTCAGGAAATCGATCGCACGGTCGCCGCCCCGGGAACACATCCCCTCGACCCCCTCAGCCGGGACGAAATCTCGAAGGCGGTGTCGGTGCTGAAGAGCACGCAGGCGCAGGCGGACAGCTTCCGGTTCGTGCAGGTGGAGTTGAAGGAACCGTCGAAGAAGGCACTGCGGGGTGACCTCTCGCAGATTCGCCGCGAGGCCAGCGCCGTGCTGATCGACCGGTCCACTGGATACGGCTACGAGGCCACCGTCGACCTCGAGAACGAGAGCCTCGAGCGGTGGGTGGAGCTGCCGTCCGGCGCGCAGCCGCCGATCATGCTCGACGAGTTCGAGGAATGTGAGGTCAACTGCAAACGCGATCCCCGCGTCGTCGAAGCCCTGGCCAGCCGCGGGCTGACCAACCTGGACCTGGTGTGTATCGAGCCGTGGTCGGCCGGCTATTTCGGCAAGGATGACCAGGGTCGCCGCCTGATGCGCGCCCTCGTCTTTACCCGGCTCGACCCGGACGACAGCCCCTACGCGCACCCGGCCGAGGGCCTGATCATCATCTATGACCTCAACAACGGTGAGGTCGTCGAGATCGAGGACAACGGCCTCATCCCCGTTCCGCAGCAAACCGGCAACTACCTGCCCCAACAGGTCGGTCCGGCCCGCACCGACATCAAGCCCCTCGAGATCACCTCACCTCAGGGCCGCTCCTTCCGGGTCGACGGCCAGCACGTGACCTGGGGTGACTGGAGCTTCCGGGTCGGCTTCACCCCTCGTGAGGGTCTGGTGCTGCATCAGCTGATGTTCCGGGACGGCAACCGTGACCGGTCGGTGATCAACCGCGCCTCTCTGGTGGAGATGGTGGTGCCCTACGGTGACCCGTCCCCGGTGCAGCACAAGAAGAACGCCTTCGACGCCGGCGAATACAACATCGGTGCCCTGGCGAACTCCCTGGCACTCGGCTGCGACTGCCTCGGCGAAATCCAGTACTTCGACGGCATCGTCAGCGACAGCCACGGCAACCCGATGACCATCAAGAACGCGGTCTGCATGCACGAGGAAGACGACTCGATCATGTGGAAGCACTACGACTACCGGCAGGACACCGCCGAGGTCCGGCGCTCACGGAAGCTGATCATCTCCTTCATCGCCACCGTCGCCAACTACGAGTACGGCTTCTACTGGCACCTCTACCTCGACGGCACCATCGAGTTCCTGGTCAAGGCCACCGGCATCCTCTCCACCGCAGGCCAGCAGCCGGGCACCAAGTCGCTGTACGGGCAGACCCTCAACAACGATGGCCTCTACGCCCCCATCCACCAGCACATCTTCAACGTGCGTATGGACTTCGAGCTCGACGGCACCAAGAACGCGGTCTACGAGGTCGACACCGAGGTGCCCGGCACCAACCCGACACAGAGCTGCTTCTACACCGTCGACCGTCTCCTCGAACGGGAACAGGACGCCGCCCGCCTCGCCGACGCCGGCAAGCACCGATTCTGGAAGATCGTCAACCACGACCGCCGCAACATCGTCGACGAACCGGTCGCCTACCGGCTCCAGCCCACCGACGCGATCACCCTGTCCGCCACCCCCGATTCCTGGGTGGCCAAGCGAGCCGGGTTCGCCACCAACAACTTCTGGGTCACCGCCTACGACGAGACCGAGCGCTTCCCGGCAGGGGAGTACCCGAATCAGTCCCGCGGCGGCGACGGCCTTCCCGCCTACATCGCGGGCAACCGCAACATCGTCGACGAGGACATCGTGGTCTGGTACACCTTCGGCATGCACCACGTGGTGCGCCTCGAAGACTGGCCGGTCATGCCCCGCCAGCACGTCGGCTTCATCCTCCAACCCCACGGATTCTTCGACCAGAACCCCACCCTGAATCTGCCCCGCCCCGAGCGGCAGGCCGAGGGGTCGCACTGCGGATGCGAGGACTAGCCATGAGCACCGATCCGGTGGCGGCCCCCGGCCGCCACACCCACGCGGGCACCACCGGTGCCCACGCCGCGGGCGGAGTCGGCTACGACAACGTCGCCGACGACTACATGCTCCGCCGTCAGCTGCGCCGCGGCACCGCAGGACCGGTCCTGCTGATCGGACTCGGCGTCGGCTACGTCGTCGCCGGTGACTACGCCGGCTGGAATTTCGGAATCGGCCACGCCGGCTGGGGTGGCATGCTCATCGCGGTCGGACTGATGGGCCTGATGTACACCGCGATGTGCCTGGCCCTGGCCGAGATGGCCTCGATCATCCCCACGGCCGGCGGCGGCTACGGCTTCGCCCGCCGCGCGATGGGACCGTGGGGCGGCTTCCTGACCGGCACCGCCGTGCTCCTCGAATTCGTCCTCGCCCCGGCCGCGGTGGTCACGTTCATCAGCGCCTATGTCGACAGCCTCTTCGGGATCAGCGGACCCTTGGTGTATGCGGTGTTCTACATCGCCTTCATCGGTCTGCACCTGTACGGCGTCTCGCAGGTGCTCAAGCTGATGTTCGGCATCGCCATCGTCGCCGTGATCGGGTTGCTGGCCTTCTCGATCGGAATGATCCCGCATTTCGATGTCAGCAACCTCATCGACATCGCCCCCACCAATGCTGTCGGCGCCAGCAGCTTCCTTCCATTCGGCATCGTCGGAGTCTGGGCCGCCCTGCCCTACGCGATGTGGTTCTTCCTCGCGGTCGAAGGCGTCCCCCTCGCCTCCGAGGAAGCCCGCAACCCGGTGCGCGACATCCCCAAGGGACTGATCGGTGGTGTGCTGGTGCTGCTCACCCTCGCCGCGCTGCTGCTGACCCTCGGACCCGGCGGATCGGGCGCATCGACCCTGCAGGACTCCGACAACCCGTTGATCGACGCCATGGAGGCCGCCAACGGCGGCACCACCTGGCTGAGCCAGTTCGTCAACGTCATCGGCTTGGTGGGTCTGGTGTCGAGCTTCTTCACCATCACCTACGCCTACTCGCGGCAGACGTTCGCGCTCTCGCGGGCCGGCTACTTGCCCAAGGTGCTGTCGCTGACCAACGGGCGCAAGACCCCGTTCCTGGCGCTGATCGTGCCCGGGGTGATCGGATTCATTCTGTCCCTCACCAGTTCCGGGGACCTGCTCATCCTGATCTCGGTGTTCGGGGCCACCGTCTCCTACATCCTGATGATGATCTCGCACATCGTCCTGCGGATCCGGGAACCGCACCTGCACCGCCCCTACCGCACCCCCGGTGGAATGCTCACCTCCGGAATCGCCCTGGTCCTGGCCGTCGCCGCCCTGGCAGCCGGGTTCATGGTCGACCCCTCGGTGGTGTTGTACGCGGCCGCCGCGTACGCGGTGATGATCGCGTACTTCGCCTTCTACAGCCGACACCACCTCGTCGCGAAGGCACCCGAAGAAGAATTCGCCGCCCTCGAGGAGGCCGAATCCGAACTCGACAACAGATGACCGTGACCGGTTCGGTCCGCGCCCATCAGGGTGCGGGCCGGCCACACACTTCTGGCAAACCCGCCGCACTGCACCATCGCCGAAAACCTGTGCGCCCTCTTTCCGTACCCAGCTCAGGGCGCGTCCTTGCCGGGAACCACGAGTGAACCCAAGGAGAGAACTCATGGCCACCTCCGCCGCCGCCACCGTTTGGCGGCCCACCCTGCCGGTCAATCCCGTGCGGGCGACCGCCGCCGGGAAGGTCGCTGCCCTCTTGGTTCTGGCCTGCGTCGCAGCACACATTCCGGTGCTGCTCACCCACCTGCCCCACTCTCCCGGCACCAGCCTGCTGATGCTCGCCCTCTCCTGCGCCTGCCTGTTCTGCGTCGGGCATCTGTGGACCAAGCCGACCATCCGCGACTGGTCCACCACGGGGGCATTGGCAGCCGGGATGCTCGTCTTACACGCGATGATGATGGTCTCGATGACGAACACCCTCATCGGCGCGGCGAACACCGCGACCCCCGGACACCGTCACCGCTCGGCCCCCCACACCGTGGACGCCGCCCCTCCGCCGAGCGGTACGCTCGAGTTGCTGTTCTATGGTGCGAGCGCACTCGCACTGATCCAGGTTTTTCTGGCGGTCGTGATAGTCCTGCCCACCATGCTTCGGAGCCGAAGCCAGCGCACCGCCGTCTGATGACTCGTGATGCTTGATGGCTCGTGATGTCGGAGAGTGTTCCGCGCTTTTCGGAGGTAGGGATGCGGCGCAACCTTAATTCACCCTCGGGCAGCAGCCGTGCGTTGTCGGCGTCGTTGCGGTGGAATTCTCGAGTGGCGCGTGTGCGGTGCTAATCGATGTAGGGCAGACCGGGGCCGGTCGCGGCGCCGATCGGCCGGTGTGGCCGCCATCTGCCGCTGCCCGTCGCGGCGATGATTGGTGCCGAGATTTGGGCGGTCATCGCCGGGCACCGCACCGGCATTTGCGCCGCAGCACCCCCCGCGCCGTCGAATCAGGCGACTGCGCGACGACGACGCCGCGGATTACAGCACGACCATCGCTGCACAGGAGACGCCGGCGATTGACCTCGGCTCCGAGTACTACCGCACTGGGGTCGAGGCGCGTCGCCGCGCTCACGCCGCCTTGACCGACGTCCCCGACCTGGTCGAACAACGTCGAGGACCGGATCGAGCAGCTCTTGCAACGCACCCTCGACCTACTCGACGCCGAGAGCCGTGTCTGAGGTGCGTCGAAGGGGAGCGGCGAGCTGTTTGTCAAGATGTCTTGACGGTCCAGCTGGCATCGCACCGAATTATCGGTCGCAGCGGACGCGACTTGAGACGCCACCTGGGGGGATCAGCGACTCGGCCAGTAGATGGTCGAGGCCTTTCGGCATCGCTGTACGAAAAATTCTTGCTCACCGGTTCCGGCGAATCGGTGATCCCGTCCTCTAGATGAGCTTCGACGTCCGCCTACTGCGCATGAGGTGGTTCACGGGCTGTGCAGGTCGATGACGGCGGGTCGGTGCGCCGCGGCGGACGAGTGCGTCTCGTGTGGTTAGTCTAGCCGTGATCACGCGTATTCAGCAGTTCGGGAATAGCTGTGCCGGTGAGCTTTCCGGCGTGAACTGCGGCTCGAGTGGTTGCCACTGAGTCGGGTTCACTGCAAGTAAGAAGTACCCATCAGTCGGCGCTACCGCTTTCAATTCGGGCCACGAGGTCGCGGTGCTCGTCGCGGACTTTTCGCGAGACGGCTATGAATGCTTGGACCAGTGGAGTTGGTTGTCCGCGCCATCCGACACATAGCGTCGATCCCGCCACTTGACCCAGCGTTCGGTACACCAGCGACGCCCGATGTGCGAATCGGTCCATGCTGGGCACAGACACCGACAAAGTGAGACCCGCCGCTACGTTGTCCAGCTCTTCATCCATCGTTGCGGTTTCCCTGCTGATGCGGGGCAGATTGTCATCGTCGACCCCGAGATCACGCAGTGTCCAAAATGCGCGCCAACGTGCGTCGTCGGTAGCCGGTGCTGAAATTACCTGATCCTGCAAATCAGACAACAGCACCACGTTCTGCGCTGCAAGAGGGTGCGAGCTCGTCATCCCAATTGCAAGCGGTTCAGTGAACAAAACTTCAGAGTTCAGGTCGGCCAGATCGATCGGTAACCGCAAGAACGCCACATCCGTCTCTCCGGACCGCAGACCACAGGAGGGATCTGTGAGGTCGTAGCTTTCGATCCGAGGGCTGACGGACGGGTGACGAGTTCTGAACTCCGAAATAATCAACGGTGTCAGCTCCAGTGCTGACGCGGCAAAGAACCCGATGCGCAGAACACCGGACATTTTGGAATGCGCTCGGTGCGCGTCTGCCACGCCCGCGTCCAGAACTGCCAACGCCTCACGCGCTGAACGGAGAAAGGCCTTGCCAGCGTCGGTCAGTTCGACTGCTCTCGTTGTCCTTTTAAGCAGCGGTACGCCTACATCGTGTTCGAGTTCAGTGATGCTGCGACTCAAACCCTGCTGCGAAACGTACAGACTCTCTGCTGCACGGGTGAAGTGAAGGGTCTCTGCAACTGCCACGAAATGCCGTAGACGACGCGTATGAACGTCCATCGAACTCGCTCTCGGTATCTAAAACTGCAACGCCAACCATCATGGCCCCCAGGGCTCCGATTCACAACAGATCTGCGTAAATAGAGTCAAAAATTTTGTTTCCCTCACCTCAGTTTCGTGCGGCACACTCGCAGTTGGATGTGATGCGCGTCTCTGAGATCCGCCGATTCGACCGAAAGGAGCGAGTATGCAGCGAACGCTTCTGACGCTGGGACGCTCCTTGGTGAACTCCGCTGCGGGGCGATCACGTCGACGGCCATAAGTCCAAAGCCGTGAGGTCACAATCACCAGCAGACTGCAAACGAGCGGTGCGTCGACAACCGAGTCAATCGATACCCTAATCGGTCGTATTTCCAGGTTGACACGGCGGCCGATCTGCTGGTCCGCGACCCGTTATCAATCGTCGACCATCCGACAGGACGCTCCGCGGAATCAACGCAGCAAGACCGCTCACGGCGATGCAAAACCTAGCAAGAATCTCTACTTTCATCATCTCGCACTAGACCGATCGGCGAGATCGACAACCCACGTCAGGTAGGCAGGCATGTCTCAAAAATCGTCCTCGACATCCTCTGGTTCAGTCGTCAGTACTGAGACCGGCACCGCCACGGTCCCCATGGGTAAAGGCATCGGCGTCCGAGGCGTCGTATTTTTGGTAGCTGCCGGTGCTGCCCCGCTGGCGGCAGCAGTAGCGGTGTTTCCAGTTGTCGTCAGTGCCAGCGAAAGTCCCGTGTCACCCCTGTTCTTCGTTGTCGCAGCGCTGGCTTTGGCTGTATTCGCCGTCGGCTTCACTCGAATAGCCCATGAAGTCACAGACGCCGGCGCATTCTACGACTTCATTCGTGCTGGCCTGGGCCACGTCTGCGGACGTGGGGCAGCCACACTGGCGCTGGTGTCGTATGCGCTGCTGTTCGTCGCGCTCGTCGGATATTTGGGCGCTTCCACTGCAAGTGCCATTGAGTACTTCACCGGTGCCGTGATTCCGTGGTGGGCGTGGAGCACGGTGTCGCTCTTCATCACTGGGGTGTTGGCTTACCGCGACATCGCATTGAGCACCAAGGTTCTCGGCGTTTCGTTGGTCCTCGAACTTGCGATCATGCTGGTGCTCGATTTCGTCGTGGTGTTTCGTGGTGGGCCCGAGGGAACCACCGCATCGGCCCTGAACCCACTACACTTCACCGACGGCACGCCATCGCTCGGCCTGATGTTCGCCTTCTTCGGGTTCGTGGGCTTCGAGGCCACTGTTATTTTCCGAAGCGAGGCGCGTAATCCACGTCGAACGATTCCCCGAGCGACATACGTGTCCATCGTCGCCATCGGATTGTTCTATGCATTCAGTCTTTTTGCCGTTGCAGTAGGTACCGGCCCCAACAGTCTCGTCGCGAAAGCAATCGAGAACCCTCAGACCCTGGTCACCGAACTGGCATGGACGTTCCTAGGCGTCTTCGGACAGGACGCCGTTCAGATACTTGTTCTGGTAAGTCTCTTCGGTTGCTTTCTGACCTTCCACAACGTACTCGCCCGGTTCACCTTCAACTTCGGGGCGGCGGGTCTGCTTCCCTCGGCATTGGGTCGGGCCCATCCCCGTCATCACGCACCGTCGCGGGCATCGCTGGCAGTCACCGCTTACTGCCTCCTCGCCATCGCAGGATCCGTCATGCTGGGATTGGATCCAGTGCTCGATCTGTACACGTGGTTCTCCGGCGCAGCCACTCTGGGAATTATCGTGTTGATGGCTTTGACCTCGTTGGCGGTCATCGTGTTCTTCCGCGGACACGAACGAGGATCCTGGCTGACGACGTTCATTGCGCCGACTGTGTCGCTCGTGGCGTTCGGGGCACTGGTATTTTTGGTAGTGAAGAATTTTCCGTTGCTGGTCGGCGGTTACGGCGTAGCAGTGGCGCTGATCGCGGTGCTGGCAATCGCATTGGCGGGTGGAGCAGCAAGCAGCTTTGTCAGCAGGTCGTCGGCGAGAAATCTTTAGAGCGTGTCTCATGTGGATGAAGTGACTTGTGGTGCATTATGTGACGCGTGGTAGATGAGTTGTCTCTGCGGTTGGTGCCGGATGCGTTGTGGGAGATCGTCGAGCCGTTGATTCCGCGCTTCGCCGCCCGCCCGCAGGGAGGTGGGAGCGCGCCGGTCGACGATCGTGCGATCTTCACCGCGATCGTGTTCGTGCTGACAAGCGGGTGCGCGTGGCGGCACCTTCCGCCGTCGTTCGGGGTGACCGTCCCTACCGCGCACCGCCGGTTCACTACCTGGGCGGCGGCCGGGGTGTTCGAAAAACTGCATCGCGAGGTGCTTGACCGGCTCGGCGGCGCCGACGAACTCGACTGGTCGGCAGCGATCCTGGACGCGGCAAGCGTCCGGGCGAAAAAGGGGGCTCGCTGACCGGACCCAGTCCGGTCGATCAAGGCAAAAAGGGATCGAAGATCCACGTCCTATCCGATCCAAACGGAATCCCGCTGGTCGTCGACGTTTCCGGAGCGAATACCCACGACAGCACCCTGCTGCAACCGATGGTCGGCGCGATCCCTCCGGTGAAGTCCCGGCGTGGTCCGCGCCGCAGGCCCGGAAAACTCCGCGCCGACAAGGGCTACGACTACGACGTCCACCGTCGGTGGCTGCGCGCCCAAGGCATCGTCCCGCGCATCGCCTGACGCGGGATCGACAGGAACGATCGGCTCGGGCGATACAGGTGGAAGATCGAACGCACGATCGCCTGGCTCACCGGTTACCGTCGCCTGACCATCCGCTACAAACGCCACGGCGAACACTTCGCCGGATTCCTCCATCTCGCCGCCGCACTCACCTGCTTCAAGAAACTCTCCACATGAGACAAACTCTTAGTGCCCTGTCCTGGGACTCTCGACTTGCTAGAGCCCCAAACGGCGCGCAGAGATCCGGGCAGTCGACGTCAACCCCGTCCTTGCTCCGCAACTAATAGACAGTCTTGGTGTCCGAGTCGCAGACGGCTAATGCCCTCCGCCCACAAGATTGTCGCAAAACCACACAACCTCACCAGACCTCGACGATCCGCCGATGTTGCGGCAAGCAATCGGGTCGTAGCGTCTCACTTCCACGCCAACCGACGCGCCAAAGTGCGTATGAGACACAGATCGATCGTCTCGTTCCGTACCGTCCCAACTCGCGGTGCTAGGAGACGACTATTTCCGACGCGCTGTGCACCGTAGGGAAATCGGCCTCGTTACTTCGATATCGACTTGGCGACCGAGGCCACTCTCACTCAACGGTGGGGGTCATGACAGCTCCCGCACTGGACGTCCAGTTGAAATGTGCGAGACCTGCCCCACGGACATCCGATCAAACAATCCACAACAGAAGTGCGTAAATCTGAATGGACTCGTTGTTTCTCTCGTCGGTAAAACTTCGGCAGAATCAGAGGCGACAACAGATGTGATGTGGACCTCTCGAAGGGTCTCGCGGCCGGGGAACCACACAGCAACCTCTGAGACTCTCCTCGCACACTCGCGCTTGCATGCCGTCTTCAGCTCGCCGCTTGGTGAGTGGCGCCGTTCTACAGAAAGAGAAACACCATGGCCGGCCAGTTAGAGAACAGAAGTATCGTCATCACGGGGGTCGCCGATCCTCAGGGCATCGGCTTCGGGAGCGCCCGGGTGCTGGCGCAGAAAGGTGCATTGCTGACTCTGGTGGACATCTCCGAGCAGGTCCACGAGCGACGAGATGATCTAGAGCGGGAGGGGTTCGACGTCCGATCCCACACCGTGGATCTGACGAATCACTCGGATGTCGTCGACCTGATCGACCAGGTAGTGAAAGACGCCAGTGTCATCGACGGCCTGGTGAATCTCGCAGGAATCGCAGCGCGGGCAAAGAAGGGTGACGATGTCGATTTCGAGGTACCGATACTTGCCACGACTTCGATCGAATCATGGGAGCGCACTCTCGCCATTAATCTCACCACTCAATTCAATTGTGTGCGGGCTGTTTTACCGCACATGATTGAAACGAGGTACGGCCGCATCGTCAACTTCTCCTCTGTGACCGGTCCTGTTGGCGCGATCGCTGGGTTGGGCGCCTACGCCGCAGCCAAAGCGGGTGTTGTCGGTCTCACCAAGTCCATCGCACTGGAGAACGGCCAGTTCGGAATCACTGCGAACGCGATCGCGCCCGGATACGTCAACACCGCAGCGTTGACGCCCGGAATGCATATCGGTGGCGAAAACACCCCACTCAGGCGAAGCGGTGAACCCCGTGAAATTGGTGCTCTCGTTGGCTTTCTCGCATCGGAAGAGTCTTCGTACGTGACGGGTCAACTCATCACCATCGATGGTGGAAACATGATTCAGGAATACAAGGGCCCGGGTGAACTGGTTCTCTAATTGGCCGACCGGCACCAACCCAATCCATGCAGTCGAGCAACTACCGTTCTCACCGCTCGCCGATTCGCACCGCAGCAGTCGATTGCGGCCTGCCCGCGCCGGATAGGAGATAGACGTGCACGAGACCTCCACACAGGATGACGACGCGACGCTGCCCACACTAGGACTGATCGTCAATCCCGTGGCAGGGATGGGCGGCGCCGTCGGTCTTAAAGGCACCGACGGAGCCGACATACTCCGCGAAGCGCAATCGCGTGGCGCCCGGCCCACCTCGCAGGCTCGAGCCAGCCTCGCGTTGACACAACTCGCTGCTACCACAGGTTCTTTCCGACTCCTCACCGGTCCTGCCGAGATGGGCGAATGTTCTGCGCGCGCAGCAGGTCTGACGCCGGAAGCGGTGTACGAATTGGCGGCTGGTTGCTCAACCGCTGCCGATACACGAGCGACCGCAGCCATCATGGCCGCTCGACCGGTTGACCTGATTCTGTTCGTCGGCGGCGATGGCACTGCGCGAGACATATTTTCGTCAGTAGGGGATCGTGTCCCCATGGTCGGAGTGCCCGCCGGTGTGAAGATGCACTCGGCACTGTTCGGCACGAACCCAGCGAACGCTGGCCGTCTAGCCGGTCTGTACTTGTCCCGAAATCCTGTGGCCAGGTTGCGCGAGGCAGAGATCATGGATCTCGACGAGGCAGCGATCCGCAACGACACGATGTCCGCGCGCCTCTACGGCTACGCGCGCAGCCCTTTCGAGCGTCATCTCGTCCAGAACGCAAAGTCCGGCTCGCGGCCGGGGAGTGAACAAGATCTGGAGGCCGCCGCTCACCAGTTGGCGCGAGGGATGCGGCCCGACTGCCTATATATCCTTGGCCCGGGAACGACTACACAACGCATAGCCAGTGCTTTGAATCTGCACTCGACCCTGTTGGGTGTCGATGCCGTTCTCGACGGCGAAATGGTCGGAACCGACGTCGATGAAAGTACTTTACTTCGACTGATGAGTGGTCGAGAGACTCGAATAGTCGTCGGCGTTCTCGGTGGCCAAGGCAGCCTCTTCGGGCGCGGAAATCAGCAAATCAGTCCAAGAGTAATTCGCGAAGCTGGGCTCGATCGCATTATGGTTTTCTCGTCTATCGAGAAGCTGATTGCGCTCGGCAATGCGCCGCTCCGTGTCGATACCGGCGATCTCGAATTGGACGAGAGGCTTACCGGTTATATCCATGTTCAAACTGGCAATGATCATAGTGTGATTCATAAAGTCGCCTCATGAAAAACGTCAACCATAAAAGGCATAAGGAGGCATCAATGAGTAACAGCACAGCGCATCCGTACATGGCAAATTCGGTGCCCGCGCTTCAGCAGGAGATGCTCGACGCAATAGGCGTCCCCACCATCGCCGAACTCTTCCAGCAAATTCCCACCGACCACCGCACTACTCGGAAACTCGATCTGCCGCCGACCCTCGGTGAAGCCGAACTCCGACGGCATCTCGTGAACACCCTCGCGAAGAACCGCACGTGCGAGCAGAACTTGAACTTCCTCGGAGCCGGCCTGTGGCAACACCATGTCCCCGCAGCGTGCGACGAGGTGGTTCGCCGAAACGAATGGCTTACCTCAGTCTTTGGTGAGCCCAGCTCGGATCACGGCCGTAATCAGGCATGGTTTGAGTTCTGCAGCCAGCTGGGCGAGCTGCTGAAACTCGACCTGGTGGGCCTACCCGTCCGAAGTTGGGGTTCCGCCGCGGGCCATGCCCTACGAATGGCTGCCCGCATTACACAACGCACGGAGGTCGCGGTTGTCCGCGCGATCGATCCCGAGCGGTTGTCCGTGATCCGCAACTATTGTGAGCCAACAGAGATGGAGAGCCACATCGCAGTCCGGCTGATCGATTATGATCCTGCCAGCGGGCTGATCGACCTGGACGATCTTCGGGCAGCGGTAGGTGAGCACACAGCGGCGGTGTACTTCGAAACGCCATCGTATCTTGGCGTAATAGAGCAGCAAGGGGCCGAGATCGCGGCCATTGCGCGTGCTGTAGGTGCGGAAACCATCGTCGGTGTCGATCCCATTTCGCTCGGGATTCTCTCATCGCCAGTAGATTTCGGCGCGGACCTCGTTGTCGGAACGATCCAGCCGCTTGGCATCCATATGCACACCGGCGGGGGAGTCGGCGGTTTCATAGCCTCACGCGACGAGGATCGCTACGCTCATCAGTATCCCACCTTGTTCATCAGTATTGCCGAAACGACCAAGCCTGGGGAATACGGATTCGGTCTCAGTCTTTTCGAGCAATCGTCTTATGGTTTGCGAGACAAGGGAAATGACTGGACCGGCCATTCGGTGTACATGTGGGCCATCGCTGCAACCACATACATGGCGTTGATGGGGCCTCAAGGGTTCGAGGACGTCGGGGGGTTGATCCTGCAGCGCGCGCACTATGCGGCACAGTTGTTGTCGGAGATCGATGGGGTCCGAGTTGCCTTTCCGTCGGGTTTCTTCAAAGAGTTCGTCATCAACTTCGATAACACAGGTAAGACCGTTGAAGAGATCAACGATGCATTATTGAATATCGGGATCTTCGGTGGGAAAGACCTGACGAGGGATTTCCCTGAGTTAGGTGCCAGTGCACTCTATTGTGTCACCGAGATCCATACAAAAGCTGATATTGATCGCCTGGTGGGCGCTCTCAGAGAGGTGACTGCAAATGAGCACTAGGGTAAACGAAATCCAGGCCCCGGTTTGGAACGAACCGATCATCATGGAGATGGGCTACCCTGGCCGTCGAGGTGCAGTGTTCTCTCACGCCGAGGACGACATCGAAGCACGGGTTGGCGCAGCGGTCGACCTTATCCCCACCGCCGTGCGCCGATGCGACCGTCCCGGGTTGCCCGAGATGTCCGAGCCGGAGGTGCTGTACCACTACCTGCGATTGTCACAACAAACGCTGGGAATGATGGGTGTCAGTCTTTTCGGAACCTGCACGATGAAATACAATCCGCAGGTCAACGAAGCACTTGCGTGGCGGCCGGAAGTCACCGAAGTACATCCGCTGCAGCACGAGGACACGCTGCAGGGAACACTGGAGATTGTGCACGGGATGGATCTCATTCTGCGTGAGCTTTCCGGAATGGACCAGTTTGTGTTTCAAGCTGGTGGTGGGGCGGAAGCTGCTTTCGTCAACGCCTCGGTGACCCGCGCCTACCATGCCTCCCGGGGTGAGCTGGAACAACGAAACGAAGTCATCACGACTATTCAAACTCACCCTTGCAACGCCGCGACAGCTGCTGCCGCGGGGTTCAAGGTGATTACGTTGATGCTCGACGAGAAGGGCTACCCATCCCTCGACGCGCTCAAGGCTGCTGTGTCGAATCGGACCGCGGCCTTGATGGTCGGTAATCCCGATGACATGGGCGTCTACAACCCGGAGATGAAGGAGTGGGTGGAGATTGTCCACGAAGCGGGTGGCCTCTGTTTCTACGACAGCGCCAACTTCAATGGCACGATGTCGAAGATACGACCCCGTGAAATCGGCTTTGATGCATGTATGTTCATGCTTCACAAAACCTTCGGCGCACCTAAGAGCGGCGTCGGAGGACCCGCTACTGGCGCCTATGGGTGTTCGGCTGAGCTCGCCCCGTTCTTACCCGCTCCGCTTGTCACCTTCGACGGTGAGCGTTACCACCTCGATCACGACCGCCCCGACAGTGTCGGAAAAATACGCGAATTCTGGGGCAACGTGCCGGTCATCCTTAAAGCGTACGCATGGGTGCGAGCAATGGGCGCTGAGGGTATCGCCCAGGCGTCCGACATTTCTGTATTGGGAAACAATTACATGGAAAAAGGACTACTCGCAATCCGAGGCGTCACTCGGTCTTACCCTGAGAGTACGAGCCCCCGCCTCGAAATGACGCGATACAGCATGCAGACCCTCAAGGAAGACACCGGCGTCGACGTGCACGATGTGCAGAACCGTATGACTGACTTCGGGATCGACGCGATGTGGACGAGCCATGAACCGTGGCTAATTCCTGAGCCCTTCACACCAGAGGCCGGCGAGATGTACGGCAAAGAGTCCTTGGATCGATGGATCGCGGTACTCGCCCAGATTTCTGATGAGGCATATTCGAATCCCGATATTGTGAAATCAGCCCCACACAATCAGGCAATTCATCGATTGAAGCCCGGTGTTACCGATGACCCCAGTACTCGCGCTATGACCTGGCGCGCTTTCCAACGAACGCGCGCGCAGATCCGCTCGTAAGCACTCCCAGTCGGCGGCTGCTGGACATATTAAAGTAGCGAGTCTGCAGTAGCGCTGGATGACACATCGTGGATTGCGTTGGGTACCGCCATCGCAAGGTTGTCAGCATATTAGTTGGGGCAAGTCCAACATCTTCCTTCCCGAGGTGGATTCAAGAAATCGGTGCGCTTTGTCGATCAATGTTACGCGCGGACAGCCCCACGCGTCGGGCACGTGTGAGACGCCACGCATGGACATTCAGAAGCCTTGGGAGCGTGCACACGGGCGTTGACCAGCGAACGGCGATCGACTGCGCACGCTGAGTCGCAACGACAATGACCAAACCGTTTCAAATTGAAGGAGCTTTCGTGACAGGACTGGACACACCGATAACGCCTTTGAAATTCCTTGAGCGCTCGGCCCAGGTACATCCGAACAAGACCGCGGTCGTAGACGGGGAGCGGCGCATATCGTATTCTGACCTCGCATCCATTGTCACACGCCTTGCGCACGGTCTTCGCCAGTCAGGAGTCGGATCCGGTGACCGAGTTGCCTATCTGGCAACCAACTCGGCTGAGCTATTGGCGGCCCACTATGCAGTCCCTCTTATCGGCGCGGCACTGGTCGCAATTAACACGCGATTGTCGCCACCGGAGATCGAGTACATATGTAACCACTCTGAGGCTGTCCTTCTGCTCGGCGAACCCGTCTTGCTCGAACAGCTGCATGATGCGTCGCTACTGACAGTTCGGGAGACGGTACAACTACCGCAGCAGGACGGTAGCTACCTGGACACCGGGCAGTCACACCTCACCTATGACGCACTCATGGCACGCGGGTCGGAAGAGCCTTTGCCCTGGGAGGTCGACGACGAGACCCGAACCATCTCGATCAATTATACGTCGGGCACCACCGGTCGCCCGAAGGGGGTGATGTACACCCATCGCGGCGCGTACCTCAACTCTCTCAGTCAGATTCACCATCAGCACTTCGACATCGACACCAAATACCTGTGGACACTGCCGATGTTCCACTGCAACGGCTGGTGCGGCCCCTGGGCAGTCACTGCCGCATCTGGAACTCACGTATGCATCCGTGCGGTTCGCGGTGACGCGATGTGGTCACTCATCGACAGCGAAAAGATCGACCACATGAGTGGGGCACCGACGGTTCTCACGACGCTCGCCACTGCCGATGCAGCGCATCGGCTCGACCGGAGCATGACCATCACTACAGCAGGAGCTCCACCCAGCCCAACCACAATCCGGGCGGTCAGAGCACTCGGAGCCGAAATCGTGCATGTGTACGGCCTGACCGAGACGTACGGACCGTGTGCAGTCTGCGAACCTCAGGCGGACTGGGCCGCGCTCGATGAGGACACACTGGCGAGGCTGCTGGCGCGTCAGGGAGTGGGAATGCTCGCCTCCGGCCCAGTGCGGGTAGTCCGCACTCAACGCGGTCCGCATGGCGAACTCGTCGACGTCGCCAGCAACGGTACCGAGATGGGCGAGATCGTCATGCGCGGAAACATAGTCATGAAAGGGTACTTCGGCGACGATTCGGCCACCGCGGAGGCCTTCTCCGGGGGCTGGTTCCATTCCGGCGACCTGGGAGTCATGCACCCAGATGGCTACACACAGCTCATGGACCGCGCCAAAGACATCGTCATATCCGGCGGTGAGAACATCTCGACAATCGAGGTCGAGCAAGTTCTCATGTCCCACCCATCGGTGTTGGACGTCGCGGTGATCGGCGTTCCGGACACGAAATGGGGAGAACGACCCAAAGCGTTCGTGGTTCTGAAGACGGATTCCACCGTCTCCGACTCCGACCTGACGCAGTTCGTACGGGACCACATCGCGGCGTTCAAGGCGCCACGAGAAATCGTGTTCCTACCCGAGCTACCGAAGACCTCGACCGGAAAGATTCGCAAGAACGAGTTACGCGACCGCGAATGGCATGGAGAGCGCGAGCGGATCCGAGGCTGATCGCTTCTGGACAAGCGGCATGGCCACCCCGATGACTGCAGATCGATGGTTTCGTGGACCAACCGGGTCAGGCTCCACTCAGCCAATGGCTCTCATGATCACATCAATTCGAAAGGACGCGGGCATGACAGAACATGCAGTTCGGCGTGTACTCGCCGCGATCGAGGACTCGCGTCAACGAATAATCGACGACGTGAAACGTCTGGTCGAGGTGCCCAGTGTGAATCCGAACTATCCTGGCGTCAGGTCCGAAGACTATCTCGGTCAGGAATCCGAGGCGAACCTCTTACTCCGCGACAGATTCGGCTATCTCTTCGACAGCTCCCAACTCGTCAAGAGCCAAGAAAAACGCGAGAACCTCGCTGGTGTCGTGAAGGGCGGTGGCACAGGTCGGTCGCTGTTGCTCAACGGCCACATCGACGTCGTGCCGGCGGGGAATCTCGATACATGGACAGGTGACCCCTTCGTCGCGAGCGAAGTCTCCGGCCGAATACACGGCCGAGGGGCAAGCGACATGAAGAGCGGGATTGTCGCTGCCTTCAGTGCGATCGAAGCGATCCGAACGTCAGGTATCGAGCTTGCCGGCGACCTGGTCGTTCATTCCGTGGCAGGTGAAGAATTGGGCGAGCATGAAGTCGGGACAGGTTGCGTGCTGCAGAATGGATACATTGCGGACGCGGCGATAGTCGTCGAGCCATCCGCTAGTTTCGATTCCCCGCTGACGATCAATCCAACTGCTGCGAGCTTGTTGTGGGGTCGAGTTCGAGTCGAGGGACTCGCCGGGCATCCAGGGCTTCGCCGCGAGCTGGTACGGGCCGGCGGGGCCGGTGCGCAGGCGGGCGTGAACGCGATTGACAAAGGCTACTTGGTTCTGCAAGCGCTATACGGGATCGAAGAGCAATGGGGGCTGAGCAAGCAACGCCCACTGTTCAAGCCGGGACATTTCGTCGTCATGCCCGGAACGATTCACGGACGCGGGAAAGACATCGACATTCCATTTGTCTTTGCTGAGTACTGTGAGATCGATTTCATCGTGTGGTATCCACCGGAGGACGACTCCGACGCAGTGAAGCTCGAGATCGAGAGTTTCGTCAATCGGTCGGTCTCCTTGGACCCTTGGTTGGCGGAGCACCCACCCACCTACGAGTGGCTGGTCGAGTTTCCGGGCTTCAACACCCGAGATGATCACGAAATCGTCCGCACTCTCGGTAACGCTCACGAACAAGGGACCGGCAGCACAGCAATAGTCGAAGCTTTCCCCGCCGCCTGCGATGCGACATGGATTGCGCGAACAGACATCCCGGTTGTGAATTATGGGCCGGGCCATCTGGCAAACGCTCACAAGCCGAACGAATACTGTGACGTAGACGAAATCATCTCCGCAACCAAGAGTTTGGCGCTCACTGCACTCGATTGGTGCGATGTGAAGTAACCGTTGCAGGCATCCTCGTCGAGCTGAACAAGAACAGGGAGACCAAGTTCAACGGACTTCATCAAGTGGTCCTTGACGACAAGGGCTGCGGTCGCCACACCTAATTTAATTCATGCTCCTGTCGTCAATAATCCGACGGACGGGGTCGCCGGATGTGGTGGCGCTGGGAATCCCCTGAGTAGCAACCGACGAGCCCAGTCACGGCTCGTGTGGCGGCATCCACCTTCAACATCGACGGGCTTTTACTTTCGGGAAAGTTGCAGTCCGTTGACTGAGCAAGCACGCGCCTGTTCGAGCTGATGACAAAGTATGGGACCGAACAGACCATGACCGATCGCAAGAGTGTTGGTGGTCTTCAGGTTGCCAAGGTGCTGTACGACTTCGTGCAGAACGAGGCGCTCCCGGGTACCGGTGTCGATTCCCGATCAGTTCTGGGGTGGCGTCGAAACGGTGATGACCGATCTGGCACCGAAGAACAAGGCGCTCCCGGCGGTGCGTGACGAGATCGCAGGGCAAGGCCGACGCCTGGCACGGCGAGCATGCCGTTCCCGACTACGACCGCGCCACCTACAAGGCGTTCTTGAAGGAGATCGGTTACATGCGACGAGCCTGCCGACTTCCCTCACGACCTCGGGCGTCGACACCGAGGTCATCATGACGGCGGGCCCAGTTGGTGGTTCCCGTGCTCAATGCACGCTTCGCGATCAATGCCTCCAACGCTCGATGGGGTTCGCTGTACGACGCGTTGTACAGCACCGACGCCATCTCCGACGAGGGCGGCGCCGAGAAGGGCACCTTGTACAACAAGGTGCTCGGATACAAGGTCATCGCGTTCGCTCGCGGGTTCCTCGACGAGGCCGCCCCGCTGTCCTCCGGTAGCCACGAATGGGATGGGG
>Ga0247825_10000744_pt1 | contig 20969 bp, 14 predicted proteins | sample 13C_Vanillin_Day_FD_194413 | JGI IMG/M metagenome (GOLD analysis project Ga0247825, IMG submission 194413) | Soil microbial communities from agricultural site in Penn Yan, New York, United States - 13C_Vanillin_Day48 | ecosystem: Environmental > Terrestrial > Soil > Agricultural land | place...
TCACCGAGAAGGACTACACCCCGATCATCAACCAGGTTCTCGATCCGGGCGTGATCTGGGTCCGGGCGGACAGTCCCTACAAGACCGTGCATGACCTGATCGCCGCCGCCAAGAAAGCACCAAGCACGATCCGTACGGCGACCACCGGCATCCTCTCGGACGATCATCTCGCCATCTTGATGACGGAGGAGGCGGCGCCCGGCGCAGTCTTCCGGATCGTGCATCTCGACGGCGGCGCGACGCAACTCAAGGAGATCATGGCCGGCAACATCGATGCCGCTTACGACAACGTCGGCAGCATCGCGACCCGCGTAAAGACGGGCGAGCTCCGCGCGCTCGCCGTTCTGGACGACGTTCGCTCGAAGTTCATGCCCGACGTGCCGACCATGAAGGAACTCGGCTATCCGACCGTGATGTCGAACTCCACCCGCGGCATCGCGGGGCCGAAGGGCATCCCGGCGCCGCTGGTGAGCAAGCTGCAGGACGTCCTGAGCAAAGCGATGCAGGACCCCGACCACGTCAGCAAGCTGGAAAACCAGGGCCTCGGCATCAAGATCATGGTCGGCGAGGAATACGCCAGGTATTTCGCCGACACGCACGTCAAAGCAAAGAAATACACCGACTGGGCGAAAAGCCGCCCGGCCCGGTGAGCCCGGTATCATGCCTGACGGAACAAGCCAGACAAACCAACCGCGCCGAGCAGAGGGAAACGACAATGCAGAAGCGGACCTTCGGCCGGAGCGGCATGCAGCTCTCGATCCTGGGTTTTGGATGCGGCGCAGTGGGTGGGCTGATGGTGCGCGGCGATCACGCCGACCAGGAACGGGCCGTCGCCCGGGCGCTGGAGGCCGGGATCAACTACTTCGACACGGCGGCAGCCTACGGCGACGGCGAGTCGGAGAAAAATCTCGGCCGCATCCTCAAGAAGCTGAAGCCCGCCGATGCGGTGGTCGGCACCAAGGTGCGGCTGCGGCCCGCCGATTTCGCCCGCATGGTCGACGCGGTCGCTGCATCGCTGGACCAAAGCCTGCAGCGGCTGGGTCTGGAGCGGGTCGACATCTTTCACTTTCACAATCCCATCACCGTGAATGGCGGCGGCGACTCGCTCGGCATCCGGCAGGTGCTCGACGAGTTGGTGCCGGCCTTCGACCGTCAGCGCCAGCGCGGCAAGACGCGTTTTCTCGGCATCACGGCGGTCGGCGATACCGCGGCGCTGTGCCAGGCGATCGATGCGCGGGTCTTCGACAGCGCCCAGGTCAGCTACAACATGCTCAATCCCTCCGCCGCCGGGGCGCTCCCGGCGAACTATCCGGCGCAGGATTACGGGCAGCTCTTCGACCACACCCGGGCTGCCGGCGTAGGCGTCGTGGGAATTCGTGTGCTGGCCGGAGGCGCGCTGTCCGGCTCCGCAGAGCGCCACCCGATCGCCAGTCCGCCCCCGAAGCCGATCGGTTCGGCCATCAGCTACGACGCCGATCTCTCGCGTGCGCGGCGGCTCATGCCGTTGGTCGAGGAAGGTTTTGCCGGGAGTCTGTCCGAGGCCGCCATCCGCTTCGCCATTTCCCAGCCGGCCATGGGCACGATCCTGGTCGGCATGGCCTCGCCACAGCAGTTCGAACACGCGCTGGCTGCCGTGCAGCAAGGTCCGTTGCCGCTGGCCGCGCTGGACCGTCTGGTAACGCTGCAGCAGGGGTTCGCAGGAGAGGCGCGCTGAGTTGTGGATTTCCGCTGCGGGTGACCGCCGGTGTGCGTGGGCACAGCGAGACTCAAGAACCGCGATAGCCCGGAATGAACGCCTCCATGTCGATCGACTGGAATCCGGGCACCGAAATCTCGTCCGGGTAGTTCGCCTTCCGCGTCGCGTCGATGCCCATCTTGGTGACCAGGTTCGAGCCGCCCGCCGGGTCATAAGAAGCCGGATCGAGCGGCGAGCCCTTGGCATACGGCACCATGAAGGTGTCGGTGTCGGCGCGCACCCGCGTGGCAATCGCGTGCAGCACCTCGGTATCGCTGTTGATGTCGACGTCGTGGTCGACCACCACCACGAACTTGAGAAACGGGTCGGCGACGAACGCCGCCATCGCCGCGAGCTTCGCCTCGCCCTCCTGCATCTTCTCCAGCGCGACGTAGCAGATGAAGCGGAAGCGCCCCGACCGCGGCACGTTCACGCCGCGCACGGTCGGGCAGGCGATCTTCACCGTCTCCTCGATGAAGCTCGTGCGAATGAGCCCGGACAGCAGCAGGTTGTCGGCATGGCCGACGAACGCGTTCTGGTAGATCGGGTTCTTGCGCCGGGTGATTGCCTTGATCTCCAGCACCGGGTTCATGCGCTCCGGTCCATAGGTGCCGGGATATTCGCCGAACGGGGCTTCGAGCCGCCGCTCCACCGGCCGGATCTCGCACTCCAGCACGATCTCGGCGTTCGCCGGTACCTCTAGCGGAATGGTCTTGCAGCGGACCAGCGGCACCGGCCGCTGCAGCATGCCGCCGGCAATTTTGATTTCGTCGCTGTCGAGCGTCGAGAAGCACAAGGATCCGACGAAGAACGCCGGATGGTGCCCGATCACGATCGCGACCGGGCAGGGCAGCCCGCGCTTCTCGTACTTCTTCCAGATGATGTTGCCGTCCGCCGTTTCCGACAGCTGCACGCCCAAAAGATTCTTCTCGTGCACTTGGTGCCGGTAGATGCCGACATTGTTGATGCCGGTCTCCGGATCGCGCATCACCGCGAGCCCCGCGGTGATGTATTTGCCCGCGTCCTTCTCGTGATAGGTGCAGATCGGCAGGTCCTCGACGCTCACGTCGTTGCCGAGGAACACCTCCTCGTGGACGGCTGCGTCCTCGACCATCACCGGGGCGATCGGATTGGCCTGCCGGGCCGCGCATTCCTTGACGAACGCTTTCACGTCGCCCGTCTCCATGCCGAGCCCTAAGCGAAGCCGCTCGAAGCTTGCGTGCATGTTGGCAACCAGCGGGATTTTCGATCCCTTGACGTTCTCGAAGATCACCAGCGGGAATTTGCCGTCGCGCTCCAGCCGTTCGAGAATGCCCGACACGCCGAACCTCGGATCAACCTCTTTCTTGATCCGCACCACGTGCTCCGGATGTTCCTTCTCGAGGAACTCGATGAAGCCGCGCAGGTCTGGCGTGTAGGGCGAGTTGGACAGGCTGGTCATGAACGGTCTCCGAACTGCGACACTAGCCAAGACCGCGCAGCTTGCCATAGCCGATCGCGGCTGGTTCCGGGATGCCTGCCTTGCTGATTTTTCGCCTCGGTGGCCCGCTCCTGCGGCATTTTAGTGATTGCCAGCACCCTTCAGTTGGCGGATCGTTCGATGTCTCCTGGGGGCGGTGAGACCAGACAATGACAACGCCGCACACCGATGCGGCGGGGAGGAAACGCCAGCAGAGGGGAAATGCCATGGATAAACGGGTTTGGACGGGAATTGCCGTTGCCTTCGCGCTCGGCGTAACGGTCTGCGCGGCTTCCGCGCAGCAGCAGCCCAAGGATATCCGCTGGGGCACGCCCCCGGTCGGGACCACCGGCCACAAGGCGATGGTCACGCTGTCGGCGCTGCTGAACAAGGAGATGCCGCAATACCGCATCTCGGTGCTGCCCACGGCCGGCGCCATCACCACGGTGAAGGGCTTCGCCACCAAGGAGTTCGACGGCAACTACGGCTCGGACATCGCCTTCTACGAGCTCGCCAACGACACCAACCGCTTCAAGGGCTTCAAGGCGCGGGTCCAGCGGATGCCGGTCCAGTCGTTCTGGTCGAACACCATCGAGGTTAGCCTTGCCGTGCATGCGCGCAACAAGGACAAGATCAAGAAGTGGGGCGACCTTGCCGGCAAGCGCGTGTTCACCGGGCCGCTGCCGTTCGACGTGCGCGCCCACATCGAGCGCGCGCTGAACGAGCTCGGCGTGAAGTTCATCTATCACCAGGTCGATCTCGCGACCGTCGGCTCGCAGCTCGAGTCCGGTGCGATCGACGCCATGTTGATCTATACGGGTTCGGAGAGCGCGCCGCCGCCGTGGCTCGCGGAAGCCTCGCTCGCCGCCGACTGGGCGGCGCTGAACCTCAGCCCCGACGAAATCGCCACGCTGAAGAAGAAGGGACTGAGCTCGATCGAGCTCAGTCCGACGGTGTTCAAGCGCAACGTGCACGTCGACAAGGTCGTCGAGCTGCCGTTCTACTACAGCTTCAACGTCGGGCTCGATGTGCCGGCGGATGACGTCTACAAGATGCTGAAGATCATCGAGGCGCACGCGGCCGAGCTCGCCAAGGCCGATCCGACCTTCTCGCAGATCGCCAAGGACATGCCCGGCTTCCAGAAGCGCGGCGTGCAGTCGTCGGTGGACCTCGTGCCGATCCATCCGGGCCTGGCGAAGTACATGAAGGAAAAAGGCGTCTGGGACGCCAAGTGGGACGCCAAGATCGCGACCATGTAGGCCGCGCGGGCTCTTGCTCACTCCTGTAGCCGAACGGGCGCCGCGCAGCGCCCGTTCGGCCATCTCTTTGTAGATGACGGGTTGCAGATGACGGGCCCCCCATGACCAATGCCACGGATCGCCGGCTGCCGCTCGTGCTTGAAGCGATCTACTACGCGTTTGCGCTTTTCTTTTTCTTCTATCTGTTCGTCTATTTCTGGACGACCGAAGGCGGGCCGACGCTCTTGGCGATGACGCTGGTGCCGGTCGCCTACGTGCTGTTCGTGCTGAACGCGTTGCGCCAGAACGACCTCTATCCGCGCCTGCCGCCGGTCGCCGGCACCGCGGCCGGTGCGATCCAGATCGTGCTGGCGCTGGCCGTCGCTTACTACATGCACACCGAGCACTACGAGCTTGGCACGTCGCGCGCCGGCGACTGGAATTCGGCCGACCTGCTCATGGGCGGTCTGATGGCGGTGCTGGTGATGGAATATGCGCGCAAGCGCCACCTGCCGCTGTTCGTCCTGAACATCATCCTGATCCTCTATGCCGTGTACGGCTACGTCGTGCCCGGCATGTTTTATCATGCGGGTCTGAGTTGGACCCGCATCGTCACCGCCATGAGCGTGGAGACGACCACCGGCGTGTTCTCGAGCCTGCCGCAGATCGCGTTGACCGTCGTTGGCGCATTCCTTCTGGTGCTCAGCGCGTTGACCGGTTTCGGCTGCATCGAATCTCTGCTGCGCGCGACCAAGCGCGTCGCGGTGCGGTCGGCGCATGCGTTGCCGCAATCGGCCGTGGTCGGATCGATGTGCGTCGGCACCGTGAGCGGCAGCGGCGCGGCAAACGCCATCACCATCGGCTCGGCCACCATCCCGGCGATGATCGGCGCCGGCATGCCGCGCGCAACGGCCGCCGCAATTGAATCAGCTTCATCGCTCGGCGGCCAGCTGATGCCGCCGGTGATGGGCGTCACGGCCTTCCTGATGGCCGAGTTCCTGGGCAGGAGCTATTTCGAGGTCGTCGCCCGCGGCTACGTGCCGGCGCTGATCTACTACGTCACCGTTGCGGTCTCGGTCTATCTGCTGGCGCTGCGCTATCGGACGCGCCGGGTCACCGGCCTGTACCAGAAGATCACCTGGCAGGACGTGGTCAATCTCGCAGCCTTTCTTGCCGTGATTGCCGGGTTGATCGGCATGATGGCGGCGTGGCACCTGGCGCCGAGCTTCGCTGCGCTCTACGTGTTTGTCGCTGTCGGCGCGTTTCTGTTCGTCGTCCACACGGTGCCGCTGCTCGTGCCCGGCCGCTGGTCGTTTTCGGCCTTCATCGCGCCGCTGCGCCGCTTTCTCGATGCCTACACCGAGATGACCGCCGATCTCACGCTGCTGCTCGCGACGCTGTCGATCATGACCGGCGCGCTCGTCATCACCGGCGTTCCCACCAAGCTCGGCGCGCTGCTGATCGACGCCGCGGGCGTCAATCTTGCGGCCATGGTGCTGCTTGCGTTTCTGTTCGGCGCGATCCTGGGCACCGGCCTGCCGCCGGCTCCGACCTATATCCTGGTCGCCATCGTGATCGCGCCGCCGATGATCAAGATCGGCGTCGACCCGTGGGTGGTGCACTTCTTCGCGTTTTTCCTCGGCGTCTGGGGGGAGCTCACGCCGCCCACATCGATCGTTGCCGCGGTCACCGCCAAGATTGCCGATGCGTCGTTCTATTCGACGCTCGGCCGCGCGCTGCAGATCTGCGTGTCGCTGTTCACGCTGATGGCCGGCGTGTTCGTGCATCCGGAGCTGGTGATCGAGCCGGGTGCCGCTCAGTTCGGCGCGGCTGGGCTCATTCTCGCGGCCACGATCGGCATCACCTTCAGCCTGCAGGCGCGCTATGCCGAGGCCGCCGCGGTCGATATCGCGATCCGCGTTGTGCTTGCCGCATTGTCACTCGTCGTCCTGCTGTGCTCCGACGAGCGGATCGCGGTCGCGGCCTGCGTGCCGGTGCTGCTCATCATCGGCTATTGGCTTTTGCGCCGCCGCGATGCGTTGTGGAGCCGCGCGCCCGAACCGGCGGCTGCGCCGGCGCTGGCAAGCGCAACAGCGGCGCCGATCGCCGACCCCGAGCGCGGCCGGATGCAGTAGGCCGGCATCGTCGGCTCGTTCAGGCTGGCCGGCTCGCTCCGGAACCGCGTCTAACGTGCCAGTCCAAGCGAGTCGACCAGCTTGCTCCATTTGGCCGCTTCGGCGACGTAGAACTTGCCGAACTCGTCCGGGCCCATCTCCATCGGCGTGAAGCCCTGCCTGGCGAGCGCCTCCTTTACGTCCGGCATGGCCAGCGTTTGTTTCAGCGCGGCGACCAGCTTGTCGCGCGGGGGGTGCGGCGTTCCTTTCGGCACGGTCAGCCCGAACCAGAGCGGCATGCTGAAGCCCTTGACGCCCGCTTCGTCGATGGTCGGCAGGTCGGGCAACGCCGGATCGCGCGTCAGACCGCTGGTCCCAAGTCCGCGCAGCCGGCCATCCTTCACGAACGGCAGCACCGGCGGAATGGTCGAGAACATGATCTTCATCTCACCGGACAGAAGATCCTTGAGCGTCTCGCCGCCCCCTTTGTAGTGCACCGGCATCAGCTTGGTTCCGGCCATCGAATTGAACAGCTCCGCGCCAAGATGCGTGGAGGTGCCCGCGCCCGCGCTGGCATAGAGCAGTTCGCCGGGCTTTGCCTTGGCGAGCTTGATCAGGTCGGACACGCTCCTGGCTTCGAGAGAGGGGTGGACCAGCAGAACCAGCCCGGTGCTCGCGATTCCGCCGATCGGCTCGAAGTTGTCGGCGAACTTGACCTTGAAATTCTTGAACAGGCTTTCGTTGACGGCACTGCTCATGAGCGTGACCAGAACCGTATGCCCGTCGGCGTCCGCCCGGGCGGCGGCCTCCGTGGCGATGTTGCCGCCGGCGCCGGAGCGGTTCTCGACGAAGATCTGCTCGCCGAGCGCTTTCGACATGCCGTTGCCGACGACGCGCGCAAGGATGTCGGTCGGGCCGCCGGGCGCGAACCCTACGATGAGCCGAACCGGTTTGCTCGGATAGCTCGCCTGAGCCTGTGCGGGGAGTGCACCGGACAGCGCAAGGCCGGCCGCCGCCGCCGCGGTGACGGCCCACGTTGCGCAATTGCGCATCGCAGACCGCTTGCAGATCAATCCTGGTAAATAGAGCATGGCGTTTCTCCGCGTTGTCCGGCAGACGCCCGGCCAGATGGCCACGAAAGCCTTGGCGCCGCCATCGCTACTCGATTTGTCCGATCGCCTTCTTCACCCGCGTCACCAACTCCGGCGAGGCCGACACGATCTTGCCGATCATCGCATGCAACTGCTGATGCGGCGTCGGCTCGATCGCAAGCTTGCGCTTCTCGCATTCGGCGAGGAACTCCGGATCCTTCATCGTCTCCTCGAATGCCTTGCGCAGCGCAGCCACCCGCTCGGCCGGCACGCCCGGCCCGAGCGCGATCGCCCGCGACACCGGGGTGCCGGAGATCACGAATTCGGCCACGTCGCGCTTGTCGGGCGGGGAGAGCTCGACCAGCGTCGGCACGTCATTGAGATAAGGCTTGCGCTGCGTGGTGAACTGCACCAGCAGCTTGACCTTCTTTTCCGGGATCCAGGTCGGCCGCGTGCCGTTCAGGTTTTCCAGGGAGGCGGTCCAGCCGTGAATTTCGCCGCGCTCCATGGCGAGGTTGTTGTCGTTGCCGGTGCGCAGCCCGGTGATGATCTTGTACCTGGCGCCGATCGCGTCCTTGAGCAGCGAAGCCCAGTGGTAGGTCAGGTGCGCGCGGGCAAACGAGCCGATCACCACGCCGTCCTTGGTCTTGAGATCCTCGATGCTCTGCGCCGGCGCGGTGTGCCACATCGCGAGCGCCTGGGTGATCGCGTCGTAGGCCCCGAGCCACTGCATCTTGGCGGTTTCGAAGCGTACCCCGGTCGGCTCAAGCTTCTCGGCAAGGGTGATGGCGTGCGACAGCAGCATCTTGGTGCCGTCCTGCGGCGCGACGCCGTAGATGTGGTTGCCGGCGATCACCCCGCCGGCGCCCGGCATGTGCTCCATGATGATGGTCGGATTGCCCGGGATGTATTTCGACAGATACGGGCCGATGGTGCGGCCGTAGAGGTCGAAGCTGCCGCCCGGACCGGTGCCCATGACCAGCGAGATGGTCTTGCCGCGGTAGAAATCGTCGATGGAGTCGGCCGGTGCCGGCCCGGCGAGGGCGAACACGGCGACGATGGAAAGCGCGCAGGTGCGCGCGGTGGTTCGGCGCATGAATTCCTCCCTGGCGTTCCGCGGCTTTCGGTGTCCGCGGCTGGCCGGAAGCGTTTCACGGGGCGGGCCCATGCTCAAGGAAGCGTAACGCCGCAGGGCCGGGACCATTTCTGGATGCAGCCGATGAACTTCGAGGCTTTCGATCTGGCCCTCGCGCTACGCGCCAAGCGCCCGTCTCAGGCGCCAACGCCGGCGTTGGACCGGCCATCGCTCAATGTCGGTTTTCAATGTTGCCGGATATGCCGCTGCACTGGCCGTAGCAGGTTCGCGAGCAGGTTCCACCGCTGCCTCCGGTGGAACGGCATTGGGCGGCACAGGTATCGAAGCAGCCCGGAGCGCCGGCGGTTTGCGTGGCCCGCCTTTGTGCGAGCGCGCTGTCGCCGATCAGCACGGGAATGAGCAGGAGCAAGGCGAGTGCCGCTTTTGCGCTGACGACCATTTTCTGCGATCGGCGTCGTGCGGACGGCATGGGATACTTCCGGGCGTTACGCCGGCTCCTTGAACGGCAGCGGCATGTCGGCCGGAATTTCGGCGCGGAACACGTTGAGCGTCATCGAGATCAGCGCGTAGTAGCCGCAGATGCCGACCAGCTCCACCATGCCGGCGTCGCCGAACAGGCCGTGCAGCCGCTTGTAGGTTTTGTCGCTGATGCGCCTGGTCTTGTAGAGCTCCTTGACGAAATCGATGATCGCCTTTTCGTCCTTCTGCGCCGACTTCGGCTCGCGCCCGGCCTGGATCGCCTTCACGGTTTCCGGCTTCACGCCGGCCTTCAGCGCCTGCTCCGCGTGCGCCGCCCACTCGTAATGCGCCTTCCAGTGATGCGCGGTGGTGATGATCGCGGTCTCCGACTGCCGCGGCGACAGCGAGGTCTTGTAGCGGACATGCGCGCCGACCGCCTGCGCGAGAAGTCCGAGTTCCGGCGCGTTCAGCCAGATCTGGAACGGCCCGGTCAGCTTCTTCCTGATGCCGCGCGGCCCGGAATAGATCGCGTCGCGCAGCGACTTCTGCACCGCGCTCATCTGCTCGTCGCCGATCTCCTTCAGGCGGTAGGACGGACGCTTCTCGGCGCGCTTGGCGGCAGCTTTCTTGGCCATCGTTCTCTCTCGGGGCGTTGTGGATTTTGGAACAGGGGCGGAGGGAATTGAGGCGTCTTTTCTAACATGACGCCCGAGCCGTTTGACAGCCTTCGGCGCGTCGGCCATCCATGCATCCGTGACGTTCAGGCATTCAGCGGGTGGGTCATGTCGGCTGGCGTTCTCATTCTCGGGGCGGGGCAGGCGGCGGCGCAACTGGCCGTGAGCCTGCGCCAGGGCGGCTATGCCGGCGCGATCCGCATGGTCGGCGACGAGCCCTATGCGCCGTATCAGCGGCCGCCGCTGTCCAAGGCGTATCTCAAGGAAAAGGCGTCGATCGACACGCTGCTGCTGCGCGGGCCAAACTACTGGGCCGACCATCAGGTTGCGCTGGAACTCGGCACCGCCGCCAACGCCGTCGATCTTGCGCGAAAACAAGTGACGCTCGCCGATGGCCGCAGCGTTGCCTACGACACGCTGGTGTTTGCGACCGGCACCCGCGCCCGCGACCTGCCGCTGCCCGGCATCGGGCTCGACGGCGTGTTCTCGCTCCGCAAGATCGACGATGTGCGCAGGCTCCGCCCCGCGCTCGACGCGGTGCGCCGCATAGCCATCGTCGGCGCCGGCTATATCGGGCTCGAGGTCGCGGCCGTGTTGCGGCAGGAAGACCGCGCGGCGACGGTGATCGAGGCCGAGGCGCGGGTGATGAAGCGCGTCGCGGGCGAGGAGGTGTCGAGGTTCTTCGACGGCCTGCATCGCTCGCGCGGCGTCGACATCCGGCTCGGCGCTCGGCTTGCCGGCATCGAGGGCGAGGGCCGCGCGACCGGCGTGGCGCTGGTCTCGGGCGAGAAGATCGCCGCCGACCTCGTGCTGGTCGCAACCGGCGCGCGCGCCAATGACGATCTTGCGGCGGCCGCGGGCCTGCCCTGCGACGACGGCATCCTCGTCGACGACTTTGCAAGCACTGCGCCCGGCGTCTACGCCATCGGCGACTGCGCACGATTCTTTTCGCACCGCTACGGCCGCAGGATCAGGCTCGAATGCGTGCAGAACGCCATCGACCAGGCGAAGGCCGCGGCCTCCGCGATCCTCGGCAAGCCCGCGCCCTACGATCCGGTGCCGTGGTTCTGGTCGGACCAGTACGAGATCAAGCTGCAGATCACCGGCCTGCTTGACGGCTACGACGCCTGCAAGACCGCAGGCAATCCTGCCGAAAGCCGCTTCTCGGTGGAGTACCGCAAGGCCGGCAAGCTCGTCGCGGTGGATGCGATCAACGACGGCCGCGCCCACATGCTCGGCCGCCGCCGCATCGCCGCCGATCTACCGGAAGTCGGTACGGTGCCGCGGCCTACCGCGTAGCGAGTATTACAGCCGCTGCCGGTGGTGGCCAATGCCCCACAAATTGTGCTCATCCATTGAGCTTGCGAGCGCTGGTGCCGGTCGCGTTCAGCAAACGTCAAGCATGTTCCGTCTTCTGGCGGATTGTTAAATCAGCCGATATTTCCAGCACGTTAGTTTCGATGGAGTCCGAGCGAAATCCGAAATACGCGCGATGTTCCAAAATCTCATTTCAGCGGCAAACGACCTTGGCTGGTCGCTCGCACTCGTGGCCGCCGTCGCGATTTTTGGCTTGATTGGAGTCGTGGCGTACCGCCGGGTGCGATTGCAGAAGCTGTGCCTGGACACGGCCGTCGGCAATATGTCCCAGGGACTGACGATGTTCGACAAGTCCGGCACGCTGGTCCTCTGCAATCAGCGCTACATCGAGATGTACGGTCTGTCATCGGACGTCATCAAGCCGGGCTGCACCGTGAACGACGTGGTGGAGCACCGGATTGCCACCGGCAGCCTGACGCTCCTTGAAGCTCGGGGCTACGTTAACGATCGGCAAACGACCCTCACTCAGGGAAAGATCGTCACCAAGGACTTCAAGCTGCCCAACGGCCGGGAGATCGTCGTCACCCGGCGTCCCGTGCAGGGCGGCGGATGGGTCGCCACCCATGAGGACATGACCGAGCGGCGGCGGGCGGAAGCCCAGATCGCCCATATGGCGTATCACGACGCGCTGACCGGCCTGGGCAACCGTGTGCTGCTGCGCCGGCAGCTCGAGGCGGCGCTGCTGCGGGTCCAGCAGGGAGAGCGCATCGCGGTTCTCTATCTCGATCTCGACAATTTCAAAACCCTCAACGATTCATTGGGACATTCGGGCGGCGACGCACTGCTGAAGGCCGTGGCCGAGCGCTTGCGCGGCTGCCTGAAACAGACCGACACCATTGCCAGGATGGGCGGCGACGAGTTCGCAATTCTTCACACCGCGCTCGAGCAGTTGACGGACGCGGAATACCTCGCGCGGCGGCTGCGCGCAGCGGTCAGGATGCCGCTCGACATCGACGGTCAGCAGATGACCGCCGACGTCAGCATCGGCATTTCGCTGGCGCCGAATGACGGGACCGATGCCAGCCAGCTGTTGAAGCAGGCCGACATGGCCATGTATGTGGCCAAGTGCGACGGACGCGGCACGTTCCGCTATTTCGAGCCGGACATGAATGCGCGGGCGCTCGCCCGCCGCACGCTCGAGCTTGATCTGCGCAATGCGATCACCAACGACGAGTTCGAGCTGTACTACCAGCCGATCGTCAATCTCGAGCGCAACGAAGTCAGCGGTTGCGAAGCGCTGCTGCGCTGGCATCATCCCCAGCGCGGCATGGTCATGCCCGACGAGTTCATCCCGGTCGCCGAAGAAACCGGCCTGATTGTCGAGATCGGCGAAGGGGTGCTGAGAAAGGCCTGCGCCGCGGCCGCGACCTGGCCGAATAATGTCACGGTGGCGGTGAACGTCTCGTCGGCCCAGTTCAAGAATCAGGCCCTGGTGTTGAAGGTCGTCGGCGCGCTCGCGGCGTCCCGCCTGTCGGCGCGCCGTCTTGCGATCGAGGTCACGGAAACCGCGCTGATCCTGGACAACGAAGCAACGCTCGCCACGTTGCATCAGCTGCGCGGGCTTGGCGTGCAGATCGCGATGGACGATTTCGGCACCGGATACTCCTCGCTGAGCTATCTGCGGAGCTTCCCGTTCGACAAGATCAAGATCGACCGCTCGTTCATCAACGACATTTCGGCTACCGGCAATGCCGGCGCCATCGTTCAGGCCACCATCAGCATGGCCGCCGGCATGAACATGACGACGACCGCCGAAGGCGTCGAAACCAGGGAACAGCTCGAGAAAATTCGCGCCTTGGGTTGCACCGAAATGCAGGGCTATCTGTTCAGCCGTCCGTTGTGCGGAGACGATCTTGCCCGGCTGTTGCGGACTCGTCTCAACCAGGCGATCCGCGCGGCGTAAGCCGCCCGGCATCCCGGTCATGACGGCCGCGCCCACATGCTCGGCCGCGCCGCATCGCCGCCGACCTGCCGGAACTCGCTGCGGCGCCGGCTCAGCGACAAGACGGCATACGCGCGTGTTCGGACTCCTGATGCTTTGAGGCGGCAGCACGCGGGAGTAGGGTTGTCCCATCAGGGAGGAACAACCCATGAAGGCGCCGGTCCTTGCAGCCATGCTGTCGCTCGTTTCCAGCGCGCCCGCTCTCGCAGCCACGTTCGTTTACGTCTCCAACGCCGAGGACGGCGATATCGGCATGTACACGCTGCAGGCGAACGGTTCGCTGCAGCCGGGCCAGCGCTTCAAGGCGGAAAAGCTCGTGATGCCGATGACGGTGAGCGCGGACAAGCGCTTTCTGATCGCCGCCGTCCGGTCCAGGCCGTTCCAGGCGTACAGCTCGACAAGACCTCGGGCGCGCTTAACCTCGTCGGCACCGGACCGCTCGCGGAGAGCTATCCCTATGTCGCGCTCGATCGCACCGGGCGCTTTCTGCTCGGCGCGTCCTACGGCGCCCATCAGGTGGGGGTGAATCCGGTTGGCGCGGACGGCAAGGTCGGCGAGCCCATTCAGGTCACCCCGACGGCGCGCAACGCGCACGCGATCCGCACCGACAACACCAACCGGTTCGTGTTCGTGCCGCACCTCGGCACCGACCAGGTGTTCCAGTTCGTGTTCGACGAGAAGAGCGGACGGCTCACCGCGAACACGCCGCCGGTCCTGCAACTCAAGCAGGGCACCGGACCGCGTCACCTCATCGTTTCCCCCGACAACCGCTTCGTCTACCTGCTCAACGAGCTGACCGGCACCGTCACCACCCTGTCGCTCGACGCGAACACCGGGGTGCTGAAGGAGCTCGACTCCGTGCCGGCGCTGCCGGCCGACAGCAAGCTCGGCCCCGGCATGCCGCGCGGCGCGGTCGGCGCGCCCGGCGCCGTCCCGCGAAACACCGACAACGACATCTGGGCGTCCGACCTTCGCCTCACGCCGAACGGGCGCTTTCTCTATGCCGCGGAACGCACCTCGAGCACGCTGGCCGCCTTCCGCGTCGATGCCGCGAGCGGCAAGCTCACTTATCTCGGCAGCACGCCGACCGAGAAACAGCCTCGCGGATTCAACATCGACCCGGTGGGCCGCTTCGTGGTGGTGTCGGGCGAGAAGTCGGACATGATCGCGTCCTACGCGATCGATGCCGAGACCGGTGCGCTGAAGCCGGTCGGACGCTATCCGACCGGCAAGGGTTCGAACTGGGTCGAGATCGTCGCGTTTGACTAGGACGTGGCGGTGGCGTGAACGTTCAGGGCACCGTCAACACCCGGTAAGCCTGTTCCAGGCAATTGAAGAAGAGCCCCGGATTGTTCCGGGGCTTTTCCTTGAATGTCTGACGACAATCGAAAAACGGAGGGCGCGGATCCGGACCCTCCGCGCGTTCACCTCTGGAAGGTGACTACCTCGTCTCGCAGACCTTGATGGTCTTCATTCCAGACTCCGCTTCCTGGCGGGTCTTGAATGCAACCGGACCGACTTGCACCGTCGTGGTGGTGGTGGGCTTCTTGTCGACGATCGTGCACTTCTTGGTCGATGCGTCTTGCACCACGTAATACTCCGTCACAGTCGACTGAGCATAGGCGGGGGCCGCAATGGCGGCAGCCAGTGCGGTAGCGATTGCCAGGCGAATCATGAGTGCTCCTCTGGTGAGTGGACGATGACAAGCCAACCACGCTGCAGGTCCAACGTTCCCTACTTCGCTTGTTTCGAGAAACTTCGTTTCCTCAAGCTGAATGCATCGACAGAAATCTTCTGCGCTCGTGTTGTGTGGTCGGCGACGTGCAGTTTGTGCACGGTCTGAGCGCCGGTTGCGCCGCGCCGGCGTCGACTTCGGGAGGATCCACTTCTGACGAATAAGTGCGCGTTATCCCGCGCCCGGCGAGAACGGTGCGCGGCGGTACGCGCGCTATGCGGTTCGTCATCTTGAAGCGGTTCGGATGACACTGCGTCACCTGGCCGCCCTGAAAAAACTAACGGACCGCCGCCTCGCCGATGACAGCTTCGACGGCACGAAGCTGCAGGTCCGAAGAGACCACGCGCCACGCCGTGAGCCGTGCGGCCGGCGATATCGTTTGTGCGCTGCGATGACACCCGGCGATTCATGGCCGAAAGCATTTCGGCCATGGAACCGGACAGGTCTTTCGCTGTTTCTAATTTCCGTTGGATGGATTGCAGCCAGGGGAACGGTCATGCAGCTCTCCCGCCCATACGGTGCCGATGACCGACCCGCCTGTCCGACATGCGGCCAACCCATGCACGTGTCCCGGCGAACGCCGCACCCGGAAAACGGCGCATCCTGCGAACGTCAAACCTTTACGTGCAGGGCCTGCGGACAGGAAAGCGGGCGCACCGCCTCGCGCGACGGAACGTCGCCTGGCTTTAGCCTCGCGCCGGAATGACGGCCAGGCCTGACCAAAGCTTGACCCGGCCTCGCATGGTGCAGCTTCTATCCCCGGCAACTGGCCGGCAGGTCTCTCGCTGTCACCAAATTCACCCCTGAAAATCAGGTCCCGCAAAAAGTCTGGCAGACGCGCTCGTGCGGCTGCGGGGATTCCAGGTAGCGGGCAAAATCAGGTTGATCGTCAAACGGCCTGGCGAGAACCGATAGAAGCTCATGGAATGGGGCAAAGTCGTTCGCCCCTGTCGCGGCCTGGATCATCTCTTCGATGCGATGATTGCGCGGGATGAATGCAGGATTGACCGCGCGCATCCTCATGCGGCGGTTTTCGACGGTTTCCGGCTCTCGCGCCAGGCGTTCGCGCCGTCGAACCCACCAGGCGTCAAAATCCGGCCCATCCTGAAACAGCCCTCGCAGTTCGTCTTTCGCAGGGACATCATCCGCGGCATCACTCAACCGGCGAAATGCGATCGTGAAATCCACCTGATTTGTGGCGAGCAGATCCAGGAATTCGCCCACAAGTCCAATGTCGCCATCTTCGGCGGTTGAAAGTCCGAGCTTTTGTCGCATGCCGGCCGAATAGTTGGCCTCGAAGCGGGTTGCAAAGCCTTCGAGCACGTTCTCGACCTGTTGTACGGCCTTTGGCTGGTCCTCATCGATGAGCGGCAACAAGGTTTCCGCAAGACGAGCCAGATTCCAGGTCGCGATCTGCGGCTGGTTTCCATAGGCGTATCGCCCCTGCCGATCAATCGAGCTGAACACTTTGCCCGGATCGTACTCGTCCATGAAGGCGCAAGGCCCATAGTCGATCGTTTCTCCGGCAATCGACATGTTGTCCGTGTTCATGACGCCGTGAATGAAGCCGACGAGCAGCCAGCGCACGATGAGGTCCGCTTGCCGCAACGTCACGAGTTCAAGGAGCGAGAGATAGCGACGGTCGGAGCGCGCGGCCTCGGGGTAGTGCCGGGCGATGACATGGTCGGCGAGAAGACGAAGTCCCTCCATGTCTCGCCGGGCTGCAAAGAATTGAAACGTTCCGACCCGGATATGGCTTGTGGCGATCCGGGTGAGAACGGCCCCCGGAAGTTCGGTTTCCCGGGCCACGGTTTCTCCGGTCATGACGGCGGCGAGAGAGCGTGTGGTCGGGATGCCCAACGCGCTCATGGCCTCGCTCACAACGTATTCGCGCAGCACTGGTCCCAACGCTGCCCGGCCGTCGCCGCGTCGAGAAAACGGCGTGCGCCCCGAGCCCTTGAGCTGGACATCGCGCCGGACGCCGTGCCGGTCGACAATCTCGCCAAGCAGGACGGCACGACCGTCGCCGAGTTGCGGCACAAAATGTCCAAACTGGTGTCCGGCGTAAGCCAGGGCAATCGGCTCCGCCGCATCAGGGACCCGCTGCCCCGCCAGGACCTCGAGTCCCTGGGGACCGACAAGCCATTCCGGATCGAACCCCAGGTCGGCCGCGAGCTCTGTGTTCAGGCGGATCAGCCGGGGCGCCCGCACCGGTGTCGGCGCGACCCGGGCATAAAACCGGTCGGGCAGCCGCGCATAGGTATTCTCAAACGGAAGGTGGACGGTCATTGGACAAGATCGGAGACTTGAGGAGGTTGGACCAATCTCTCACAATCGTGCCTGCGGGTCTGCATATCAAGGGTAACGGAGCTTCTTCCCTAGACCGTCATCTCAGCGGGGGGGCGCTCACCTCCGATTATTTTTTCATCTGAGGTCAACGCAGCGCCGCACGTTTCCATCCTATGTCGGGAAGCGAACGCTTGGTGTGCGGCGCTCCTGGAAAATCAGGAACCCGGTCCAGTGCAGGCAGTTATTCCGCCGCAAAGGCCGAAAACGCATGTCACTCACCGCTCCCACCATCGCGTTTGTTGTTGCGCTTGGCGTGCTTGGATCCGTGACCCTGTTCGGCATTGCGTGGATCGAGGCCTCGCATCCGCCGGCAGGACCGTTCGTCGAAGTCGAAAGTGTACGTCTGCATATTGCCGAGATGGGTCTTGCGCGGGATGCGCCAGGTGCCGAGCCCGCCGTCGTGCTGATCCATGGTGCGAGCGGAAACATGGAAGACATGCGGCTTGCGCTGGGCGAGACGCTGGCAGCTTCGTATCGCGTGGTTCTGATCGACCGTCCCGGCCACGGATGGAGTTCGAGGCCGGCGGATGCGTCTTACGCTTCGCCTGAACGCCAGGCGGAACTTGTCGCGAAGGCGCTTGAGCAACTCGGTGTCGGGCGCGCGGTCCTGGTCGGTCATTCCTGGGGTGGAGCGCTTGCGACCGCCTACGCGCTCGCGTTTCCCGACCGTACCGCGGGTCTCGTCCTGCTCTCGGCCGTGACTCATCCTTGGCCCGCTGACCCTGGCTGGTACAACAATCTTGCGCTGTTGCCGGTCATCGGGCCGCTGTTCCTGCGCACGCTTGTTTATCCGTTGAGTTTTTTCCTGGCCGACGTGCCTCGCGAACCGTGTTCGAGCCTCAGGCCGTGCCCGATGATTACCTGCGCCGTGCCGCCATCGCACTCGTGCTCCGGCCGAAGGCATTCTTCGCCAACGCGCGTGACCTTGCGCTGCTCAGGAGTTTCATTGTCGCGCAGGTGCCTCGCTACGCCGGTCTGTGCTCGCCGACGATCATCATTACGGGCGACTGCGACACCATCGTCTCGCCGGACATCAATGCGCGCGCTCTCGCGGCTGCGTTGCCGCGCGCCAAACTGGTTCTTGTCAAAGGTGTCGGACACATGCCGCACCATGCCGCGCCGGCCACCGTGGCAGCAGCGATCGACGAACTGACGCCTGCGCGCTCCGCTTGATGCAGACCGCGGAGATGCTGGCTGCGCGCGCCGCCGTGCAACGCACATTCGACGATGCACGACACTCTCCCAAGCATTGTTTGCGTTTGCGCAGGTTGAATTGTGGCAGGCCAGCAGGTTGGATTGTGGCAGGTCAAATGATGCGGAACTCCGCATCACAACCGCGTGTGCAAGTTGCTGAAGCAAGGCGGCCTTGCTCCCAACGAAGGCGCCGCCGTTGTCGGAGTGCGCACGACTCAAGAAAATAATTTGCAGCGGTCCGCAGGTACTCGAGTAATCAGATCATGCGTAGGATCATGATAGGTGCACCTCGGTATAATGGTCGCACGTGAGCGGCCGGCGTATAGACGAGCGGGGGAAACAGGCACGCGCCGCGATCCGGACGCGTGAAAGCGGATAAGGAGTGTTGCATGTGCAGCGTTCTCCTCGCGACTTGGGTTTCCCAACAGCCACGAGTGTCGGTGATCCGGCCGCCGATCGTGCCTCGCTGAGATCGGGTCCGTTTCCATTCAACAGTCGTTTGCGCAATCGCGATCGGGTCGCGACGGCGCTCGATGGCGTGCGCTCGCGCAGCAGCGGCGGGCGCATTCCGGCATTGCCGGCTGCGTCGGCCGCTGTCGCAGCGTCACGCGCGGTTGCGATGACTTGTCGAAAATTGCCCGGTGATCCTTCAGCGGCGGTTAGCGGTCGTCTGGCCTTGTCATTTGGGGGGATCGCCTGCTTCGCGGCCGTTCGGAAAAGTTCGCTCAAACGGACTTCTCCCGGACGTGGCTCGCACGAGGCAGGAAGGAGGCGGTGATGCACGGTGCGATGTTCGTCGCACAGGCCAGACATCAGGCCGGCAAAGCGCTCCGCGTGACCGAGGCCGCCGCGGCGTCCCGCCCGTCGGCAGAAGGCCTGCTGACGCTCAATCCTCCGCAGTCCGGCAATGTCGTCAGTTTCGACACACGCGACTATGCGATTATCGACTTCAGGCTGATTACCAATCAGTGGACTGCCTTGCTCCAGGTTGGGCTCACGCTCAAGATTTTCTTCGCCGACGGCTCTGTCATCGAACTGCTGAATTTCTTCTCCAGCGTTCTGGCCGACGACGCGCCCAGCGGGGACGAGCAAACCGGCACGACGACGGGCGAAGGCCCCGCGTCAACGAAGTCTGTTCTGGTGCGGACCACCGACACCGAGTTTTTGTCGCCGGATGAATTTGGCCGATCGTACTGGGTGACGAAAACAAGTGGTTTGGTCGTCCTTCCGTCCCGGGATGACTTCCATGTGTTCGGCATCGAACCCGTGCAATTTTCGTCGGACCTCGACCCGCTGTTCTTTCCGCTCGCTCCGTTGCCTCCGTTTTTTCCGGTCGTCATCATCGACGGCACCACGCCGCCGGTCTTCATCACCGGCGGAGGTGGCGACGGCGGCAACGGCGGCAGCGGCGGCGGCGCCAACGAGCCCGCGGTGATCACCGGCGACAGCGACGGCGCGGTGGTGGAAGCCGGCGGCGCCAACAACGCCATTCCCGGCATCCCGACCGACAGCGGCGACCTCGACGCTGTTGACGTCGACAATCCGAACGACACCTGGAACGCTGTCACCGCGCCGGCGCCGAGCGCCAACGGCTACGGCAGCTTCACGCTCACGGCCGCGGGGGTATGGACCTACACGCTCAACAACGCCAATGCCGCGGTGCAGGCGCTCAGCGCCGGCAGCGCGCTGGCGGACAGCTTCACGGTCACCACCGTCGACGGTACCTCGCAGGTGGTCTCCATCACCATCACCGGTGCCAACGACACTCCGGTGGTGACCGGGGCGGTGGACAGCGGGGCGGTGACGGAAGACGTGCTGCCGGAGGCAGCGAACGGCACCATCGACTTCGGCGACGTCGATCTTGCCGATGCCCACGTCACGTCGGTGACGCCGGGAGGCGGCAGCTATCTCGGGACCTTCACGGCCAACGTGACCAACGACTCGACCGGCGACGGCGTCGGGCAGGTGACCTGGCTGTTCACGGCCGACAATGCGCTGCTGCAATCGCGCGGCGATGGCCAGGTGCTGGTGCAGACCTACACGGTGGTGATCGACGACGGCCACGGCGGGACGGCGTCGCAGCTCGTCACCATCACTATCACCGGCACCGACGACGCCGCGGTGATCACCGGCGACAGCACCGGCGCGGTGGTGGAGGCCGGCGGCGTCAACAACGGCATCCCCGGCACCCCAACCGACAGCGGCGACCTCGACGCCACCGACGTCGACGGTCCGCCGGACAGCTGGGAGGTGGTCGTCTCCCCGGCCGCGAGCACCAACGGCTACGGCACGTTCACCATCACCGCAGACGGGGTGTGGACCTACACGCTCGACAACAGCAATGCGGTCGTGCAGGCGCTGCCTGCGAGCGGCTCGCTGGCCGACGCATTCACGGTCGTCACCATCGACGGCACCTCGCAGGTTGTTTCCATCACCATCACCGGGGCCAACGACGCGCCGGTGGCGGTGGCGGACGGCAACGGCGCGTCGTTGGCCCCGGTGATGG
>Ga0247825_10000745_pt1 | contig 20959 bp, 17 predicted proteins | sample 13C_Vanillin_Day_FD_194413 | JGI IMG/M metagenome (GOLD analysis project Ga0247825, IMG submission 194413) | Soil microbial communities from agricultural site in Penn Yan, New York, United States - 13C_Vanillin_Day48 | ecosystem: Environmental > Terrestrial > Soil > Agricultural land | place...
TCGCGGACTGCATCCGTGCACTTCGGGAGCCCTGTGCAACGGCCTCGTAAAAAGTGCAAGTAGGCCAAACGGTATACGGAGCGTTCCCTTGAGATCAACACTACTGCCATGGAGTCGTGCATCGTCGCCAACCGCTCTCCGCACTGCGCTCGGCCGCGAGCGCTTGCTGCAGTCGCTCGACAGCGCGAAAGTCGATGAGATCGTCGGTCTCGCTCATCTCTGCGCGCATACGGCGGATGGTTCCCCGTACTCGGTCTCGGTGGTGAGAGAAGCTGCCGAGGCCCCTGTGCCTGGGAATCTGAGATGCTGGACGATGCACTCGCGCAGGGCCAGGGCTGCCTGCAGCTGCAGGCGACGCGCGTTGGTGGGCGTCGAGGTTGGAGATGGTCCCGCCAACGCCTGACCGCTTTGTAGCCGTACACGACGGCGTCGTCGCAAAGCCTAGGCCACGTCGCCGGGTTCGCCGATGCGCAGGCCGTCGACGTAGGACTGGACGGCGGCGATGGGGACAACGTGAGATTCTTCGACAAGTGTTGTCTCCGTAGGCTGTCAATTGGGATTTTGTAGAGAGTGGGATTTGCACCTATCAATGCGTCAGGATGGTCTGCCGGGTGTCCAGCGGTCTGACCCGGTGGGATATCAGGAAGCAGTGACCGGGAACAGCCGGAGTTGGTCGTGCGCGTGGTCGGCAATCGCTTCTTGCGTATAGAGGAGTGGGAAGTACTCGTCGTCGAGCCAGCGCTGGTAGAGGTCTGCATAGTGCTGGCTTCGTGGGTCGCCGACTTGACCCGGCGTGTTGATGGCGATGCTACGGTCCCAATTACCGACGTCGATCACGATGCGAAACGATGCTCCGGTGTCTTCGATCCCGGTCGCAGGCGATGGGGCGGCGAGGCCAACTGTCTCTGAGCCTCCGGATTTCGGTTGCGGACCAATGGTCAGCCACGGCAGGTCCGCGGGTAGCAGGTCGGCGGCAGGGTGGCGCAGCAGGGATATGTTCACCTTGCCCCAAGCCCAGAGGTGGGGGTCGTCGCCGAGTTCCTCGCGGAGGCCGGCCACCGCCTCAGAGAGTGTCTCCTCGAGAACCTTGTGTAGCACGGTCGGTTCCATTGCAAGATCCGCGAGAAGTCGCTGGTCCGCTGAGAGGTCGCCGAAATGCTCCTCTTGGGGCAGTACCGCGGCCAGTGCCTGATCCAATTTGTTGGGCCCGACCAGGCCGAAGAGTGCGTCAGTGTAAAGCCGTAGCCGCAATGGTCCGCGGAGCCAGCGCTCGAAGAGCACTGCGGCGCCCGAGTCGTGGTGCATGCAGTGGTCCCAGCTGAGGAGTATCTGTCTGGCTGCTTCGGCGCCTGAGTCGTCGAACTCGAGGTTCGTAAGTAGTTCGCATACTGCTTGTGCCGGAAGGCTGACGTAGTCGTTCTGGAGTTGTGCGGCCGACTCGACGCTGACCGCGGTATCGCTCGCGAGTACCTCAGTGATTCGTTGGTACCGGGACGCGGCGAACCACTCGCTGGACACGTGGACCGGCTCCCACGTGCCGTCCTCTGGAAGGTTGTACTGATTGGCGGTTGCGATCCAGCCCTGGTTCGGATTGACGATTTCGGGGAGTTCGTCGGCGGTACGGAATCCTTCCCACTCGTAGCGGCCGTCTCCCGGTACCGGGAGAAGCCCGTCCCAGTTTGGCCGAATCGGCACGAGTGCACGTGGGGACCACGCGATGTTGCCGTCGGTATCGGCCTGAATGTGGTTGAGTCCGGGTGCGCCCCATCGGTTCAAATGTGCTCGGACCTCCGCGGCGTCTCGCGCTCCGAGGTATTCGATGCTTGCGAGATATGGCGCCATGCCGGGTTCGAGCCATGCCGCACGGACCGCGAATGCCACTGACCTCTCGGCATCGACTTTGATCACGGGTCCATGCTGCGTGAACTGCAGCTCGACCTCGGCTTGTTCCGAGCCCTTAACGGGAACCCTCTCGCGCACTGTGGTCATGGGCACCCAGGAGTCTTGGTACCGGTATAGGCCGGGGTTCTCCGGGTGTAGCTCGTAGACGTATAGGTCCTCCTGGTCGACGTTCCATACGGTCAGGCCGAACGCGACGGAGCCGTTGTGTCCGATCGATACTCCGGGAAGCGCGGGTTCGCCGGCTCCGATGACATCAAATTCGGGGCACTTGAGGTGGATCAGGTGACGAAGGGACGGCACTGCCATCGCCCGATGCGGGTCGTTTGCGAGCAGTGGGCGCCCCGTGGCGGTTCTCTGCCCGGCAACCACCCAGTTGTTGCTTCCGTCCGGTGCTCGTCGCGCACCAGGTGCGGTGACAGGACCCATCGCGAGACGGTAGACGGTTAGCACGTCCTCATCGAATAAGGTCAGGTCGAGGCCGGGGGGGACATCGAGCGGACGGTGCGGCTCTCGCGTGCGTCGCAAGTCTTCTGCAGCGAACCCGAAATCCCGGATCGTTGCCGCGCGTGCGACTTCCTCTTCCAGATTTGCGAAAAGACCGTGACTGCGGATTCGTACCACATCGGCCGGTTCCCATGAGTCGGGGAGGTATCCGAGTTGACCGAACTCGGGCGACAGTAAGTCGGGACTCTCACGAGTCAGATTGATCCACGCATTGATACCCGCTGTGAAAGACGAGACGGCCGATTTGGTGTTGTTACCGTATGCCAACCATTCCGCACGCATGTCTGCCCGATACAGGAACAGACGTGAGGCGCGATCTCGCTCGACGTAGTCCTCACCGAGGACGTCTGCGGTCAGTCCAAGGCCGCGCCGGCGCCACCAGTCGATCTGGAAAAGGCGGTTTCTTGCAGTGACGAATCCTTGGCCGAAGAATACGTCGCTGCTGCTGCCGGCGACGATGTGGGGTACGCCCCACTCGTCGACCGTCACGTCGATCGCACCGGAGGGACCTCGGACTGTGTAGGTGTGGTCAGTCATGTAGTCGCCGTCCTGGACTGCCATGAGTCGGCAACCTGGGCCAATGTCGCCGGCCACACTCCGTCATGGGAGAGCACGTGCTCGAGGAACTTCCGGAAAGCGACGAGGTGGTGTGCCCGCCCGATGGTCCCGGGATGAACGGTTAAGGTGAAGACGCCATTTGGTTCGTTCGCGTAGGCGTAGTCGAACTGGGTCGTCCACATCTCCACAAGCTGGCCGATCGTGAACGGGCCATGGTTGAAGCCGCCGATGAATTCCAGATGAGGGAAGTCGTCGAGATACCAGGAGACCGGGATCTCGAGGATCTCCCACGGTTCGGCGAACCTGTTGCCGTTCTCGAGGTCGAGATTGACTTTGCGGGGGAAATACGGCTGAAAGTCGCGCCCCATGAGTGATGAGTCGTAGTCGAACTCGTACTTCATGAGGAGTTCGTACGTGATGTCGCTGAAGTCCCAGGCTGGTGATCCGAACCCTCGCGGGGCGCAGCCGACGATTTTCTCGTGCTGAGTGACGGTGAGTTCCATCAGGCGCTCTTCCTCGCTCGGTGAGAGCGAGGGGATGTTCTCGTGGCAGCAGCCGTGGGCCCCGATCTCATGCCCGGCGTCGAGGACCCTGGCGAACTGCTCGGGAAAGGTAGCCATGGTGTGCGTGGGTGTGAAGAAGGTCGCGGGGAGCCCGAAGTCCTTCAGGAGGGCGAGAAGGCGGGGTACACCGACCTCGGCGTCGAATTCGCCTCGTGACAGGTACGCCGGGCTGCTGCGGTCGAACGTGCCCTGCCAGGCGGACTGGGCATCGAAGTGAGGTTGGATGTTGAAGGCGAGGCGCTTGCCCTCGGGCAGGTTGAGTGGCATCTGTGTGTCCTTTCGTCGTCGGTGGCGTCCGGGCGCCGGATCAGACGGTCTGGCCGCCGTCGACGACGATGTCGGTACCGGTGACGAAGCAGGCAGCATCGGATGCGAGGAACGCTGACATCCGGGCCACGTCCTCGGGGGCGCCGATCTGCCCGACCGGAAGCGAATCGATGTAGGCGGCGATCGTCTCGGGGGTGTTGATCCGAGCCATGTCGGTGTCGATCAAGCCAGGCAGGATGCAGTTGACCCGCACCCCGTACTTGCCGAGATCCCGTGCCGTTGTCTTGGTGAGCCCGCGTACGCCCCACTTGGAGACCGCATATGGTGTCTGGTCGGCGAAGCCGCCGATCCCGGAGACCGAGGAGATGTTCACAATCGATCCCTTGCGCGTTTTCTTCATGGATGGCAGCACCGCCTGGGTGCCCAGGAACGGGCCATACAGGTTGATTTTGATGTGGCGGAAGAACTCCTCGGGGGCGATGTTGAGCAGTTCCTGCTGCCCGAAGATTCCGGCGTTGTTCACCAACACCGTCGGGGGACCGAAGGTGTGGGTGGTCTTCTCGACAACGCGGTTCCAGGCCTCGGGGTCGGATACGTCGAGAGGGATGAAGATGGCGTCGTCGCCGAGCGCGTCGGCGGCCTTCGTTCCGGTATCGGAATCGATGTCAGTCAGGGTGACCTTGGCGCCCAGCGAAACGAACAGCTCGGCGGTCACCCTGCCCATACCGTTGGCTGCGCCCGTGATGATCGCGACGCGCCCGGACAGGTCGATGATCTGGGTTGGAGTGGTTGGGACGGTCACTTGGGTGCTACCTTTCGGAGGTATTGGTCGAAAGCGATGGCGGCGACGAGGATCAGACCCTGCGTGATGCCCTGCCAGTTGGTATCGACCGCCAGGCTGAAGAAGATGTTGTTGAGCGTGGCGAGGATGGCCAGTCCCAGTGCCGTACGCAGCATGCTGCCCTCACCGCCAAGCAGCGAGGTTCCGCCGATGACGACGACGGCGATCGCCTGAAGCTCGAGTCCGACACCGGCATTGCCCTGGCCGACGCCAAGCTGCGAAGCCGCGATGAAACCGGCGACCGCAGCGAGCACACCGCAGATGACGTAGGTCGAGCCCTTGACCAGGTCGACCCTAATACCGGCGAGTCGGCTCGCCTCCTTCGCACCGCCGACCGACATGACGCGCCGGCCATAGGCTGACTTGCTGATCACAATCCACCCGAGCGCAAACAGGGCGATCATGACGACCACAGATACGGGTACTGGTCCAAGCCACCCGGTGCCGAGCCACTGGAACGCTGAGTCGGACACGGTAACTGGGCTGTTGTGCGTGATCAGTAGGATCAAGCCGGAGAAGAACGTCATGGAGCCGAGCGTGGCGACGAACGGGTTGACGCGCAGGATAGTGATCACTACAGCGTTGACCAGTCCACAGAGCAGGCCGACCGCCAGTGCGGCGATGAAGCTGAGAGCGACTGATCCGGTGGCGACCGCCACCATCGCGGCGGTCGTTCCGGCAGCGGCGAAGACAGATCCGACCGAGAGATCGAACCCGCCGCTGATGATCACGAATGTCATGCCTATCGCGATGATGCCGAGGGGAGCGTTCTGGGCGAGGACAGCGGAGAGGTTGTCCCAATGCAGGAACCTCGGGTAGACGACTGTCGCGGCAATCACCACGACGACGAGGGCGAAGAAGATTCCGTAGTCTCGTCCGAATTTCTGGAGGGTGATACCCCGCCGGGTGGCGGTCTGGTCGGGAGCTGGTGGTCGCGTAGAGACCGCGGCTGTCGAGCTGGTCTCTGTGGTGCTAGAAGACATTGTCATTCCTCTTCTTCATCGACGCCGAAGGACAGACGGAGTACGTCCTGGACGGCAACCTGATGACTTGTGTTGTCGAGTTCGCCGACGGCACGCCCGAATGCCATGATGACGATCCGGTCAGCTACGTCGATCACTTCGTCAATCTCGGTGCTCGTGATGATTACCGCGCGCTGCTTCTCCTCGGCGAAGTGTCGGACCGCCTGTAGAACCTCGACTTTGGCCGCGACATCGATACCGCGGGTGGGCTCGTCGATCAGGAGAACCTCGGGGTCGGCGAGCAGAAGTTTGCCGAAGACCACCTTCTGCTGGCCGCCGCCCGACAGTTCCCCGACCGGGTAGGTCCCCACCGGTCGCTGCAATGTGAATTGGGTCAGCATTTCCTTGGCTGCACTCAGTTGTGCTGTACCGCTGACGAGGCCGATTCTCGAGACTCGTTCGAGCATAGGGAGCGTGACGTTGTCGCCGATGCTCATGCCCAGTGCCAATCCCTCGGTTTTACGGTTCTCCGGCAACAGCGCAATGCCCCGCCGCAACGCTTCGCGTGGGTTGCGGGGGAGTGCGAACTCGACGCCGTTGACCACGATGGCCCCGGTGGCCTTGCTTTCGGCGCCGGCGAGGGACCGCAGAAGGCTGGTCCGTCCCGCGCCGACGAGGCCGGCGAGTCCGAGCACCTCCCCAGCCCGGACCTCAACCGAGATGCCCTCGATGGCGCCGGGCAATGTGACGTTGCGGGCGGAGAACACCACCGGATGAGAAGCCTTCGAGGATCTGTCACGTACAACCTGGAGGAGTTCCTGCTTGCCGGTCATGACCTGGACCATCGAGCGTTTCGTCCATGCGTCGACAGGCGCCTGGTCGACGATTTGGCCTTCGCGCATCACGGTGATGGTGTCGCTGACGTCGAGTACTTCGTCGAGGTTGTGGGTGACGAGCATGATTGTCACGCCTGACGCTTTGAGGCGCTTGACCAGCTCCAGCAGAAATTTCCGCTCTTTGTGGGACAGCGCCGCGGTAGGTTCGTCCAGAATGAGGATTCGGGCGTCGAGCTCGACGGCCCGCATGATCTCGAGCATTTGCTCACTTGCGACGGATAACTCTCGACCGAGAGTGGTCGCGGGGATGTCGATTCCGAAGTCTTCGCAGCGGGCTTCGTATCGTGTGCGCATTTCGCGCTCGTCGAGCAGTCCTGCGCGGACCTGTTCATTGCCGAGGAAGACATTGGCGCACGCTGTGAGTGCCGGCAGCACTGTCAGTTCCTGGTACACGACACTGATACCGGCGGCCTTGGATTCTCTCGGGTGACCCGTGGTGAGGGGTTGTCCGAATACCCGGACGTCGCCGTCGGTGGCTGCGGTGCGGCCCGCGAGGATACCCAACAGGGTGGACTTGCCCGCCCCGTTGGCCCCGACCAGCGCATGTACCTCTCCGCGGCGGATCGTCAGGTTCACGTTCTGGACGGCGGCCATTGCGCCGTAACGCTTGGTGACGCCGCGGAACTCGACGGCCGTACCGCTCGGAGTAGACGTGGATGTGGAAGTGGGTTTCTCTGCGATCTTTTCGGTCATGATCAGTACTCCGGGGTGAACTGGTTGACGTTCGTGGATGTGAGGATCGGACCGTCCTGGATTTTCAACTCGGTGGAGGGGTCCGTGATCTCGGGGAGCTGCTCGCCCTTCAGGGCGCTGACGACGGCGTCGATTGTGAGCCGACCCTCCGTGCGGGGTAGACCGGGCACGGTGGCAGTGACTAGTCCCTCGGCGATGGCGCCGGTGACGAACTCGTTGCCGAGGACGTCGTAGATCTTGACCTGTCCCGCCTTGCCGGCATTCTTGACCGCTTGGGCGATGCCCTGCGTCATTGTCGACGAGATGGATGTGATGATCTTCAGGTCGGGGTTGGCGGTCAACATGTCCTGGGTGGCCTGGTAGGCCATCCTGGTGGTGTCGTCGGTGTACTGCGTGGCAACAATCTGGAAGCCGGGGTGTTCCTTCATCGAGGCATCCATCGCGGCCGCGGCGTTCTTGGTCAGGTCGAGCAACGCAGGCAATGTGACGACTCCGACCTTCTGGGGTTCGTTCGTCGACAAGATGTGATCCCACCACGTCCGGTACATCTGCGGGGTCTGGAGGTTCACGAGAGTCGCTGTGCCCTCGGGGATTCCACCGCAGGTGCCGGTAACCAGAAGTACGAGCGGCAGGCCTGCCTCGATCACCTGCTTTGCGATGTTGCATTGCTGTTCACCGGAATTGAGTGCCATGATCATGCCGTCGAACTGGTTGCGCTGGAGAGCGAGTCGGATCTGATTCGACTGGATGTACGCGTCGTGCTTGGAGGTGTAGACGGTCAGGTCGACACCGAGTTCGGCAGCTCTCGCCTTGGCTGCGTCGATGTTTGCCTGCTGATACTCGTTGGTGTTGTCGACGTGAAATAGGGCAATCTGCGTGCCTGGCTGACCATTGAGGTCGCCCTCGGTATTTAGCTTACTCGCGTCCGCGCCGCTACTGCATCCAGCACAGAGCGCGGCGACGGCGGCCGCTGCAAGCGCCGCCTGGAATCGTCCCAAAGCAGCGGAAATGGGGCCAGACATGAGCTCTCCTTGGGGGGTTGGTGAAGGGTGCAAAATGTGGACCTGGCGTTTGGCCGGCTCATGCTGGGGTCTGCGATGTCGACGAACCGACCACGTGATCGGCGACGGGAACCGATATGTAAAAAGTGAACGTAGTTCAGGCTTCGTATCTCGACCCCCATCGTGACAGTTGGGTGACAGGCTTCGCTAGTACTCTCCACCTCGGCGTGAGTCATCGACATCACTCGCGGCGCCTGCCAATTGACAGCACGAGGTCGATCGGAGCTGTCCTGGGCCGCGAGTCGCGGCGTCGACTGGGGGCAGTCAAAATGCGAAACATTCGGGCGCCCAGTGGACCTGAGTAGAAGCCGAGGCGCACGGTCGGCCATTGCTCGGAATACCGATCGGCGCCCGCCCAGTACCGCAGCTGACATGCACACCACCGCGTCTTACCTTCCGGTCGATAACGGACGTGAGTGATTTAGCCTCGTGCCGAGACTGATAGTGCGATCGGAACGACCTTGATGCTTTCGGACACGTTCCTGTCGATAGCCTCCGGCGTGTAGAGCAAAGGGAAGTAGTCGTCCGCGTGCCAGCGGTCGTACAGGTCTGAGTAGTGTTTGCTCCGAGGATCGCCTGCCTGCCCGGGGGTGTTGATGGCAATGCTGCGGTTCCAATCACCCACGTCGATCACGATGCGGAACGATGCTCCTGTCTGCTCGATTCCGGTCGCGGGTGAGGGGGCGGCGAGACCGACCGTCTCCGAGCTTCCGGACTTCGGTAGTGAACGTGTGGACCGCCAGGGAAGGTCAGGTTCGAGGAAGCCGGCGGCGGTGTGGCCGAGCTGTGACCTGTTGATGCGTCCCCACGTCCAACTATTGGCGTCGTCGCCCAGCTCCGATCGGCACTCCGCGACCGCTGCCGTCAACGATTCCTCCAGAACCTGTCGTCGTACGGTGGGGTGTGCGGCCAGCCCCCGCAGCAGACGGCGGTCGACCGACAGATCGCCGACCATTGTTTCTGCGGGAACAACTTGTGACAGAGCTCGATCTCGCTGCGTGCCGCTGACCAGGACGGCTAAAGCGGCGGTGTACAGCCTGCGACGCAGAGGGCCTCTAACCCACCTCTCGAACACTGCCGCGGCCACTGAATCGGTGGTCATCCGGTTATCCCACGCCAGAAGGAGGCGGCGTGCCCACTCGGCATCGGTTTCGGCGAAGTACTCGTCGCTGAGTAGGCCACACGTTTCACGCGCGTGAACGTTAAGGTAGTCGTTCTGCAACGACGCTGCCGACGCGACGGTCACGGCCGAATCGGCTGAGAGGACCTCGGCTATGCGTTCCGCGCGGATTGAGGCGAACCATTCGTACGAGATCGGAATCGTCGGCCATGAGCCGTCGTCGGGCAGGTTGTACTCGTTGGCCGTGGCGATCCAGCCCGCCGCCGGGTCGATGACGTGAGGGAGTTCGTCAGCCGTCCGGAACCCGTCCCGCTCGTATCGGCCGTCTCCCGGGACCGGGAGCAGTCCGTCCCAGTTGGGACGTACCGGGATCAGCGCCCGGGGCGACCACGCAATCGATCCGCCGGTGTCGGCGTAGACCAGGTTGGAGCCCGGTGTGTACCACCGGTCCAAGACTTCTTGCATCTCCGACACACTTGTCGCGGTCGCGTACTCGATACTTCTCAGATATGGCGCCGCACCCGGTTCCAGCCATGCGGCGCGTACGGCGAACGCGACCGAGCGATCGGGGTCGGTGTAGATGACAGGTCCGTGCACGGTGAAGAGCAGTTCCGACTGGGTCGGAGATGTTCCGCGCCGCGCGATCTCCTCGTTGACGACGGTCATGAGGGTCCAGGTGTCGCGGTATCGGTACAGGTGAGGGTTGTCCGGATGCAGTTCGTAGACGTACAGGTCCTCTTGGTCGGTCTTCCAGGTTGTGAGACCGAAGGCGACGTGGCCGTTGTGCCCGATCGACACACCTGGAAGTGCAGGCTCACCGGCGCCGATGACGTCGAAGTCTGGACAGGTGAGGTGCACGATGTGCCGCAGCGAAGGCATGGTCATGGCCCGGTGGGGATCGTTGGCCAACAGCGGCCGGCCTGTCGCGGTCCTGCCACCGGAGACGACCCAGTTATTGCTACCGTCGGGTGTCACTCGTGGTCCGATCGGCGCCGCGGTCATCGGTCCGGTTGCCAGGCGATAGACGGTGAGCACGTCCTCGGTGATGACGTCGAGATCGAGGCCGTCGGGCACCTGGATGGGGTGCCAGGGGACGCGCTCACGGCGCAGGTCCTCGACCTCGGCGCCGAACTCGCGCAGGGTAATTGCCCGCGCCACCTCATCCTCGAGGTTCCCGTAGATTCCGTGGGCGCGGATACGGACGACATCGGACGGATCCCAAAGGCCCGGTAGATATCCCAGCTCGTGAAACTCCGGTCCGAGAAGGGCCGGGTCCTGCCTCGTCAATGTGATCCACGCGTTGATACCACTGGTGAACGCGGACACGGCTTGTTGGATCTTGTCGCCATACGCGCGCCACTCGGACTGCATGTCGCCGCGATAGAGGAACAGTCTCGCGGCACGGTCCCGTTCGACGTATTTCTCGCCCAGTGCCTCCGCGACGAGACCCAGCCCGATTCGTCTCCACCAGTCCAATTGAAAGAGACGAGTTTGCGCAACTGCGAAGCCTTGACCGAAGAATGCGTCTTCGCTGCTGTGTGCGTTGATATGCGGAACGCCCCACGTGTCGACGGAGATCTCGATCGGTCCGGATGTGCCCGCGACCTCGTAGACATGATCGGTCGATGTCATCGGAAGCTGCCCTCCAGAGGCTCTCCGGCGCACTGTGCGACCGGGCTCTCCACACGCTGCGACCGGGTACTGACGACGTGGAGGCCGTAGACCCCGGCGATCGTCACGATCAGCATAGTGCAGTAGAACGCTGCGACACCCCAAGTGTTGTTGTTCGTGGTGTTGAGGATCCACTGCGCGACGAACGGTGTCGATCCGCCGATCAGGGACGAGCACAGCTGGTAGGACAGCGACATCCCCGAGTACCGGACTTCGGGAGGGAACGCGTAGGCGAGGAAGGTCGCCAGCACAGCGAAGTAGGCGCACACGCCTGCCATCGTCACGTAAAGCGTCACGGCGATGAAGAGGACGTTCGCATCGTCGATCGCGAGAAAGAACGGTGCCGCGATCAGCAGAGAGATCAGCAGACCCGTCTGCATGACGGCCAGTCGGCCGAACCTCTCAGCCAGTACGGCAGCACCCAGTTGCGCGAAAAATTGCACCACCGACGCACCCAGCAGGACGTTCAGCATCGTTTGCCGTTCGATACCGAGTGAACCCGTCGTCCACGCGAGCAGGAACGTATTGCTGAAGTAGGCGAGGGCGATGGACATTACAGACGCGGCGATGGCCAGGAGAACGACGAGCGGCGCGCCGCGAAGCACGGCGATCACCGGAACCTTGACCCGCGACTCGGTGACACGTGTACGGGTGAACTCGTCAGATTCCTGGACCTTCAGTCGAAGGACGAGCCCGACAATGATCAGAATCAATGACAGAAGGAACGGAACGCGCCAGCCCCACGCGTAAAAGTCGTCGTCAGGCAGTAGGCCGACGAGCATAAAGACGGTGGTCGCGAGGATCGAGCCCACCGGGCTACCTTGCTGGACCCACGCTCCGGCGAGGGTTTTCCGCTTTTCCGGTGCGTTCTCGGTCGCGATGAGGATGGCACCGCCCCACTCGCCACCGACAGCCAACCCCTGCAGCGCGCGCAGGGCCACGAGAAGGATCGGTGCCAGGATTCCTACTTGCCCGTACGTGGGTAGGACTCCCATGAGCGCGGTCGCGGATCCCATCAGGACGAGCGTGACCACCAGGACGTTCTTGCGTCCGTATCGGTCGCCGAAATGGCCGAACAACGCTCCACCAAGTGGCCTGGTCAGGAATCCGACCCAAAAGGTCGCGAACGACGCCAATAGGCCGGCGCTTGGCCCGAACTCGGGAAAGAACACCCGTCCGAAGACAAGCGCAGTGGCGGTGCCGAAGACAAAGAAGTCGTACCACTCCAGTGCATTACCGACGAACGCACCGACAGTGGCGGTTCTCGCTCGACGCTGATCGTCCGGGGACTTGTTCATAGGCGTGTCTTTCGGAGAGATGTCGGCCGGTGTGGCTGAAGGATCCATCGATCCTCACACCGGTCGAGCTATTCGTCCATTGACACTTTTTCAACCCCGTATGAATACTGGTTATATGGACTTCCGTTCGCTCACCTACTTCGAATCGGTTGCCCGCCTGCAGTCGGTCAGTTCGGCAGCGGCCGAGTGCGTCGTGAGCCAACCTGCAATCTCGAAACAAATCGCCGGACTGGAAGTCAAACTCGGTGTCAGGCTCTTCCACCGGAAACCGACCGGGATGGTCCTGACGCCGGCCGGACGGAAACTGTATGAGTTGAGCTCGGACATACTCCGCAGATCGCGGCGCGCCGAAACGATCATGCGAGCGATGTACCGAGACACGCCTCAACTCACCGCCGTGTGTCAAGAGACGACAGCGCACTTCATAATTGCCCCGTTTATCGCCGAGACCAATGCCCCGATCGTTGACCTGAGAACCGTGCGGCCTTACGAAGTCGATCGCACTCTCGACGAGGACGCCGACCTGGCCGTCGGTACGCACCGACCACCCGAACATCGTGAGTGCCAAACGGTGTCCCGAGCTCCCGTGATGCTCCAATGCGCGCCGCGGCAGGCTGCGACGTTCGTGGACGCAGGTCGAGTCGAGCTCAGTACGGTCAGCCGGTCCGATCTACTCGTCCCGGGCCACGGCAGCGGAGTCGAACTGGTGGTCCGCAGTGCGAGCGCGCGGCACGGCATCACGCTGGAGTCCGCGCGAACAGTCAATTCCGGAACAATTGCGCAGGCGCTGGCGTCCAACGGCCATGGAATAGCACTCGTCACTGAGCCGCCGCGCTTTGACACTCGTGCTTTCCCGCTCACCGTCGGCGGAGAACCAATGGAAGTTCCGCTCTATCTGTCCTGGGACAGAGATCATTACGCGACGGATCTCATCGCGGCCCTAGGCGCGGACCTACGTGCCTGGCTCGACATGCGCCCTCCCTGGATATCTCTAACGGGGTGAGTTGGCATTCGTTGAAGTCAGGCGTCGGGTGGGTGCATGTGCGAGTCACGAAATCCCGGCACGCCGCTGTACCCGCACCACGGATTACACGAACCTGCGTGACGAGCCGGCCGACCACGGCATCAGCCGGTCGAGGGGCGGGTTGACCAGCAAGGCACACCTCGCGTGCGACGGTCACGGGTGTCCACTGTCGGTGCTGGTCGGCCCCGGCCAAGCCGGGGACAGTCCGATGTTCGCCCGCGTGCTGGAGGGTATCAGCGTGCCGCGGCTCGCCGGCGGTGCGTATCGCACACGCCCCGACGTGGTCCGCGCCGACCAGGCACTGATCACGGGCCAACTGGAACTGCTGCGCAGCAGAGGTAAGCAGAGGTATCAGGGCGGTGATCCCCGGGAAGACCGATCAGGCAGCGCACCGGATGAACAAGGGCCGCGCGGGCGGGCGGCCACCGAACTTCGACCGGGAGTCCTACAGGGGTCGCAACGTGGTCGAACGGGCTTTCAACAAGGCGAAACAGTGGCGCGCGGTGGCCACCCGCTACGACAAACTCGCCTCGCCTACCGAGCCGGATTCCTGCTCGCCGGCATCGTCGAGTAGCTCAAACTATTAGGAGACATGGTCTAGCGGAGAGATCATCGCGGCTAGTCAGGGTACGCCTCGAAGGCGGTGGCGCAGAATTGGATTGCGTCGATCAAGGGCAATGCCGCAACCGCTCCCGCTGAGGATTAACCTGACATTTGGTGTTCCCAGTCCTGCCGACGAGATGACACGCGCGGGGGTCGGGGAGGGGTTGGCGGATTTCGCGGGATGTGTCGGTGCCGTCGATCCCGCCGCTGGATGTGCAAGTCGACAAGCGTCGCTATAGCTAGCTTCGGGAATCTGGTCATCGAAGCGCTATGGGGTCATGCTGGTCGTACTGACTGAATTCCGACTGATTGGGGTGTAGCGATGATGACAATCGTCACCAGGGTGAGGCTTCGCGGGGAGGGCATAGAGCGATGGGACGGGGCGATGCATGCTCGGCTGGCGGTCGCACGAGGGAGACCGGGTTGGGTGTCGGCGCAATTACTCAAGGGGGTTGACCAGCCGCTCGAGCGCGCGATTGTGGGCGTGTGGAATTCCAAGGATGATTGGGCATCTTGGCATCACGACGAGACGTTTCGCGCAACACGCGAACAACTCGAAGGACTCGAGGACGGCCCCTCGGAATCGACCTGGTTCCAGGTGGTGGAGAATGCCGCCACCAGCGACTGAAGCTCGGCGCGGGTTTGGTCCGGCCAGGTCGAGATGTGCCCTATCCGCCGGCGAACGGTGGCAGTACACCCACTTTCCCTGATATCGGGTGGGTCGGATCGCGGGTGAGTTCTCCCCCGACGAGAAAGGCCGATACCGACAGTAGTTGGGCGATTCTTTGGCCGTACTCCTGCAGCAATTGCTCGTGCAGATCGCCGAGTGATGGTGTACCAGTGAAAATGATCGTTTCTTCGTCTCGCCCGATGATGTCCGCAGCGGCGGCGAAATAACGGATGAGTACTTGATTATCAGCCACCGATCGCTCCCATGCTTCTCACGGGTGGTGTGAATCCGGCGTTTCCGATTTCATGTCCGAACGGCTTGCGCCACATTGCATCGCGCCATGACTGTGCGAGTTCTTTGTCGTTGACGCCGGCACGCAGGGCGGACCGGAGATCGGTCTCGGTGTCGCTGAACAGACACGGTCGGATCATGCCTTCCGCGGTGAGTCTCGTCCTGTCACAATCCCCGCAGAAGGCGCGGGTGACCGAGGCGATGATGCCGACCCGAGCAGGGCCACCGTCGACAGCCCATTCCTCAGCAGGGGCCGAAGAATCGATCCGGCCATGAGGGGCCAACCGGAAGCGTCGCCGGAGGACACCGAGGAGGTCGTCTGCGGTGACCGCGTCGGCACGGTTCCAGGTGCGGTCCGCGTCGAGCGGCATCTGCTCGATGAAACGCGAATGCACGTTCTCGTGCAGGCACCACTGCAGCAGGTCCTCCGCTGTGGCGAGGGTGTCGGCGTTGAGTACCGCGTTGACCTTCACTGGTGTGAATCCGTGGAGTCGGGCTGCGTGGATTCCGGCGAGGACGGAGGGAAGGCGGTCCCGTCGAGTGAGTCTGGTGAACAACGCGCGGTCGATGGTGTCCAGCGAGATGTTCACTCGATCGAGTCCGGCGTTGGCGAGGCCTTCTGCGCGTCTGTCGAGTCCGATCGCGTTCGTTGTCATAGCCAGGGGAAGATTCGGATGCAATGTGCGGCAACCCGCGATGATCTTCTCGAGATCGCGGCGTACGAGGGGTTCACCGCCGGTGAATCGCACTTCTCGTATACCGAGGTGGCGGACCGCGATGTCGACGAGTCGGATGATCTCCGATGCCGTCAGCAAGGCGTGCGAGTCGATCGGGGGTAGCCCCTCTTCGGGCATGCAGTAGGTGCATCGCAACGTGCATTTCTCGGTTATCGAAACCCTGAGGTCGCGTGCGACTCGGCCATGTTTGTCGATCAGGCCCGGATGTGGTGGACGCCCGGAATGAGCAAGATGACTGCGAATCGGTGGGAAACCCAGCCCGACCGACGTCATCGGGTTGGTGCGTCGAGGTTGGCGACCGGTGCCCCGACCCACTCGGCGGTGCCATCGGCGAGGGATTGGTGCTTCCAGATCGGTACGCAGACCTTGATCCGGTCGACCAGCAGGTTGGAGACGGTGAAGGCCTCGGCTCGGTGCGGAGCGGCGACGGCCGTCACCAAGGCAAGATCACCCACCCGGAGCGTGCCGACACGGTGTACCGCGGCGACGGAGAGACCGAACTGCTGTGCAACACCTCGGCAGCAGTCGCGTAGAAATCGTGCGGCGTCGGGATGAAATCGGTACTCGAGGCCCGTAACGAGCTGGCCGTTGTCGAGGTTTCGCACAACGCCGGAGAACAGGACTGTGGCGCCGTTCGCCGGACCGGCGACCGCGGCGTTGACCGCGACTGGATCGATCGGCTCAGTGGTGATGCGGGCGAGTACGTCTGTCATGCCGTTTCTCCTCGTCATCCGGGGAAGGACGGCTCTGGGCCGGAGGCGACTTCCGCCTGTGTTCCGGAGGTGCGCTGTGTTGACGATTCTTGGTGCTCGTGGACAGGGCATTCGTGCGCGGGTTCGGTGCCGATGCGGTTGATCTCCGCGGCCGCTTCTTCGACTGCGTCGACGATTCCGACGTAACCGGTGCATCGGCAGATGTTGCCCGACATTTCTTCGCGGATCCGCTCCCGGGTGGGCTCGACTTCCCGGTGGAGGAGGTCGAGTGCTGACATGAGCATTCCGGGGGTGCAGAACCCGCACTGAAGGCCGTGCCGGTCGCAGAAGGCCCGCTGCAGAGGGTGGAGGGTGCCGTCGTCGGCGGCCATACCTTCGACGGTGGTGACCGACGACCCATCGGCTTGGACGGCGAACATCAGGCATGCTCGCACCGGCCCGCCGTCGACCAGGACGGTGCAGGCTCCGCAGACACCGTGCTCGCATCCGAGGTGGGTGCCGGTGAGCCCGAGATCTTCGCGCAGTGCATCTGCGAGGGTCTTGCGGGGTTCGATGTCGATGGTGGCGCGTTCGCCGTTGACGGTGAGTTCGATTCGCATCAGTTCACTCCTGCCTTGTTTCCTATCGCTTGGTTCAGTGCGCGGAGTGTGAACTCCTCGGTCATCGCGACTCGGTAGTCGGCTGATGCGTGAAGATCTGACGCTGCCGTGATTGCGGTTGCGGCGAGGCGTGCCGCTTCGGCGATCTTCTCGTCGGTTGTGGGTCCGTCCGCGAGGATTTCTTCGGCGGCGTGAGGGCGTATGGGTATGGCGCCGACACCGCCGATCGAGATCCGCACAGTTCCGGCCACCTCGGCTACGGCGACGGTGACGAGGCCGAAGTCGCCGTGGCGGCGGGCGAATTCCGCGAATCCGGCCCGTTCGGGGATCGGGAAATCGACTGCGGTGACGATCTCGTTCTCGTCCAGGGAGGTTTCGAGGGGGCCGACGAAGAGTTCGTCGGCATCCACGGTGCGGGTACCCCGTGGTCCGTGGACGTGGACGAGTGCGCCCAGCGCGGTCGCCACGACCGGGAGTTCCGCGGAGGGGTCGGCGTGCGCGATGCTGCCGCCGGTGGTGCCCCGGGTGCGGATTGCGCTGTGGCCGATCCACTTCGCCGCCTCCGACAGCAAGGGCAGGTGGGTCTGCTCGATCAGCATGGAGTGGCGGACCAGTGCACCTACTCGCACGGTGGTGTCGTCGATCTTCTCGAGCGTGTCGAGTCCGGGCACTCGGTTGATATCGACCAGGATCCTCGGACGCCCGAGGCGCATCGCCAGGACCGGGACGAGACTCTGTCCCCCGGCCAGGACCTTGCCGTCGCCTCCCGCGGATTCCAGAGTTTTGACGGCCTCGGTGATGCTGGAGGGGCGGCTGTAGTCGAATGGTGCAGCCTTCATGGGTGCATCCTCACTTTCCCACGAATTTCGGCAGACGGTTCTCGGCTCGGGCGAGTTGGCTCTCGGCGAAGTCCGCGCTCTTCCAGCACTCATCGAACTCGGCGTCGAGTCGGTTGTCCCAGGTGTCGGGTTCGGTCAGGGCCTGCACTGCGTGTTTGGAATATCTCAGCGAGAGCGGTGCATACGTGGCGATCTCCCGCGCGAGCGCCCGTGCGTCGTCGACCGTGCCGATGCGGTCCGCAAGCCCACGGGCGAGGGCAGTCGGTGCGTCGAGGGTGTCGCAGGCGAGCAACACCGCGCGGGCGGTTCCGCCCCCGGCCAGTGTCGCGAGCCGGCGGATCGTCCACGGGTCGACCGCCAGTCCGTTGCGGGCCGTCGGGATCGCGAACTTCGCGCCGGGTGTAGCAATGCGCAGATCGCACGCGATGGCCAGCTGCGTGCCGGCCCCGATCGCGGGCCCGTTAACCGCGGCGATCACGGGAATCGGTGCTGCGGTGATCGCGCGCAGCGCGGTGTAGAGGGCGGTGCGGAAACCGTCGCTGTAGACGCCGCCGAAGTCCGCACCGGCGCTGAACGCGCTCCCGGCACCGGTGATGACCAGTACCCGCCGGCCGGCCGACACACATCCCTCGACGGCGGCGGTGAGCTCGGTCAGATGCGCGACATCGAGCGCGTTGCGCTTGTCGTGGCGATCGAGGGTGATCTCCGCGACGCCGCCGTGCTCGGTGAGGGTGATCATCGCAGTGCCTCCCACAGGGTGGCGGGTGTGATCGGGAGGTGATGGATCTCGATCCCGAGCGCGTTGTGCACCGCGCCGGCGAGCACGGCGTTGGGCCCGAGGGTGCCGCCCTCGCCGACGCCGCGGACCCCGAGAGGGTTGTCCGCCGGGACGGAGATGTGCTCGATGATCATCTCCGGTACCTCGTGGCTGGTCGGCATCAGGTAGTCCATCAGCGTTCCGGTCGACAAGTTGCCGGCGTCGTCATAGATCAGATGCTCATACATGGCACCGCCGATGCCTTGCGCGATGGACCCGACAATCTGACCCTCCACGACCATCGGGTTGATCACCCGACCGGCGTCCTCGGTGCAGACCCATTTGAGGATTGTCAGATCGCCGGTCTTGCAGTCGATTTCGATGGTGGCCGCCTGGGCGCCCGCGGCGAAGGCGCCGCGGATCGGGTCGAAGAATCGGGTGGCTTGCAGGCCGGGTTCGATTCCTTCGGGGAGTTTGTTCGACTCCAGGTAGGCGATTCGTGCCAGCTCGGCGAGGGTGGCCAAGGGTTTGGTGTCGTCCGGGCCCCAGATTTCGCCGTCCCTGCAATCGAGGTCCGACTCGTCGACTTCGTGGAGGGCGGCGGCGAGTTTGAGCACCTTGGCTTTGACTGCCTCCCCGGTTCGGTGCGCGGCGCCTCCGCCGATGACCGCCTGACGTGAGGAGAAGGCGCCGAAACCCCAGAGGGATTCGTTGGTGTCGCCGATCCGCACGTTGACATCGTCGTAGGGGACGCCGACGGCGTCGGCGACGATCTGGGCGATCGTGGTCTCCGACCCCTGTCCCTGAGTGGTGACCCCGCTGAGGACGGTCACCTTGCCATCGGGATCGACGCGCACGGTGCACGCGTCGTGGCCGGTACGGAACGGCATCCGCGGGCCGGCGGCGGCGGCACGGCCGAGGCCGGTGAGTTCGTTGTAGCAGGCGAATCCGATGCCGATCGGGTTCTCACCTGTCTGTCGCCGGCGTTGTTGTTCGGCGAGGAATTCCTCGTAGCCGATCGCGTTGACGCACTTGTCCAGACATGCGCCGTACCAGCCGGAGTCATCGACGAGCCGACTCGGCATGCGGTACGGGATCTCCTCCGGGGTGACGAGGTTCTTCCGTCGGATTTCGAGGTCGGTCATGCCCAGTTCGTCGGCGGCCGCGGTCAGCAGAGATTCCATCGCGAACACCGTCGCGGGCCGGGCCACGCCACGGTACGGGCCCGCGCAGGAGGTGTTGGTGGTGACACCGCGGGTCACACAGCGGTAGTTGTCGAGCCGGTAGGGCCCGGACAGCAGACCACCGGCCATCAGGGGTTCGATGCCCGCCGTCCACGGATACACCGAGTAGGCGCCCACGTTGCAGGTGACATCCGCGTCGAGCGCAAGCAGCGTTCCATCCTCCGCGAACCCGGCCTTGACGAGGTACCGGTGGTCGCGGGCGTGGGCGGCGGCTTGCAGATGCTCGGCCCGGTCTTCCACCCACTTGAGCGGGTATCCCCGCATTTCGCGGGCCATAATGCACAACGCGACATCTTCCGGGTAGAGCACGGCCTTGGTGCCGAACCCGCCGCCGACGTCGGGTGCGATGACACGCACATTGGATTCGGCCAGGCCGAGTAGTTCGGCGAGCATGTTCCGCACCAGGTGCGGAATCTGTGTTCCCGACCAGAAGGTGAGCTTGTCGTCGACCGGATCCCACAAGGCCACTCCCGCACGGCATTCCATCGGGTTTCCGGCATGCCGGTTCGTGGTGAGTTCGCGTTCGACGACGACATGCGACCGCGCGAACGCGGCCTCGACGTCCCCGGCATCGAATTTCCGCTCGAGCAGGACATTGTCGGGTGCCTCAACGTGGACCGGCACCACGGGCGGTTTCCAGGCCACCACCGTGGCGGGTAGCTGGTCGTAGTCGATGTCGATCCGTTCGATCGCATCCTCCGCGAGGTAGCGGCTTTCCGCGACGACCGCTGCCACCGCCTCACCGGCGAATCGGGCCTTCTGCCACGCGAGGATCGGTTGCGCGGTCTCGACGTAGGACGGGAGCGCGGACTGCGCGCGCAGCGCGATCGACCGAAATGCGGACATTCCGCCGGCGAACGCGCCGTACACGCCCGGCACGGCCTGCGCCGCGGTGACGTCGACGTGGGTGATGGTGGCGTGACCGTAGGGGCTGCGGAGGAAGGCCACGTGCCGCATCCGCGGCAGGTCGAGGTCGGAGACGTATCGGCCGTGGCCGGTGATCAGCCGGGCGTCTTCCTTGCGGCGGACTGACCGGCCGACCGCACCGGTGACGGGTGCTGCAGCGTGATCGTGTGTCATGGCATCGAGTACCCACCATTGACGGACACGATCTGGCCGGTGGTCCAGGACGATTTCGGCGAGGAC
>Ga0247825_10000746_pt1 | contig 20947 bp, 21 predicted proteins | sample 13C_Vanillin_Day_FD_194413 | JGI IMG/M metagenome (GOLD analysis project Ga0247825, IMG submission 194413) | Soil microbial communities from agricultural site in Penn Yan, New York, United States - 13C_Vanillin_Day48 | ecosystem: Environmental > Terrestrial > Soil > Agricultural land | place...
TCTCCGACGACCATTCCGGTAAGCAGTTCGCAGCCAGGGTCACCGCGTCGCCCACGATCGGGCTGACGATTGGCGGGTCGTTCGCCCGCGGTGAATTCCTCGGCCGGCAGGTCCGTTCGCTTCTGCCAGCCGGCGATCGCGATTACGACCAGCGCGCCGGCGAGATCGACGTCGAGTACTCCCGCGGCCATCTGCTCGTGCGGGCAGAGACGGCGCTGAGCAGCTGGCGGATGCCGATCGGCACGAGCGGCGCGGCGATGGACCTGCGGTCCACGGCGACGACTGTCGAGGGGCGCTATGCATTTGCGCCCGGCTGGTACGCCGCCACCCGCGTCGAGCACCTCGGTTTCAATCGCATCACCGGGGCCACGCAGACCGATGAATGGGAGGCGCCGGTGACGCGTGTGGAAGCCGGTGGCGGCTACTACGTCCAGCGGAACCTGATCGCAAAGGCTGCGCTGCAGATCAACCGGCGCGACGGCGGCCGTGTCACGCGTTCCCAGTTGCTGGCTGTGCAGCTCCTGTACTGGTTCTGACGTGCGTATTCGCCTCGCCATCTCGTCGTGCCTGGCCGTGATGCTCGCGCTGACGGCCATCGTCCCGGCACAGCCGCGCCTCGGTGCCATCAGCGGCCGCGTCCAGGTCCTCCGCACGACGCAGCCGGCCGAGCGCCGGCCGAACGCCGCCGACTTCGGAGCGCAGCCGCCGCGAGAGATTCCCGATCTGCGGCGTGCGGTCGTCTATCTGGAAAGGGGGCCCGCCGCCGCGCTCGAGTCGCGCGAGCCCGGCCGCGCCAGCATGGATCAGCGGAACGAGACGTTTCTGCCGCACGTCCTCACGATCGACCAGGGGACGGTGGTCGACTTTCCAAACAACGACCGCACGTATCACAACGTCTTCTCGCTCTCGAAGATCAGGAAGTTCGACCTCGGCCGCTACGCCAGCGGCAAGTCGAAGTCGCTGCGCTTCGACCGCCCCGGCGTCGTGCGCGTCTTCTGTGACATTCACTCGCACATGAGCGCCTTCATCCTGGTGTTCAGCCATCCGTACTATTCGAAGGCGGAAGCCGACGGCAGATACCGGATCGACAACATCCCCCCGGGGACCTACACCGTCATCGCCTGGCACGAGGGAGAGGCGCGCGAAACGAAGACGGTCACGATTCCGGCACAGGGCGGCGACGTGGATCTGGATTTCGTCGTGCAATGATGCGGATCGCCTCGTCCCTCACGAACCGGATCTTCCTGGCGTCCACGCTGCTGGCCGTGACCGCGCTCGGCTTCACGCTCTACTTCGTCAACGCGCGCGTCTCGGCGGAAGCCGAGGCGGAGCTGCGGCGCGGTGTCAACGAGTCGGCGACGCTCGTCGAGCGCCGGCGCCAGGACCTGAAGGACACCTTCACCACGCTGGCCAGGAGCATCGCCGACCTCCCCACGCTGAAGAGCGCTGTCGATACGGGAGACCCGCCGACCGTGCAGCCGTTCGCCGACGAGTTCCGCCGGCGCATGAACGTCGACCTTCTTCTGGTGATGGGACGCAACGGCGCCGTGCTCGGCAAGTCCGGCGCCGAGGCCGTCAGCCTGACTGGGGTGAAGATTGAGCCAACGTCCAAGGAGGAGATCTTCGCGCTGGCCACGCATACCCGCGGGCTGCTGCAGGTGATCAGCGTGCCGCTGCTGATCGACACAGGGGTTGAGGAATTGCTTGGCCGCCTCTCGGTCGGGTTCTTCCTCGACGATGCGGTCGCCTCGCGGCTGCGGGAACTGACAGGAAGCGAAGTCGCCTTCACCGCGAGCGGCGAAGTACTCGCATCGTCGCTGCCGCCCGCGACGCGTTCGGGACTGCGGGCCGTGACGGGCTCGAACGGACAGTTCAACGTGACGCTCGGAGGTAACGAGTACCTCGCACTGGCTCAGCCCATGGTCAGCAGCCGGCGGAATCAGGACGGAACGGCCAACGAGCCGATGACCCTGGTCCTGCGCTCCCGCACGGAGCGCCTGCGGGTCATCCGCACGCTCCGGGCCGGCCTCGCCGGCACGCTCGTCGTGACCATCCTGCTGGCAACAGTCCTCAGCTACCTCGTCGCGCGAACGGTGACCCGCCCGCTGGCAGCCGTCACCAGCGCCATGCGTGAAGTCGCGGCCACCGGAGACCTGACGCGCAAGGTAAGCGTGCGCAGCCGCGCCTGGGACGATGAGGACGCGCGGCTCCTGGCAACGGCGTTCAACACGCTGACGGACTCGATTGCGCGGTTTCAGCGTGAAGCGGCGCAAAAGGACCGCCTCACCTCGCTCGGACGGCTGTCGACCGTGATCGCCCACGAAATCCGCAACCCGCTGATGATCATCCGGGCGTCGCTGGCGTCGCTGTGGAGCGACGACATCAAGTCGAGCGAGCGGCGCGAGGCGCTCGCCGACATCGATGAAGAGACAAAGCGGTTGAATCGGATCGTGACCGAGGTGCTGGACTTCTCGAAGCCGATCCGCTTCGAGCTGGGTGAGGCGCAGGTCAACGACATCTGCCGTGCCTCGTCGGCCGCGGCCTGGGCCGGCAGCACCGCGCCGCCTGTGCAACTCGATCTCGACCCCGGCATCCCGCCGGTCGTAACCGACGCCGAGCGTCTTCGGACGGCGCTCATCAACATCCTCACGAATGCGCGTCACGCGTCCGAGGACGCTGCCGCCGGCACAGCCACACCGGTCGTCGTCAGCACGCGGTGCGACTCCGATCGCATCGCCGTGACCGTACGCGATCGCGGCAATGGAATCACGGCGGAGGACATGACCCACATCTTCGATCCGTTCTTCACCACGCGCCGGGCAGGAACGGGCCTGGGCCTGCCGATTGCGAAGAACATCATCGACGGCCTCGGCGGCTCGCTCTCGGTGGAAAGCTGGCCTGAGAACGGCACCGAGATCCGGATCGAGCTTCCGCTGAATGCCGTGGAGCCCGCATGAGCGGACCGCGTGGCGCCGTCCTCCTGGTTGACGACGAAGAAAAGATCCTGAAGCGGCTGGGCCGGGCACTGCGAGAGCAGGGCCACGACGTGGTGGAAGCCGGATCGGCCCGCGACGCGCAGCGCCAGCTCGCGCAACGCCCGTTCGACCTGTTCGTCATCGACAACGTCATGCCGGGCACGACGGGCCTCGAGCTCTTGCGCGACGTCTTCTCCTCCATCCCCGAGGCGGAGCGGCCGCAGGTCGTGATGATGACCGCTCACGGATCCACCCAGATCGTCCGCGAGGCGTTCAAACTGGGCGTCGAGGATTTCCTGGAGAAGCCGTTCGAAGTGGACGAGCTGATCGGGCTCGCCCGCCGTGCGGTGCGCAGCCGCCGCCTGCAGACGGAAAAGCAGTACCTGCTCAGCGAGCGCGACGCGGACTTCAATCACTACGGCATCGTCGGGCGAAGCCGTGCCATGCAGGAGGTCATCTCGCGCGCCGACCTGGTTGCCGAGACCAAGAGCACCGTGCTCATCACCGGCGATACGGGCACCGGCAAGGAGATGGTGGCGAGGCTGATCCATCACCGCAGCGCACAGCGTGAGATGCCGTTGATCAAGGTGAACTGCGCGGCGATCCCCGACACCCTGCTGGAATCGGAGCTCTTCGGCCACGTGCGCGGCGCCTTCACCGGCGCCACGATGACCAAGCGCGGGAAGTTCGCGCTGGCCGACGGCGGATCGATCTTCCTCGACGAGATCGGGACCATGTCGCCCGCCATTCAGTCGAAAGTGCTGCGCGTGCTGCAGGAGCGCGAGTTCGAGCCGCTGGGGGCGGAGCGCACCCAGCGCGTGGACGTCCGGGTCATCGCCGCCACCAATCGGGACTTGAAGCAGATGGTCTCCGACAGCAAGTTCCAGGAGGACCTCTACTACCGGCTGAACGTGATTCCAATCGACATCCCGCCGTTGCGCGAGCGCCGCGAGGATATCCAGGTGCTCGTCGAGCACTTCGTCGAAAAGCACCGCCAGCGGACGGGCAAGAAGATCGAGCGGGTGGATGACGGCGTGATTGCCGCGCTCGAACGGTACGACTGGCCCGGCAACGTGCGTGAGCTGGAGAACACCATCGAGCGCGCGGTCGTCCTCACCACAGGTTCCGTCATCACGGCGTCGGCGATCTCGCTCGTCGGCGCCACGTCTGCGTCGTCAGCGGGCTTGCCCTCGATGCGGCTCCACCAGAATCTCGAGTGGGTGGAACGCGAGACGATCCGCCGGGCGCTCGATCAGGCAGGCGGCGTCAAGAAGGACGCGGCGGAGCTGATGGGGATCAGCCAGCGCGCCCTCAGCTACTACCTCGCGAAGTACAGGATCGATTAGTTTCCATTCTCGTAGCCGTTTACAGCACGAGTAACACGCGAGCCGTGTTGCCGCGGATTTTGGGGGACATTCGGACCGGAACGCGGGCACCCCGATTGCTCTCGTTCCGGCTGGCATGTTGTCTCCTCTTCGAACCCGCCGTCCTCTTCTCTGGCGCATGACCACACTCTGTGCTGTCGCCGTCGCGGCGGCGGCCCTCGAGAACAGCCGTCCGTCGGCGCAGTCGACCGAACCCCGGGTCATCGAGATCACCGCGCGCCGGTTCGCCTTTGAACCATCAGAGATCGAGGCAGCAGTCGGCGAGCGGCTGCAACTGGTCGTCCGCTCAGCCGACGGCGTTCACGGCCTTGAAATCAAGAAACTGAAAATCAAAAAGGAGATCCCGCGTGGCGGGGAACCTGTGACCATCGAATTCACGCCAACCACTGAAGGCAGCTTCCCTGTCGTGTGTTCCGAATACTGCGGCAAGGGCCATAACGACATGAAGGGCATGCTGATCGTTCGCAGCCTCGCGGACACGACCCGATGATCGGCAGCGTTCGCACGACGCTGCTCGCTGTGCTGCTGCTGGCTGCCCTGGCACCGGCCGCGGCCAACGCTCAACAGAATCCACCAGACCCACCGGCACCGGTTGACGATGCGGACAGAGATCCCAACCCGTCGCAGCCGGACTTCACGCTCGTCAACCTGCCGACGACACTCCGCCTTCCGCGCTTTGCCAGCGCGTTTCGTGTGACGCACCGCTTCACGCGATCCCTGGCGGAGGGAGACTTCGGCGACGCCGCCAGCGATCTCTTCGGCATCGACAACGGCGCGCGCATCGGCCTCGAGTATCGGTTCGGCGTGATGAGCGGCCTGCAGGCAAAGATTCTCAGAACGAGCGACAGGACCATCGAGTTCTTCGGCCAGTACAACGTGCTGAACCAGCGCAGCGGCGATGCGGTGGGCCTCGGCGTCCTCGCGGCGATAGACGGAACGAACAACTTTCGCGGCATCTACACGCCGGCTCTCGGCGTGGCGCTGTCGCGGGAGTTGGGCGACCATGGCGCCGTGTACGTGGAGCCCATCTGGGTGTCCAACTCGAACCTGATCGACCTTGCCGGCGAGGACAACTCGACGTTCCTGCTCGGCCTGGGCCTGCGCGTGAGAGTCCGGCCCACGGTGTATCTGGTCGCGGAGTTCAACCCTCGCGCCGGGTTCACACCAGGCGCGAACCAGGCCTCGTTTGCGATCGAGAAGCGGGCCGGCGGGCACGTCTTCCAGTTGAACCTCTCCAACGGCTTCGCCAACACGCTGGGGCAGCTCGCGCGCGGAGGGACGTCGAACGACGACTGGTACCTCGGGTTCAACATCTCGAGGAAGTTCTACTGAGCGCTACTCCGCTGTCTCTCCCGGCGCCAGCTCGAGGACGTCAACGCCGCGTGGTACCAGTTTCCTGAGTTCCTCCGGCGTGCCGGTCAGCAGCGGGAACGTGCCCCAGTGCATCGGCACGACCTGCTTGACGCCGAGGAACTCGCAGGCCTTCGCCGCCGCGGCCGGGTCCATCGTGAACCGGTCGCCAATGGGCAGGAACGCGATCTCGGGCTTGTACATCTCACCGATCAATCGCATGTCGCCAAACAGGCACGTGTCACCCGCGTAGTAGATCGACCGGCCGTCTTCGAGCTTGACCACGTAGCCGGCGGGCTCGCCCATGTAGACCATCTGCCCGTTGTCCATGAAGCCGCTGCTGTGCCGGGCGTCGGTCATGGTCACGCGCAGGCCAGTAATCTCCTGCGAGCCGCCCTTGTTCATCGGCGACGTGTTCTGAATGCCCTTTCGCCCCAGCCAGTCGCACAGCTCGAAGATCCCGACCACTGGCGCCCCGCTGTCGCGCGCGCATGACAGCAGGTCCTCGATGTGATCGAAGTGGCCATGCGAGGCCAGGATCACATCAGCCCTCGGCGGCTTCTTCATCTGGTCCGGACACGAAGGATTGCTGGTGAACCAGGGATCGAAGAGCAGGCGCTTCCCACCGGGGGTTCGAATCAGGAATGTGGCGTGACCGAACCACGTAATCGACAGCTTTTCCATGCAGATGGATTATGTCCCACCGTCCTTTTCTGAATCGTCGGGCTGGACCTTTCGTCCGATAGAATCAGTGGAGTGTCTGTCGAAGCCCCGCTCGAGTTCGTGAAGCCGCGTGAGCCGAAGCCGGACTGGCTGAAGGTTCGTGCCCCGGGATCGGAGAACTACGTCCGCCTCAAGGGCATCATGAAGGACCTGCGCCTGAACACCGTCTGTGAGGACGCCCATTGCCCGAACATCGGCGAGTGCTGGCACCACGGAACGGCCACGTTCATGATCCTCGGCGACGTCTGCACCAGGGCCTGCTCGTACTGCGCGGTGGCCCACGGGCGACCGAACGAGCTCGACACGGCGGAGCCCGCCCGCGTCGCTGAAGCGGTGGCGCGGATGCGACTGCAGTACGCGGTGATCACGTCGGTGGATCGTGATGATCTTGCTGACGGTGGCGCCTCGATCTTCGCCGAGACGATCCGGCTGACGCGGGAACAGGTCCCCGGCTGCCGCATCGAAGTCCTGATCCCCGACTTCCAGGGCATCGAGTCGTCGCTGCGCACCGTGCTCGACGCCGGACCCGACGTCCTCAATCACAACATCGAGACGGTTCCGCGGCTGTACCGAATGGCGCGCTCGGGCGGCCGCTATCCCCGCTCCCTCGAGCTGCTCGATCGCTCGCGTCAGTACCGCCCGGACATCGCGACCAAGACCGGCATCATGGTCGGACTCGGGGAGGAGCACGACGAGGTGGTCACCGTCTTCGAGGATCTGCGCCGCGCCGGCGTCTCGATCCTGACGATTGGCCAGTACCTGCGCCCCTCGTCGAAGCACGCCAGGATGACGCGCTACTATCATCCCGACGAATTTGCCGCGCTGAAGCGCATCGCGCTGTCACTCGGCTTCGTGCACGTCGAGTCCGGACCGCTCGTGCGGTCGTCGTATCACGCGCACGAACAGGCGGATGCCTTCCGCGCCAGCCAGATCAGTTGAGCGTGCCATGACACAGTCCACGAGCCGCCGCGACTTCCTCGCCCTGCTGTCGATGCTGCCGCTGACCGCCTACGCGGCGCCGGCCTTCGCCCAGCAGAAGCTGCCCGTCCGGCGCATGCCGGGATCCGGTGAGGCGCTGCCGGTGATCGGGCTCGGCTCGAGCAAAGTCGTCGAGGAAATCGCAAAGAACGGTGAGGAGCCGCTTCGCCAGGTGATGCGGACGCTGGTTGCGCACGGCGGCAAGGTGATCGACACCTGGCCACGCAACCCGGGCAATGACGGCCGGTTTGGCAAGGTCATCAACGAGTCTGAGTTTCGTGACACGCTCTTCGTCACGAGCAAGATCGACCGCGCCGGCAAGGACGCGGGCGTTGCGCAGCTGCGACAGGCGCACGAGCTCTACGGCCGGAAGGTGATCGACCTGGCGCAGATCTTCAGCCTGACCGACGTCGACACTCACTGGCCGACGCTGCGCGAGTGGAAGGATTCGAAGATGGCGCGCTATATCGGCGTCACCGTCTCAGAGCCGCGCCGACACACGGACCTCGAAGCCTTCCTGAAGCGTGAGCGGCCGGACACCATCCAGGTGAACTACTCCATCACCGAGCGCGAGTCCGAGGACCGGGTCATCCCGCTCGCCGCCGATCGCGGCGTTGCCGTGATCATCAATCGCCCGTTCATGAACGGCGCGTATTTCAAGCGGCTCGAGGGACGTCCGCTTCCGCCGTGGGCAACGGAGTTCGGAGCGACGACCTGGGCGCAGTTCTCGCTGAAGTACATCCTCTCCAATCCACGAGTCACCGTGGTGCTCACCGAGACGAGCAATCCGAAGCACATGGCCGAAAACGCGCAGGCCGCGCTCGGACCGCTGCCCGACGAGAACGCCCGCAAGCGGATGCGGGAATTCATCGCGACCGTGTAAGAGCACGTGCGGCGGAGGAGGCGGGCCAACACGTCCGTTTCTTCCACTTGACACGAATCTTACAAAATGTAAGATCAGCCGCCATGAACGAAATGCGGCTCCCTTCCATATCCAGCACGGAGTCGCTCCTGCTCGATCTCCTCGAGCATCGTGAGCGATTCGGTCTCGAGCTCGTCGAGGCATCCGGCGGCAAGGTGAAGCGGGGGTCGGTCTACGTGACTCTTGCCCGCATGGAGGCCAAGGGGTTCGTCGAGTCGCGGCAGGAGGAGCGCGCGCCAGGCGCGATCGGCCTCCCACGCCGCCTGTATCGCGCCACCCCCTATGGCCTGAAAGTCCGCGACGCGTACCTCGTCCTGCGCGAAGCCCTCGCACTCAAACCGGCGGAGGCGCAATGACCTTCCTTCAGCGTGTGGACGCGATCGCCGAGCAGTTTCTCAGCGAACGCGCGTACGACCTGATCGTCGCCCCGGCTATCGCTGATGTCGAGTGCGACGGTACGGGAGCTCCGTTGCATCCCGTTCGGGACTATGCCTCCGTCTTCGCCGCGTTTACCGGCGCTGTCTACGAAGACATGTCATCCAACGGAACGGTACTGACGGTTGCTGGACTGGCTCTTATTCCGGCGGCGTACTACTACTTCTTCCTCATCCTTCTTGCGGCCCCCCAGACCGCTGCGCTCGCAGCGGGCCCTCCGTTGAACGGCTGGCGAGTGATTTTTACGAGCAGCGTCGGGCATCTGCTGCTGGCGGCGCTGATTGGCGTCCTGTCGCTCGCCCCTGTGCTCACCTGCTGGTGGCCGGAACGGACGCCGCGGCGGGCCCCACAGCCAGACGTGGCCGATGCCTGAACTCCGCGCTCGCGCACTCACGAAGCACTTCTCCGGCGTGATCGCGGTGAAGAACGTCGACTTCACGCTCCACTCTGGGGAAATCGTCGGCTACCTGGGCCCGAATGGTTCTGGCAAGACGACGACGCTGCGAATGATTGCGGGCCTCGTCGAGCCGTCGGCGGGACGTGTCGAGTGTGACGGCCGCGACGTGCGTGACGACCTGATCGCATTCAGGCACGAGCTCGGATATGTGCCCGAAGAGCCGTATCTGTATCCCTTCCTGTCCGGCCGCGAGTATCTCGAGCTGATCGGCCGGCTCCGCGAGATTCCCGACCGCCTGCTGGCGATGAAGATCGACGGGTTTCTGGAGCTGTTCGGCCTGGCAGGGGCATCCGGTCAGGCGATCTCGTCGTATTCGAAGGGCATGCGGCAGAAGATCGTCATCTCCGCCGCCCTGCTGCACGACCCGGCGGTCATCCTCTTCGACGAGCCGGAATCCGGGCTCGATGTCACGACGACCCTCGTCCTGCGGCATCTGATCCGGATGCTGGCCGAGCGCGGCAAGGCCATCCTCTACAGCTCGCACATCCTCGAAGTCGTCGAGCGCGTCTGTTCAAGGGTCATCGTGCTTCACAAGGGAGCTGTCGTCGCCGATGACTCGGTCGAGCACCTGCAGCAGCTGATGTCGAGGACCTCGCTCGAGGGCGTGTTCTCGCAGCTCGTCATCAAAGAGGATCCGGCCCGGATCGCGAGCGACCTCGCCTCGGTCGCGGCGCTCGGCGCCTAGACGGCCCACCATGGCGGCGCGGAGCATCCATTCCACGCTGACCCGGCACTTTCTCAGGCGGTTCCTGGAGAACGATCTGATCTCGCCCGAGGCCGATCGCGCGCAGCTGCTGGCCGTCGTCGGGGCTTCGCTGTTCTCGGTGACCCTGATGGTCTCGCTCTTCATGTCGTTCGTCTATCTCGGGCCGGGGTGGACTCCGTCCGGACTGGCCATCGCCGCCCTCAACGACCGGCACTTCTACATCGCGCTGTCGATGACAGTCGCCGCACTGCTCGCGGTGGCGCAGTGGGACTCGCTCGTCGTGGATATCCGCGACGCCTCGATCCTCGAGCCGCTGCCGGTCAGGCCGACGACCATCAGGCGGGCAAAGCTGGCGGCCGTGGGGATCCTCGGAATCGCCGCCGCGCTGCTCGTCAACCTGATGCCGACGCTGATTTTTCCCTGGCTGCTGGTTTTCACCACGCGCGTGAGCGTGTTCGACATGGCGACCCTGATCGCCGCGCACGCCGTGGTCACCGTGGCCGCCGCGATGTGGGCCTACCTGACCGTCATCGCGCTGCGCGAAGTGGTCGCCGCGCTGCTGACACCCCGCCTGCTGGCGTATGCCTCGCCGATCGTGCAGGGCGCGCTGATCGTCATTCTCGGCAGCGCCCTGCTGCTGATTCCCCCGTCGTCGCACCGCATCGAGAGACGAGACTTCACGAAGGCGCGCTCGCTGTCACCGCCGATGTGGTTTCTGGGCGTCTACGAAAGCCTGGTGGGCGACGTTCTTCGAGACGCGCCGGCACGGCGCACGCTCACGCCGCGCCAGGCACGAGCGGATCGCGCCGCGTCGGCGTTGTACGCCCGTCACCAGAACGACTTCACGACTCTGGCTCGCCGCGCAGGGATCGTTTCGGGCCTGACCGTCGTGCTGGCGGCGTGCGCGTACTGGTGGAACTCGCGACGTTTCCCGGCGGCCGCGCCTCTCCGATCAGGACGCCGGCGGCGATGGCACAGGGCCTGGCTGGCGCGACTCGCGGTCCTGCGGGACCAGACGTCGCGCGCCGGGTTCTTCTTCACCCTCGCCGCCGTCTGGCGCAGCAACCTGCACCGGCTGACCATCGCGTGCGCCGGCGCGGCCGGCGTCGCGGCTGCGGTCGTCACCCTCTCCGGCCTTGATGTCGAGGAACTGGCCACTGTGGCGCACATGCCAACGGCGGTCTTTGCCATCCAGCCGATGTTCTACGGCGCGCTGCTCGTGGCCTTCCGCCACGGCATCCGCGTTCCAGCGGAGCTTCGTGCCAACTGGTCGTTCCAGCTGGCGTGGCGCAACCGGACGCGTGACTTCCTCAACGGTGTCAGGAGAGCCGCTCTCGCGGGCATCGTCGTGCCGGCGCTCCTGATTGTGCTCCCGATGTTCTGGTTCTTCCTGGGACTCGAACTCGCACTCGCGCATGCGCTTCTGGGATTTGCAGGCGCCGTCGTGCTGCTCGAGATCCTGATGTTCACCTACGCGAAGGTGCCGTTTACGTGCACGTACGTTCCCAGCGACAACCTCAAGGCGCTGGCCGTGCCTTACCTGGTGCTGTTCCTGAGCGGCGCCTCGTCCTTCGCTGGTATGCAGAAAGGCGCCCTGCAGAGTCCGGGGGCCGCCGTACGCCTTCTGCTCCTGCTTGGAGCGATTCTTATCGCGCTGCGCCTCGCGTCGCGCAGTCGAGCGACCCTGCCGCAGATTGAGTTCGACGAAGCCCCGACCGCGACCCAGCGGCTCGGACTCCATGTCTGATCAGCGAGGTTCTCATGCGACTGTCCCTCCTCGCGTTCCTCGTCGCCGCCGTCACCGCCGCCAGCGCACAATCTCCTGCGCCGCGCAGCTTCGATGTCGCGTCGGTCAGGATGAACCGCTCCGGCCAGCCTTTTGGCATGCCGCCGGTCCTGCAGCCTGGCGGCAGTGTGCGTGCGATCAACGTCATTCTTCTCGACTTAATCCGCGCTGCGTACGGGCTCGAGGAGAACCAGATCGTCAGCGCGTCGCCGGTGCCGGACGTCTTCTTCGACATCGACGCCCGAACGGGTCCTACGACGACAGCCGCCGAAGCCGTGGTGATGCTGCGCACGCTGCTTGCCGAGCGCTTCGGGTTCGCGGCGCATCCGGAAACCCGCCAGCTGCGCGTCTATACACTTGTCCGGGCCAGCCGCACGGCACTCGGCCCGGCACTGAAACCCGCGGGCACGGAGTGTGCGCCGGTGAAGTTCCCAGGGGGCGGAGCCGGTCCGCTACCGCCTCCGCCACCACCTCCGCCAGGCGCCAGCGGGACCCCGATCAGCGCCCGCAGCGCGCCGCCACCGCGCTGTCCGACGGCGTTCTTCCCCGGCGGCATCAGCGCCCGGGCGATCGATATGCCGGCCTTTGCGAGCGCGCTGGCGCTGTTCGTTCATCGGCCGGTGATCGATCGCACGGACCTCGCCGGTGAATTCGACCTGGACATGTACTACGCGCCCGACTTCGCGCTCGGACCTGAGACGGCTCCGCCGACGTCAACTGCACCTTCCCTGGTGACCGCCCTCCGCGAGCAGCTCGGGCTGAGGCTCGACGCCGGCCGGGCGGCAGTCGACGTGCTCGTCATCGATCGGCTGCAGCTGCCAACGGAGAACTGAACGTGTCGCGACGGACCATCGCGTCTCTCGCCTTGGCCTTCGGTGCGGCCGGCGCGATCCTCGCCCAGTCAACCTCACCCGCCTTCGACGTCGCCTCCGTCAAGCGCTTTCAGCCCCCGGCGACCGGACGCCCGAGCGATGCGATTCGCCTGATGCCTGGCGGGCGATTGACTGCGCCGAGCGTCACGCTACGCGCGCTCATCACAACGGCCTACGCCATCCTCGACATCGAGGTAGACGATGCCGGCCGAATCAATGCGGACGCCCGCTACGAGATCGACGCGCGGACCCGCGCCGACGTCACTGCCGACGAAGCTCGCGCCATGCTGCGAACGCTGCTGGCCGAACGATTCGGACTGGTGACGCATCGGGAAACGCGCGACCTCCCCGTCTACGCGATGTCGGTCGTGCGCGACCAGCCGGGTAAGCGCCTTCGGCGCTCCGGACAGGAGTGCGCCCCAGTACAGGCTCCCGCCGGCATCCCGGCGCCTCCTCCGCTCCCGCTGCCACCACCCCCGGCGGGGCAGGCGCTACTCCCCAGCAGGGTGCCACCCCGCTGTCCGGCGGTCTTCTTCAGCAGCACCGTCGGCACTCACTGGTCGCTCAGGGAAGTCACGATGGGCCGTTTCACGGAGCGGCTGATCGCAGCGCTCAACCGACCCGTGCTCGACCGCACCGGGCTCGAGGGTGCGTTCGACATCGATCTGACCTTCACGGCCGACAACCCATCCGTCGATTCGTCGGACGCGCCCAACGCACCCGCGCTGATGACAGCCATCCGTGAGCAACTCGGCCTCCGCCTCGAATCGACGAGAGCGTCCGTGGACGTCCTCGTCGTTGATCGAGTGCAGCCGCCGAGCGACAACTGAGGCTTACGCGTCAGCTCCGGTGATTCGCGAACACCACGATCTCACTGAGGTGCCGTGAACGATCCCGGCTTCTGGTGATTTCCTGGCCGGTAGACGACGTTCCCCACACCTGCGTGAGCCGATTCGCCGTCTCGTCCGGCACGAACACGAGCGCCGGCGTATCGCCCGCCGGGTTGCCGCCGATCAGCGGCGTCGTCTGCACGAAGAGCTGAGCGCGGTTCCCGTGCTGCCCCTGGATCAGAATGACCGACGAGGGCATCGACGGATCGCGTTCGACGCGGTACTCGCCAGCCGGCATTTTCTGCGAGCCGACCATGAACGCGAACGGCACTTTCACGTCGAGCGTCTCGGCGTGCGCCGCCGCGGCAAATGCAAACACGCTGGCGATGGCCAGCACCGCACTCGTCATCACTGACTTCATAAGACCTCCCCGGCGGTCGATGCCGCCTTCATGAGTTCTGATCAGTTCGACGGAGCCCGGCGACCGCAGGATGTCAAAACCACGCAAAAGCTTTGTTAAATGCCGAAACACGCGGTGATAAGCTCTGCGGCGCGGAGGGTCGTGATGGCACGGGACAGGCGCGCGTTCGACGACGCGCGAAGACACTTCATGGTGCGGGCAGCTCAGATGGCGGCACTCGGCGTGGCGGCGCCACTGCTGTCTCCGCTGGCGCGGAGCGCGTCTGCACAGAGTGGGACCGGTGCAACGGGCAACATCCCGGTCGCTCCCCCAACCGGAACACAACTGGTGCTCCTCGGCACGCAGGGCGGGCCGAACGTCAATCTCCGGCGCGGCCAGAACTCCAGCGCAGTCGTCGTGGATGGCCGGCCGTATCTCATCGACTGCGGGTACGGAACGATCCGCTCCGCGGTTGCGTCAGGCGTGCCCTTCCAGCAGATCGGCTCCGTCTTCCTCACGCACCTGCACGACGACCACACGACGGATCTCGTCGCGTTGCTCACGCAGCAGTGGACAGGCTCGAAGACAACGCCAACCACCGTCTACGGGCCGTACGGCACTGCAGCACTGATCGAAGCAGCGAATGCGTTTCTGAAGGCCAATGCCGACATCCGCATCACTGACGAGGGACGCACGACACGCCCTGAGGCGCTCTTCAAGGGGCAGGACATCACGGCGAGCGTCAAGCCGGCACAGGCGTTCTCGGACGATCGGGTCAAGGTCACCACAGTCGAGAACGCGCACTTCCCCGAGCGCGCCAAGGCCGCGATGCGCTATCGATCGATCTCCTATCGCATCGACACGCCGACGCGTTCGATCGTGATCTCGGGCGACACCGCCTACTCGCCAGGCCTGGTGGAGCTCGCGCGCGGAGTGGACTTCTTCGTTTGCGAGGTGATCGACCTCTCCATTTACAACAACCTGTTGGCGCAGGCGAAGGCCGCGGAAGCCAAGGGCAACATGAACAGCGTGCCCAAGCACGTCGTGGAGACGCACTCGACGACGGTGGATGTCGGCCTGATGGCGGCGGAAGCCAAGGTCAAAGCCGTGGTGCTGTCGCACCTGCTGCCTGGATCAAATCGAAACGCGACGCAGGAATTCCCGGACACGACCTACGTCGAGGGCATCCGGCAGCACTACTCCGGCCAGGTGATCATCGGCCGCGACGGGATGGTGTTGTAGGGGCGCTAGCCTCCGACGCTGACTTCGGCGCCTTCGCTGTCCAGGAAGCGCGCCACACGCCGCCCTGGCAATTCGGTAGGCGGCATCACGAACGTGACGCCGTTGGCCTCCCGCGCACCGTAGAACGCGTCCAGATCCGGGCTCGCAAACGCCAGTTGCACGCTGCCTGCCGGGTAGCCCTCGGAGGCGATATGCAGCGCGAGCCTGGTCTCGCCGGTGTCGAACTCCGACCAGTCGGGCGCCTGGAACGCGAGGGGCAGCTTCAGGATGTCCCGGTGGAAGGCAACCGCGCGCTCCATGTCGGCGACAAACTTGATGGCGTACTTGAGCCTCATCACTCCTCCTGGCGCCGGATTCGACTACTTGAACATGCGCAGCAGCCGCGTCAGCGGATCGTAATAGCGATCGACCACCCGTTCCTTCAGCGGGATGATCGCGTTGTCCGTGATGTGGATGTGCTCCGGGCAGACACGCGTGCAGCACTTGGTGATGTTGCAGTAGCCGATGCCGTCCTGGTCTTTCAGCTCGGGTATGCGGTCACCGGTGTCGATCGGGTTCATCTCCAGGTTCGCCGCGTAGACGAAGAACCTCGGCCCGATGAACTCCTCGTGCTTGTTGTGATCGCGCAGGACGTGGCAGACGTCCTGGCACAGGAAGCACTCGATGCACTTCCGGAACTCCTGGACGCGATCGATGTCGCGCTGCTGCATCCGCCAGGTGCCGTCGGGGGCGTCTGGCTTCCGCGGCTTGAACTTCGCGATCTGCTTCTTGACGCGGAAGTTCCACGAGACGTCGGTCACCAGGTCCTTGATCGGCGGAAACGCGCGCATCGGCTCGACGGTTACCGGTTCGTGCAGATTCAACTGGCTGAGCCGCGTCATGCACATCAGCCGCGGCTTGCCGTTGATCTCGGCGGAACACGATCCGCACTTCCCCGCCTTGCAGTTCCAGCGAACGGCGAGGTCAGGCGCCTGCTCGGCCTGAATGCGATGAACGGCGTCGAGTACGACCATGCCGTCCGAGACCTCGGTCTGGAACGTCTGGTAGGTGCCGTCGACGGCCTCCCCGGCCGAAGCGCCCTCACGAAGGCCGGGAACGGTGCGCCAGATCTTGAAGGTTGCCGTGCTCACGACTTCTGCTCCTCTACGACTTCCTTCAGGTAATCCGGCATCGGCGGGATCGGCACGCGCGACACCTGCATCGCGCCGCCGCTGCCCGGCTTCACCATGATGTTGAAGGTCCCGAACTCGTCCACTTTCTGCGGATAGTCCTCGCGGAAGTGGCCGCCACGGCTCTCCTTGCGCTCGATGGCCGAGCGCGCGATCGCCTCGGACACCGTCAGCAGGTTGCGCACATCGATGGCGGTATGCCAGCCGGCGTGATACTCGCGATGCCCGGACACGCCGACGCGTGAGCCGCGCTCGTTCAGCTGCGCGATCCTGGTCACCGCTTCCTTCATCTCGCTTTCCTGGCGGACGATGCCGACCAGGTTCTGCATCGTGTCCTGAAGGTCTGCCTGCACCCGGTAGGGGTTCTCCCCGCCGTCTCCAATGTCGAACGGTGTCAGTACCTCTTTGATCGCCTGCTCCACCGCGCCGTCGTCCACCCGTGCCGCGCCGTTCTTGCGCGCCCACTGCGCCGCGTACTCGCCGGCGCGCTGGCCGAAGACGATGAGGTCGGACAGAGAGTTGCCACCCAGACGGTTCGCACCGTTGATGCCTGACGCACACTCGCCCGCGGCGAAGAGGCCGGGGATCGTCGACATCTGCGAATCCGCGTCCACGCGAATCCCGCCCATGATGTAGTGCGTCGTCGGGCCGACTTCCATCTGCTCCTTCGTGATGTCGAGGTCCGCGAGCTCCTTGAACTGGTGGTACATGCTCGGGAGCTTGCGCTTGATGTGCGCCTCGGAGTCCTTCAGCTTCTCCTTGATCCAGGCGATGTCGAGAAAGACGCCGCCGTGCGGGGACCCGCGGCCGGCCTTCACTTCACGGTTGATGCACCGCGCTACGTGATCGCGCGTGAGCAGCTCGGGCGGTCGCCGCGCACTCTTGTCGCCCTGGGTGTAGCGCCAGCCCTCTTCGGGATCCGAGGCCGTCTGCGGCTTGTAGTTGTCGGGGATGTCGTCGAACATGAAGCGGCGGCCTTCGCTGTTCTTCAGGACCCCGCCCTCGCCGCGCACGCCTTCGGTGACGAGAATTCCCCGCACGCTGGGCGGCCAGACCATCCCAGTCGGATGGAACTGGATGAATTCCATGTCGATCAGCTCGGCGCCGGCGCGATACGCGAGCGCGTGGCCGTCGCCGGTGCCCTCCCAGCTGTTGCTCGTGATCTTGTATGCGCGGCCGACGCCGCCCGTCGCCAGCACGATTGCCTTCGCGGAAAACACGTGAAAGCGCCCGCGCTCGCGATCGTAGGCAAGCACACCCGCCGCACGTCCGCCATCGAGGAGCAGCTCGATTACCGTGTGCTCCATGTGCACGGTCATGCCCAGATAGACCGCGTGATCCTGGAGCGTGCGGATCAGCTCGAGGCCGGTGCGATCCCCTACGTGGGCGAGCCGTGGATAGCGGTGACCGCCGAAATTGCGCTGGTTGATGCGGCCGTCTGGCGTGCGATCGAAGACGGCACCCCAGCCTTCCAGCTCGCGCACGCGATCGGGAGCTTCCTTCGCGTGCAGTTCGGCCATCCGCCAGTTGTTCACGTACTGCCCGCCGCGCATCGTGTCGGCGAAATGCACCCGCCAGCTGTCGCGGTCGTCGTTGTGCGCCATCGCGGCGGCCATGCCGCCTTCGGCCATCACGGTGTGCGCCTTGCCGAGAAGCGACTTGCAGATCAGTCCGACGGACACGCCGGCATTGGCGGCCTCGATGGCGGCCCGCAGACCGGCACCGCCAGCCCCGATGACGAGAACGTCGTAGGTGTAAGTGGCGTGCGCAGCCATCAGAGGATCCTGTAGTCGGTGAGGACGCCCATCGAGCACAGGCGGATGTAGGCGTCGGTGAGGCCGACGGAGAACAGGCTCATCCAGGCAAACAGCATGTGCCGCTTGTTCAACGAGCTGGAGCAGCGATAGCAGGCTTCACTGATCGGCGCCTTCGACACCTCGTCGCGCCGGCCGCCGAACAGGTGCCTGAGCGAGTGGCAGCCGAAGGTGTAGCTGGCGATGAGAAGGACGTTGACGAGCATCACCAGCGTCCCCACACCAATCCCGAACCGCGTCTGGCCTGTGGCCTCGTTCGTCCACCACAGGGCGAGCCAGACGTCGTAGGAGAGGATGACGATGAAGATGACCGCCGCATAGGCAAAGTACCGATGCACGTTCTGGAGCACGAGCGGCAGCCAGCGCTCACCCCAGTAACTCGTGCCGCGCGGTTCACCCACGGCACACGACACAGGGTCCTGCCAGAAGGCCTTGTAGTAGGCACCGCGGTAGTAATAGCAGGTGAAGCGGAACAGGCCGGGGAACGGCAGGATCAACAGCGCGGGATAGAACAGCGGGAGCGGAAACCAGTCCGGCCTGGGCCCGAGCCACGCGTGGTGCGACGTTCCCCACAAGAGCGGCGAATAGAAGGGCGAGAGATACGGCCCGAACTCGAAATGCTCGTTCTGCATCGCCGCCCAGGTGCCGTATCCGAGGAACGACGAGAACACGACGACGACAAGGATTGCTTCGATCCACCACGCGTCCTGGCGCTCTGTTTCGCCCCAGTCGCGTGGAACGATCTTGACCGGTACGGCCTCCATGACAATTTCCTCCGAACGACTCGAACGGTTCGAACGATTCGAAACGATTCGAACGATCTATTGTGCCGGGACGATTGCCACGGCCGCCTGCGCGCACTCACCAACGGTTGTCAGGTACCGCCGGACGGCATCGCCGCCGATGACGTACGGGTTCGGCTGACCCGGCTTCCGTGCCTTCACTGCCGGCAGCTTCACCTTGCTGCCATCGAAGTTCGTGTGATTCGACAACAGGACGTCCGCTCCAGCCTTCGTCGCGATATCCCTGAAACGCGTGGCCTGCTGCGCGTACGAGATCAGCCGTGGCCGGTTCGGCCCGAAGTTGAACGCCGTGCCGCCCCAGGTCGCCACGACGTGCTTCGCGTTGCCATCGCGCACCGGAAAAGTCGTCGAGATCGTCCCTTCGGTATGGCCGGGCGTGAGATGCAGGGTCATCGTGAAATCACCGAGGGTGAGCCTCATCCCATCGGTGGCGACCATATCCCGCTTCGGCTTCCAGGACGGATTCTGCTGGTCCAGCAGGTCGTAGTCCGCAGCCGACATGATGAGCCGCGCGTTGTACTTGTCCTGAAGGAACTTGGCGCCACCCGCGTGATCGAGATGGCCGTGGCTGACGATGACGTACTTGACGTCCGCGGGGTTCAGCCCGAGCTTGCGCAGCCCCTCATCGACTTCGGCTTCGATCGAATAGTCGTAGATCGCGTCGAGCAGGATGATGCCCTGCGACGTCGTGATCGCCCAGACCGAGTATTCGGTCATGCCGAGGAAGTACAGGTTGTCGAACACCTTCTGTGGCTCCGCGTACCAGCTCTCGCGCGGCGGCGATGCAGGCGCCCCACCGGCACGGCCCCGCCCACCACCGGCCCCCGCGCCGCGCGGAGCGCCGCCTCCACGAGGTGCCGGCGGATTCGCCAGCGACAACGCGCCGTTGCACGTGGTCTCGAACACGCCCTGCCAGTCGGTTCCGGCGGCAGCGCGCGCCGCTTCAACATGCGCGAACGCGTCCGCCGACACACCAGCCGGCGCCGTCGTCGGCACAGGCCCTGTCGGCAGCCCCTGCGCGAACACCGAACCCAGAACCCCGAACCCCGAAGCCAGAACCGAACCCAGAACCCGAACCGAGCACCGAGAACCGGGAAGAGTGAACATCGCTATTTCCTCTTTGGCTTGTACACGTGTGTGCTCTGGCCGAAGAACACTTCGGCACTCTCCATCAGCGTTTCGGACAGCGTCGGGTGGGGGTGAATCACCAGCTTCAGATCCTCGGCGGTCGCTCCCATCTCGATGGCCAGCACGCCTTCCGCAATCAGCTCCCCGGCTCCCGACCCGGCAATTCCGACGCCGAGGATGCGGCCCGTCTTCTTCTCCAGGATCAGCTTGGTCAGGCCATCCGGCCGATCGATCGTGATCGCGCGGCCGAGCGCGGCCCACGGAAACTTCGCGACCTCGAACTCGACTCCAGACGCCTGGGCCTGCGCCTCGGTCATCCCGCACCAGGCGATTTCAGGGTCGGTGAACACCACGGCTGGAATCGCCTGCGGCTCGAAGACGGCCTTGTGGCCGGCAATCGCTTCAACAGCGACGCGGGCCTCGTGCGACGCCTTGTGCGCGAGCATCGGCTCGCCGGCGACATCGCCAATGGCGAAGATGGTCGGTTCAGCGGTACGCCGCTGCCCGTCGGTCTCGATGAATCCGTTCGCCGCCACCTTGACCTTCGTCGTCTCGAGTCCGGGAATCTTTGAATTGGGCCGCCGTCCGACGGCGACCAGCACGCGATCGAAGAGTTCCTCGGTCGGCTGGCCTGAAGGTCCGCCGCTACCCTCTGCGGCCGCTTCGAACGTCACGCGGATGCGGGCGCCTTCATCGGCGAGGGCAACCTTGACGACCTTCGTGTTCAGCATGATCGAGGCGAACAGCCCTTTGAGCCGCTTCTCGAGCACGGCGACGAGATCGCGATCCGCGCCGGGCAGCAGGCCGGGCGTCATTTCGACGACGGATACCTTGCTGCCGAGGGTCGCGTAGACGGTGCCCAGCTCGAGTCCGATGTAGCCGCCGCCGATCACCAGCAGCGATTTCGGGACGTCCGGCAGCTCGAGCCCGGAGGTCGAATCCATCATGCGCGGGCTGTCGAGCGAGAGCGAC
>Ga0247825_10000747_pt1 | contig 20919 bp, 19 predicted proteins | sample 13C_Vanillin_Day_FD_194413 | JGI IMG/M metagenome (GOLD analysis project Ga0247825, IMG submission 194413) | Soil microbial communities from agricultural site in Penn Yan, New York, United States - 13C_Vanillin_Day48 | ecosystem: Environmental > Terrestrial > Soil > Agricultural land | place...
TCTCCACGCCGAATCGCTTCCCGGTGCTCCTTCGTGAACGCCAGCGATACGGTGCGTATGGGAGTGGCGAAGTCATGGAAGACGCGGAAGAGATTGCCGTCCAGATCGGCCGCCATGAATTCATGCAGGCCAAAGGGCTTCGATTCCGGCGTGGACAGCAGCCGGGCGTTGCTGGCGCTCCATTCGCGATAGAGCTCGTCCACGTCCTCGTTGCTGTCGAGATTCAGCCAGATCAACAGCGGTCCGACGTTGCCGAGCCCCTGCCGGAACTCCTGATCCGCCAGGAACATGCGACAGCGGCCTCTGGAAATGCCCGCCAATCCGAGGTCCTGACCGCCCCAGTCAAGGCTGAAGCCGAGATGATCCCGGTAGTACGCCGCGGCCGCAGCCATGTCCCGGACCGGTATCTCGGGGACCGGGGTCGGAAACTTGAACGCCACGTCAGGCTCCTTTACTGGTTCGCCGGCGGACCCGCCAATCCACCGTATAATCGCCCCGTTTACAGGGGGTATGGTCACGGTGACGCGAACCACGTCGTCTACGCGTCTGCTGCTCGCGCTCGCGGCCATGCTCGCCAGCGTGCCGGTCTTCACGCAGCCCGCGCGTCCCGCAACGCCGCCCGACATCTCCGGGGAGTGGCGTCTCGAAAACAACGAGGAAGACACCACGGCGCAGCCGCCGCTCGGGGAGTATCTCGGGATCCCGTTCAACGAGGCGGGACGCCTGCGCTCCGACACGACAGCCGAGTCCATCTGGGGCACGCCGGAGTACCAGTGCCGGCCGCACTCGGCGCCGCATCAGTGGCGGGGCCTCGGCGGCGCGCGCATCCTCAAGGAACAGGATCCGCTCACGCGCGAGGTGAAGGTCTACCACATCCAGTTCATGCGCTCGCTGGACCGCCCGGTGTTCATGGACAACCGTCCGCGTCCGCCCGCGTGGGCGCCGCACAGCTGGACGGGGTTCTCGACCGGCGAGTGGGTCGGCAACACGCTGAAGATCACGGCATCGCACTTCAAGGACGGCTACCTGAAGCGCGGCGGCCCGCAGGTGAGCGACATGTACACCATGACGGAGTTCATCACCCGTCACGGCGAGCTGCTCACCATCGTCAGCGTCACCGACGACCCGGTCTACCAGGACGAGCCGTACGTGCAGTCCACGACGTATCAGATCGACCCGACGGGCTCGGTCGCGATGGAAACGTGCAACGGATCGTCGTTCGCCGAGAACGGCGGGACCGACCGGCATCACGTGCCGCACTTCCTTCCCGGTCAGAACGCCAGCGCGCGCGCTGAATGGCTGAAGGAAGACAACTGGATTCCCGAGGTAGCGGCGCTCGGCGGCGTGAAGACTACGTATCCCGAGTATCGAGCGACGCTCAACGGATCGATTCCCGAAGCCAAGCTGACCGTTCCGGCGTCGAAGAGCGCGATTGATCTGACCGCGCGCATCAACGCCCAGGCGCCGCGCGACGGCGAAGTCCACGTCATGCCGGTGCAGGGCAACGTCTACATGCTGATCGTTGACGGCAACAACGTCACGGCATCCGTCGGACCGGACGGCGCGCTGATGGTGAACAGCGGCCCGGCGCACATGACGGAGAAGCTGCAGGCCGCGATGAATCAGCTTGCGACGATGACGCAGGCGCAGCGGGTGACGAATGCGTGTGCCGGGGCGAACTGTCCGGGATCGTGGGGTTGGGCGAGCCCGTACATGAATACCGTGATCGCGTCGCCGGCTCCAGCGCGTCCGCTCCGCTACATCGTCAACACCAGCGCATCGCCCGAGAACATCGGCGGCAACGAGAAGCTCGCGACGTCGGGATTCTTCCCGCGGGTCGGAGGCTTCGGCGCAGCCGTCACGGCCGTCGGACGCGGCGCCTCGATCGTGGCGCACGAGAACGTCCTCAACCGGATGTCGTCGGCGTCAGGCAAGACGCCCGCGGCGCCTGCCGTCGCGCAGCCGACCGACACCTACTTCGACGAGCTGCACAAGCTGCCTGAATACGTGAACGGCGAGGCGGTCATCGTCTATCACGCGCCAGCTGCCACCACCGACGGCGACAGCATCGTCTTCTTCCGGCACTCGGAAGTCATCAGCGCCGGCAGCCTCTACTCCACCGTCAGTTATCCGGTGATCGAGGTGGACAAGGGCGGCAGCATCCAGGGCGTGCTGGCCGGGCTGAACAAGATCCTGGATCTCGCGGTGGCGGAATACCGGGCGCAGGGCGGAACATGGGTCATTCCAGGGCGCGGGCGCCTGTCGGACACGGCTGACGTGGCGTCGTATCGCAACATGATCCACATCATCCGCGACCGCGTTCAGGACATGATCAAGAAGGGCATGACGCTCGAGCAGGTGAAGGCCGCAAGGCCGACCATGGACTTCGACCGGCGGTACGGATCAACGACCGGCGCGTGGACGACCGACATGTTCGTCGAGGCTGTGTATCGCAGTCTTCGGGAGAAAAAATGATGCGAAATATCGTTCTTCTTCTCTGCGGGATCCTGGTGGCCGGCAGCGTCGCGTCTGCCCATCACTCCTACGGCGCCACCTACGACGTCAAGAAAGAGATCAAGCTCGAAGGCAAGCTGGCGCAGTTCGTCTACCGCAATCCGCACGCGTTCGTGCACATGACGGCGCCGGACGAACACGGGACGATGCAGCGGTGGGCCGTGGAGTGGAGCGGCACGTCACAGCTCGCTAACGACGGTGTGACGCGCGAGTCGCTGAAGGTCGGCGACGCGATCGTCGTCACGGCGCGCCCGTCGCGCGTGCCTGGCGAGTTCCGCGTGCTGATGGTCCGGCTGACGCGGCCGAGCGATGGATTCTCCTGGGGATCGCGCGGTGGGCAAGTCGTCGATTAGGAAGACGCTTCAACACGAAGATACGAAGGAATCGAAGGACACGAATTCATGAATCATTTTCGTCGTGATCTTCGACCGCTTCGTGCCCTTCGTGTTTGTGTCGTGGGGGCGTTCATCCTGGCTTTAGCAAGCCCCGCGTTCGCGCAGCGCGGCGGTGCAGCGGGACGCGGCGGCGGAGCCCCCGCGACCCCGCAGGCTTCAGCAGCCCTCGATCTGACCGGCTACTGGGTCTCGGTCATCTCCGAGGACTGGAAGTACCGCATGGTCACGCCAAAGGCCGGAGTGTTCGATTCGCTGCCGTTGAACGGCGACGGGCGGAAAATCGGGATGGCCTGGGATCCGTCGAAGGACGAAGCTGCGGGCGAGGCGTGCCGTGCCTACACGGCGGCCAACGTCATGCGCCTGCCGGGCCGCATTCACGTCACCTGGCGCGACGCGAACACGCTGCAGATCGAAACCGACGCCGGCACGCAGACGCGGCTGCTGCGTTTCGGCAACGCCACCGCGCCCGCGGAATCCACCTGGCAGGGACATTCAGTTGCGCAGTGGGAGTACGGCCCGGGACGCGGCGCCACACGCCTCGGCAACCTCAAGGTCGTCACGACGAACCTGCGCACCGGCTACGTCCGGAAGAACGGTGCACCGCACAGCGACAAGGCCGTGGTCACCGAGTTCTTCGATCTCAACTCGCTCCCAAACGGCGACACCTGGATGACGATCACCACGAAGGTCGAGGATCCGGTCTACTTCTCCCGCCCCTATATCACGACGACGGATTTCAAGAAGCTGCCGGGCGCAGCGGGCTGGAATCCCACTCCTTGCGCCGCGAAATAAGCAGTTCGAGTCGTTCGAAACGTTCGAGTCGTTCGAACCGTTCGTTGCGCGCCTCGTAGGGCACCCCTTTATGGGGTGCCACGATTCAACATAGGATCATGGGATGGCATTGTGGCCGTTTGGCTCTAAAGAGAAGCAGGTCCTCACTCCGGAACAGCGCACCGCGTTGATCTCCGTCGTCAAGAAATCAAAGTTCGAAATCATCCCGCTCAAGGGCATCCAGGAAAAATCGGAGGCGCTGCCTGCCGGTTCCACCGTGACCGTGACCGCGTCGCCCGCGAAGGGCATCGAAGCCACCGTCGAACTGGCGGAGTTTCTGGTCGGCACCGGTCGCGGCTATGACGTCATCCCCCATCTGTCGTCCAAGCTGGTTCGCGACCGCTCCCATCTCGGCGAGCTGCTGACGCGAATCAGGGCGGCAGGGATGAAGAAGGTCTTCGTCGTCGGCGGCGACGGCGACGCGATCGGGTCGTTCAAGGACGGCGTGGACCTGGTTCGTGCCGTGGCCGAATCAGGCCAACCGCTCGACGAGATCGGCGTCCCTGCCTATCCGGAGGGCCACTCCGCGATCCCGAACGACAAGCTGATGCAGGCGCTGAAGGACAAGCAGCCGCACGCGCAGACGATGGCCACGCAGATGGCGTTCAACCCGAACGAGGTCGGCGAGTGGATCGTGAACGTGCGCAAGGAGGGTGTCCAGCTGCCGCTGTACCTGGGCGTGCCCGGCGTCGTCGAACTGACGAAACTGATGCGCATCGCGACTCAGATCGGCGTTGCCGATTCAGCGCGCTACCTGTCGAAGAACACCGGCCTCCTCGGCCACATCGCGTCCGCCGGCTCGTTCGGACCGGATGCGTTCCTCCGCTCGCTCGCGCCTGTGATCGAAGATCCGGCCGCGCGCGTCCACGGCCTGCACGTGTTCACGTTCAACGCGATCGACACGACGGCCGCATGGCAGAAGCGGATGTTGGAGGAACTGGCCGCATAACCGTTCGGATCGTTCGAATCGTTCGAGACGTTCGGATCGTTCTCAAGTCGTTCGAATCGTTCGAATCGTTCGTGAGTCGTTCGAGACGTTCGAGACGTTCGAATCGTTAACCCTGTGTTCCGCTGATGATGCGCAGATAAGCGCGCCAGGGTCCGACGGCATCGGAGTACTGGCGTCCAAGCGTTCTCGAGATCTGCATGACGTGATCGAGATCGTGAGCGACCCAGGTTGCCAGCAACTGACGCAACGTCACCGTTCCGAGCTCCGGGTGACGCCCGCGTCGCTCGAGATCGGCCTCTGACAGATCGAGCGCAGCGAGTTCGTCAAGGTTGCTGCGTCGCAGCCGGGCGAACTCGTCAAGCAGACCATCCATCGTCTGCCGGGTGGCGGCGAACTGCGCGAGCCGGTCGAACGGCTCGAACGGCATTGATTCTCCGTGGGCCAGGATGATTCGCGCCCGCGGTAGCCAGTCGGTCTGCTCACCGTAAATCAGATGTCCCACAACATCGAAGGGACTCCAGGTGTTGCCCCCTTCGTGTGCGGTAATCCAGCCATCGGGAAGACCGCGTAGCAGCGTATCGAGAACCGCCGGCGTCCGGGCAAGAATTGCCGTCCCATCCTTGCGGTTGAACGGTTGCCACGTGCGATGGGTCGGTGCCTGCACACGACAAGCTTATCGTCGGCGAGCCAGCAGGGTACGCTTCGAGGTCCTCGATTGGAACGACTCGAACGTTTCGAACGTTCGAACATTCGAACGATCCGAACGATCCGAACGATTTAAGGTATCGCGAACACGTTCAGCGTTCCCGCGGCCGCCTGAACGACGTATTGCTTCCCACTCTTCCCCTGATACGTCATCGGCGTCGCGCTGCCGGTCGCGTTGAGCTTCGTGACGAACAGTTCCTTGCCGGTCCTCGAGTCGATGGCGCGGAATCGCGCGTCAGCAGTCGTCCCGATGAACACGAGGCCGCCGGCGGTCACCATCGGTCCCGCCGATCCACCGCGTCCGGTGTTCTGTTTCTCAGGCGGCAGGCCGTCGGTCACGCCAAGGGTGATCTGCCACGCGAAGTCGCCGGTCGCCGCGTTGACTGCGGTGAGACGGCCCCACGGCGGACGCTGACACGGGCCCTGCGGGAGACCCTGTCCCATCGACGCGCTGAACCCAGAGTACGGACCCGGGCCAGTGATGCTGCCGCGGTCGTAGGGCTGGGGTGAGCCGTTGCCGCTGCCGTAGTTGCCGCCGGTGCGCTTCTTCTCGATCCAGCCGGTCAGCGCCGCGTCCTGCGTGAACGCGAAGATGTAGCCGAGGTTCGGATCGCCGGCGGGACCTCCCCAGTTCGTGCCGCCGTTGCCGGGGAACTGCGCGGTCGTCTTCGGTGGCGCGCCTTCCGCCTGATAGTGGAACGGCGTGAACGGGCCGGCGTTGTAGAAGCCGCCGGCTTTCTCCCAGAGCGCGAGACAGTTCTTCTCGTGCTCGGGCGTCGTGTCGGCTGCCGTCACGAGGTCTTCCTTCTTGAAGTCGACGCGCGCGAGCGCCGCCGGCTTCACAGGGAACGGCTGCGTCGGCGAGTACCACTCGTCCGGCACGTCGCCCTTGGGAACCGCGCGCTCTTCGACGCCGAACACCGGCGTGCCGTTCGCGCGATCGAGAACGAACATCCACGCGGTCTTGCTGATCAACCCCAGCGCCGGGACACGACGTCCGTTGCGCGTGACGTCGATCAGCGTCGGCGGCGACGGCTGATCCGAATCCCACAGGTCGTGATGGACGCTCTGGAAGTGCCAGAGGTATTTCCCGGTGTTCACGTCCACGGCTACGACTGAATTGCCGTAGAGGTTTGAGCCGGGCCGATCGCCTCCCCAGTAATTGCCGGCCGGGCTGCCGAACACCGTGTAAAGAATCTCGCGCTGCTCGTCGAGCGTGAAGTACCAGCCCCAATGATTCACGCCCTGGCGGTTCTTCCACCCGTCGTTGAGCCAGCTCTTGGCGTGATTCGGATCACCGGGCTGCACGACCGACGCAAAGTTCCAGAGCTTGGCGCCCGTGCGCGCATCGAACGCCTTCGTATCGCCGGGCGATGGCCCCTGCGTCACCTCTCCATTGTTCGAGCCGACGACGACGATGTTCTTGAAGATGAGGGGAACGCCGCCCCAGGCAACGCCCATGTCGATGGAGCCACCCGTTCCAAACGCCTCATCGAGTTCGCCGCTCGCGGCTTTGAGCGCGACGAGACGACGGCCGACGGTCATCATGATGCGCGGCGCGATTGTTCCGTCACCGGGCCAGTAGGCGACACCTCGGCTCGAGGGTGCGCCGCCGGGACCGGCAGCCGTCGGCAGCGCGCCTCCACGTCCGCCTCCTCCACCTGCTGGTGGGGCACCTGCGGGAGCCGCACCGGCAGGGCCCGCTCCTCGACCAGCCGGCGGTCCGCCGGGCTGAACCGCAGGTTGAACAACTGGCGCGGGAGCCGGTTCGCCGTCCTGCGGCGCATCGGCGTTATCAGCAGGCGCCGGTCCGCGTCCGCCGCCACCGCCAGGGCCCGCGCCCGGTGCACCGCGGCCTCCGCGACCGCCGCGTCCGCCACCGCCAGGAGCCGGAGCAGCGCCATATCGCCAGATCAGCGTGCCGGTGTCGGCTTCGAGCGCGACGACCCCGCCAGGTGTGGACGCATACATCACACCGTCAATGACGATCGGCGTCTGCTGTGTGCCGATGCCCGCAAACGTCCACGCCGACGCCAGCCGCGACACGTTGGTCGTGTTGATCTGCGTCAGCTTCGAGTACTTGGTTCCGGCGAAGTCGCCAGCGAACCTCGGCCAGTCGCTATCGGTGAAGGGTTTGACGCCCGCCTGGCCCGCGATCAGATGGGAGCCGACGGCGCCCAGCGCGATCACCAACCCCACCGGCAAGAATGCGCGTCGCATTGAAAATGCCCTTTCGCGGTTATGAACGACTCGAACGCCCCGAACGATTCGAACGAATCATACGTCCCCCAACTCCAACACGCGCCGCCCACCGAGCGCGGTCTTGAAGGCGTAGAGCGCAATCGCCGCGACGAGGAACAGGGCGATATAGGTCACGTGCGCGTACCACACGGATCGGAAGGTCAACGGGTTGAAGAGGAGGCCGGTGACAAGCGTGGTCGCGAGCCCGCCGAGCAGGCCGAACCGTGTGAGCACGATCAACGGGAGGACCCAGCTCCCGACCAGAGTTGTTGCTAACACCACGGCGCCCGCGTCGAGGCGGCTGAACAGTATCAACGGGATAACCGCCAGAACGATGGCGTACGCAAGCCAGGCGCGGCGCAGGACCATCAACGCAAAGACGTTGAGCAGTAGAAGAATGAAGACAATGGCGGGTCCGAAGGTCATCGGCGACAGCATCGCCCAGACAAGGCCGTGAACTCCGTCGAGCGCGGCGAGAGGCGGCTGGTACGCGACGTCGGAGAGTCCCAGCAACCTGGACATTGCCTCGCCAAGAGGGTGGAAGCTGCCCGCGACAGCCCCAGCCGCGCAGCCGGCGAGAATGTCCCGCCCCACGAGCGGGTCCCGCCATTCACCGCCAAGCAGGCGCGTCCAGGACACGAGCATCTGCGGATTGCGCCGGCGAACGAACGGCTCGATCGCCATGTATGCAATCCACACCATCGCACCAAGCAAGACTGCGAATCCAATTTCTAAGACGATGACCGGTCCCGGCGCGCCCAGACGCCCGGCGGCCCGCATCAGCCAAGACGCAGCGAACACCGTGACACCGAGTCGCAGCGCTCCGCGACGATCCCCGCGGCCAAGGCGAATGTTCCTCCTGGCCAGGAGCAATGCCCCGACAGAGAGCACGGGCAGGCCAAGCGGCAACAAAGGAACTGCATCGTCAGCCGTCTCGGCCGGCGTGCGCTCCGACGCCGACCACGCATGCATGACGCGGAAGCTCACGATCTGTCTCTGATATGCGGCAGCCTCGATCCTGGCCGGCACGTCTGGAGCCTCCGGGAGCACTCCGGTCCACGCGACCTGTGTGTCGGCGTACGTCACCGGGTTCCATTCCGGTGTAACGGGCACCCACTTCGTGATGTCGAGGCCGGCTCGTTGGAATAGCGCCGGCCAATCGGGACTCGCGGCTCTCCCGGTCTTCCGTCGTTGCGGCGGCACGGCAGTCAGCCACCGCAGGCGACCTTCGAGATCAACTTCAACGGCAACCTCACCGACGGAATAGAGAGGCGGAGAGTCGAGTCCGACGGCCTCCGCTGAGCGTCTGATAGCCGCCGGACTCTGGCGGTACCAGAAGCGGACGGCCAGAGTATCTGCGCTGACTTTCGCGCGGCCGTCGCCGACCGCGTTCAGGTATCCCTGGTCGTAGCGAAAGCCGTAAGCACGGTCAACCGGTTGATCGGGGTATCCAGCACTGGCTATGTACTCCTGGATGCGCTCGATCAGCGCGGCCGGCGGCTTACGTGGATCGACGCGGGACCACAACGACGTGCGATCGCTGAAGAGGACCGCGGTCACCGACGCGGCAGCGATGAACAGCAGCAACCCAATCGCCACAGCCGGGTGTATACCGACGGCTGCACCCGTTCCGGCAGCCACCATCTCAGGGGAGGGCGTCTCGCCAGCGGCAATGGCCGCGGCAAGCGGGTCGCCTCCTGGCAGCGACCCCGCCAGCTGCGCCGCGGACCCAGGACGCTGTCGTGGATCGCGCTCGAGGCAGCGCACAATCGCCCGCTCGACTGCCGGGTCGATCCCCGGTCGCACGTCCGATGGCGCCGGCGGGATCTGCGACTCTTTCTGTTCGCGCAGTTCCGCCAGTGTCGGAGCCGAGAATGCACGCCTGCCTGTGTACAGCTCATAGAGCACGAGGCCCAGTGCGTAGATATCGCTTCGGACTGTCGCACCCTTCCCGGCGAGCTGCTCGGGCGCCATGTACGCCGGCGTCCCACTCATCTCCGACGCCTGCGCCTCGTCGGTCGCCGCCACTGCCAGTCCGAAATCGGTAATCCGCACGCGGCCGCGGCCGTCGAGCATGACGTTCGCCGGCTTCAGGTCGCGGTGCAGCACGCCACGCTCGTGCGCTGCCGCTACTCCGGCCACGAGCTGTCGCGTGATGTCGAGCGCCTTTTCGTTCGCCAGATACCCGATGCGTTTTAGCAGCGACGCGAGGTCCTCGCCGTCGATGTACTCCATCGACAGGAAGTGCTGGCCGTTCACCTCGGCGATGTCGTAGACGCGGCAGATGTTCGGATGGGAGAGCTGCCGCGTTATGCGGACTTCCGCGAAGAACCGCTCACGCCGGACCGGGTCGTCCGCCAGCGCGCGCGGCAGGAACTTGAGGGCGACCGGCTGACCGAGCTTGAGATCGTCAGCCCGGTACACCTCGCCCATTCCGCCCCGGCCCAGCAGGCCGATGATGCGATACCGATCGGCGAGGATGACGCCGGGAGTAAATCCGCCGACGGGAACGGTGTCGGAAGACGCCAGCCGGCGTACGTCGGGACCCGCTACCGCAACCACGCCGTGCGCTGCCGCGATCGTCGCCTGCTCGGACGGAGTTCCCATCGGCTGGCCGCACGTCAGACAGAACCGGCCCTCCGCCGGCATGACGGTTCCGCACGATTGACACTGCATTCGGAGTCCGGGGATTGTAGAACGACTCGAACGATTCGAACGTTATTCGGCTCGCGGCAGCGTCAGCGTCGCGCGCAGACCTCCGAGCGGCGACTCGGTCAGCGCGATGGAACCGCGATAGACCTCCGCAAGATCCCGAACAATCGCGAGGCCGAGGCCTGAACCGCTGGCCTTCTCGTCCAGACGCACGCCGCGGAGCAGTACTTTCTCTCTGAGTTCCGCCGCCAGCCCCGGACCGTCGTCATCCACCATGATCCGCACGTTGGCATCGGCCTGAGCCGCTTCGATGATGACGCGCGAGCGGGCCCATTTGCAGGCGTTGTCGAGAAGGTTGCCGAGCATTTCGTCGAGGTCCTCGCTCTCGACGCGAACGGCCAGGGCCGGATCGACACGCACCTCGATGGAGACGGCGCGATCGGCGTAGAGCCGCGGCAGCGTTCGAGCGAGGCCGTCGGCACAATCGGCAACAGACGTGCGGACGTTGGCGGCGCCGCCCGAGGCAGCGGCACGCGCGTGCGCCAGGTGGTAGTCGATCTGGCGGCGCATCCGATCGACCTGTTCGCGGATCGCGGCGGCGAGGCCGGCATTCCCTTCGGCGGATGCCCGCTCGGCCTCGAGCGCCAGCAGGGCGAGCGGAGTCTTCAGCCCGTGAGCCAGATCGCCGGCCTTGGCCACCGCGCGGCGCACGGCCTGCTCGCGCTGATCGATGAGCACATTCAGATCGTCCACGAGCGCCTGCACCTCGGACGCATAGTCCCCCTGCACGCGCGGCGCTCGCCCGCTATGCACATCCGCGAGCCTGCTGCGCAGCTGTTTGAGGCCGGCGAGTCCGCGCCGAACCTGAAACGCACCACCCGCCAGCGCGATGACGGACGTCAACACGATCAGCAGGGCGTGTGAGCCCCAGATGAAGTGAATCCGGCCCTGCTTCCCGAGGATCGGAAGGTCCGGAAAATGCTGGAAGACGTGGGAGATGGCCACGAACGAGAGCGCCACGAGGCCGCCGGTCCAGAGGATGGCGCCCAGCATCACGCGCGTGCGCAGCGAGATCCTCATGCGCCGATCCGGTATCCCAGGCCGCGGACGGTTTCGATCAGCGAGGCGCCGAGCTTGCGGCGCAGCCGGGCGATGAAGACCTCGACCGTGTTGGAATCGCGATCGGAGTCCTGCGCGTAGATGTGCTCCGTCAGCTCACCCTGCGACACGACGCGATCGCTGTGATGCATCAGATACGAGAGCACGCGAAACTCGTGGCTCGTCAGCCGAACGGGCACGCCGTCCTTGACGACACGGGCCAGCCGCGGATCCAGCGTCACGTTCCCGCAGCGCAGCACCTGCTGCGTCTGCCCGGACGCGCGGCGAATCAGCCCGCGAAGCCTTGCCAGCACTTCCTCCATCCGGAAGGGTTTCGCGACGTAGTCGTCGGCGCCCGAATCGATTCCATCAACGGTCTCGTGCCAGCTGCCGCGCGCGGTGAGCACGAGCACCGGCACGCCGACACCGGTCGAGCGCCAGTTGCGCAGGAGCGTCAGCCCGTCAATCTTTGGCAGGCCAAGATCGAGCAAGACGGCGTCGTAGCTTTCGGTCCTCACCGCGAAGTCGGCCTGTTCGCCGTCGGCGGCCACGTCCACGGCGTACCCCGAGTCGCCCAGCGCGCGCGCCAGGTGCTCCGAAAGAGCCGGTTCGTCGTCAACGATGAGGATGCGCATGAAATGGCGCCCCTGAAGGGGCGCCCTACGAAACATAGCGCACGGCAGGCTGAACGGTGGCTGAACAACGCGTTCACGGCTGGTTCAGCGGTGACTCAGTAACTTCACCGGCATGTTTGATTTCGCCAAATACGACTTCGGGTACAGCTGGTACATCAGCTACGGGTTCGCCATTCCTCTCGCCATCGGCGTCGCGCTTGCCGCGCTTGCCGCCTGGCGCCGCTGGCGGCCGTGGGTCACCGGACTCGCGGCGGTCATCATCGCGTGGTCGGCTGCCGCCCTGTTCGTGACGAACATCACGTGGGGCATCAACCGGCCAATGGACCTGCCAACCGCTCAGTTCCTCGAGGAGGGAGCGGGTCGCGTGCTGGACGTCGGCGCCGGCTCCGGACGCGCCGCGGTCGGCGTGCTGCTGGCCAGGCCGAAAGCCACGGTCACCGGCATGGACATCTACGACGGGTACTACGGCATCGACGACAACACGCCGGAGCGGTTCATGAAGAACGCCACGATCGCCGGCGCCGCCAGCCGCGCCGATGCGCGCCGCGGCGACGTTCGTGACATGCCGTTTGCCGACGGCTCATTCGACGCCGTCGTCAGTTCGTACATGATCGACCACCTTCGCCGCGACGATCGCCCGAAGGCGCTGCATGAAGTGGCGCGTGTCCTGAAGCAGCACGGCGAGTTCCTGCTGCTGATCGTCAACACCGACTGGTGGACGTGGCTGGTGTCGCCGCCGATGGCGCATCATTTCCGGCCCGATGCCGCGCGCTGGCGGGCGAATCTGAATGAGGCCGGCTTTACGGTGGAAGAAGAAGGCACCCAGCCGGTCACGCTGTACTGGATGGCGCGGAAACGATAGACACGAAGCACACGAAGATATCGAAGATCACGAAGCCCAATAGATCCTGTTCGTGGTCTTCGACTACTTCGTGTCTTCGTGTTTATCGTGGTCTGTTAGCCTCGCGAACCGCGCTCTCGCTCATCCTTTCCTCGGCCCTGGCCGCGGAGAGGATGTTGCGCAGGCCGTAGTTGCCCTCGTGGCAGGCGTATTCGAACGGCGGCTGCGACTCGTCGTGAGTGAGGTTCATGGCGAAGGTCCACGGCCGGGCCCAGGTGTGCGGATCCTCGAACGTGATCGCCCACTCGAGCGTGTCGGGCCCGATCGGCGTGAAGCGCTCGACGATCTTCAGGTTCTCGCTCGACCCTCGATACGGCACCCGGTCGTTGAAGTTCGTCGTTTCGACGACGAGCGTGTTGCCGTCCCAGCGGCCACGGGCGTCGCCGAGGTACTGGCGAATCTTCGATGACACGTGCGGACGGTTGTCCACGTGAATCACGCGCGTGTCGTGCACCATCTCATAGGTGATCGTCACGACGCCCGGACCCTGCTGAATCTGGTACGAGTTGCCGTAGATGGCCGGCATCATCGACCCGGGCACGCCGCGCGTGATGCAGCGATCGTAGAGGCTGCGGTCCTCCCATGAATCGGCCGGGCCGCGGCCCTTGCGGGCCGCCGTGCGATCGGCTGCGCGCTTCCGTCCCTCGTCCGTGACCGGCGGCACCCTGCCATCGGGCGGATCCGACACGAGCCACGCGCGGCTGTTCGCCGCGAAGTAGTTTTCGAACCAGTGCATCGGGCTCGTCGCGCCCGGGAACTCGCTCAGCGCCGGGGCGCGTTCGATCGTCTGCTGCTGGCGCTGCTTCGTCAGCGCCGCGAGCTCGGCCGGCGTGAAGTCCTGAAGGCGGCGGCTCGCGAATTCGTCGGGCCGCTCGAACGGTATGCCGCTCTCGTCGCTGTTGTTGTACGCGCCGGCAATGTCCGGATCGCCCCATGGCGTGCGCGGCGGGACATACGTGCCGCGCGGAGGGATCGGCGCCGCCCGTTTCCGCGACGGGACCTCGGACGCCTTGATGGGATCTGCACGCTTCACCGTGCCCGGCTGAATCCCGCCGCCACCTTGCGCGGAGACCGCAAGGCGCGCGCTGAAGGCGATCGCCAGAATGAGGGCGAGATACGGGAGCGATCGGATCGTCATTTACCTGCCTCGCGTTCAGCCGTTCGTGCGGCGCTCAGGATACCGCGCAGCCCTTCGTTGCCCTCGTGGCAGGCATATTCGAAGAGCGGCTGTGAGTCGTCTTTCGTGAGCCGCATCCCGAACGTCCACGGACGGACCCAGGTGGACGGATCGTCAAAGGTCGCCGACCACTCGATGACGTTCCGCGAGACGGGACGGAAGCGCTCGGTGATCTTCAGGCGCTCCGAGGCGCCGCCGTACGCCGCCGCCTCGATGAAATTGGTCGTCTCAACGACGAGAGTGTCCCCTTCCCAGCGTCCACGCGCGTCGCCGATATTCGACTTCAACGCCGCCGGCGCGTGCGGCCGGCCGTCAAGCGGGATGATTCGGGTCTCATGGACCATCTCATAGCGGATGGCGACGTAGCCGGGCGCCTGGGTGATGTCGTACGAGTTGCCGTAGATGGCGGGCATCATCGAGCCGGGAATCCCGCGGGTGATGCAGCGGACGTAGAGCGACAAATCGGACGGCTTGTCGAACGGGCCGACGTAGTAGCCGTCGCCGCCGCGGCGTGCGGCGCGGACGGCGGCTGCCCGCTTCTTTGCCTCTTCCGTCTGCGCTGGCATCCGGCCGTCCGGCGGATCCGAAATCATCCAGGCGCGGCTGTTCTTCGGGTTGTAGTTCTCATACCAGTGCGGAGGTCCTGCCCCGGTGTCGTTGTCGGTTGTGCCGCCGATGACGGCCGCGGTCTTCTTCACCTGCTCGGCGCGCTGCGCCATGAGCCGGGCAAGGTCGGCAGGCTGCACTTCGTCCAGGCGCTTGCCGGCAAATTCAGCCGGCCGCTCCATCGGGATGCCGCTCTCGTTGCTGTTGGTGTAGACGCCCTGCAGGTCCGGATCGCCCCACGGCGTCCGCGGCACCGACTGCTCCGCCGAGACACCAACCGCGAGGCAGAACACAACCGCCGACGCCTGGGCGCACAGTGTCACGCGCATGGGGTTCCTCACATTCAACGGCGGTATTTTACTTAGACCGTCGTGCCGACTGGTCCACCAACACTTTCCCGGGCCCGGCCGTTTATCACAGTGATGACCGGAGAGGCCGCACTGACGCTGGCTGCCGGGCGCATGGAATCCGCCCCCGAACGGCTTGCCGTCCTGTTCGACGTCCATCACGCACGCCTCTACCGGCTGGCACGGCGTCTCTCCCGTGACGCAGACGAGGCGCGCGATCTGGTCCAGGAGACGTTTCTCCGCGCCGCCGGCGCGCGACGGCTTCCGGACGCGGAACGGGAACAAGAGGCATGGCTCGTACGTGTACTGGTCAATCTCTGCCGCGATCGCTGGCGACAGGCGAACGTCCGCCGGCGCCTGGCGCCGGTTGTCGACTCCAGGGAACCTGTCACGAGCGCGAATCAGGAGACCGCCCTGCTGGCGAAGTCGGTCGTGTGGCGCGCGCTCGAGTCGCTGCCGCCGCGGCGGCGCGCCGTCATCGTGATGCACGAGCTCGAGGACGTCTCGATCGCCGAAATCGCGCATCTGCTTGGCGTTGCCGCGGTCACGGTGCGATGGCACCTCTCAACCGGCCGCCGCGAGCTGGCGCGCATTCTCCGGAGTCACCGATGACATCGCGATGGGTCCGGCTGAAGCCGGACATTACGTTGACGGACGCGCTCCGCGACGGCGACCCGATCACATACGAAGGCGGGATGGTCGAAGCTGAAGCTGGCCGGATGAAACGCACGATCGCAGCGGCAGCTGGCGACGTTCCGGCGCGGCCGCTCATCGTTCACGCGGCGTTGGCCGCAATTCCGATCGCTATCGCCCTGGTCCTCGGCTCAACGCTTCGCGAGGCAGTGATGGCGCCCGTGCCGGCTCGCCCTGCGATATCGGCTTCGGCAGCAGGTGATGCCACAGCCGCGCGCCAGCTCTACTTCGAGACTGCTGGCGGCACGCGAGTGATCTGGATCTTCACGCCAGACGAGGAAGAGAAATGATGCGTACCAGTCTTGCCGCAACTCTCATCCTGACGACGATGCTGGCGCAGCCGGCGGCCGCACAGAGCGCTCAGGACGATGAGAGGCTCAATCGTGCCAGAGAGATGGCCGCGGAAATTGCCAGGTTAGCGCGAGGGTTCGAGCGCACGCAGCGATTCCGTGTCGTCCTCATCGTCAGCAGCACGATCGCTGAGCCTCCAGTGGAGAACATTCCGGCCGAGGCACGAAAGGCACTCGAGGACATGAAGGGGTTTCTGCCGTTCAAGAGCTACCGGCTGTTCGGCACCGCCGAAATGCAGCTCAATGCTCGCGGTGACGCGAAATCGGTGCGTATTACGGGAGGCGACAATCAGACGTTCCTGATCTCGATCGTGCAGGACGCGGTGCCACTCAGCTCGAACAGTCCTCGTCCCATCGCCGACGCGCGTTTGTCACTGACGTTCATTCTGCGGGACGTCAGCGAGCTCTCCCCATCTGTCCCCACTGGCAGGACGCTCTTCGAGGGGCCCTCGATTAACACCCTCGTGACGATGGACGTCGGGGAAACGATCGTCGTCGGCACATCACGGGTGAAGGGCTCGCGGGGGATGCTGGCGCTGCTGACGGCGCTGCCGAATCCCGCGAAGTAGGCGGGCCCTATTTCTTGCGGATGAAGAGAAACCAGAGCGTGAAAAAGAAGAGTCCGATCCCCACCCACGTCCTGGGTGTCGGATTGCGCAGCGACTCCTCAATCACCGACGCGATGTCGCTCAGACCCGTCGAGATCTGCGTCGCGCCATTGCCGCTGACGATCCCGCCGTATTCGCCCATTCCCTGAGCCACGTCACGATCGTAACGCAGGGACACGGGTCCCCTCTGACCTTAACCGCCACGCCTCCTCGAACCGATAAATAGAGTGCGCGAGACTGCGCAATCCTATGACACTGCTCTTTGCGTCAGCTCTGTTCGTCAACGCGCTGCTGCTGTTTCTCGTCCAGCCCATGTTCGCCAAGCTGCTCCTGCCGCGGTTCGGCGGGTCGCCGGCGGTCTGGACGACGTGCATGCTGTTTTTCCAGTCGGCGCTGCTGGCGGGCTACGCCTACAGCCACTCGCTGGTCAAACTGCGCAATGCCTGGCAGCAGGCGGCCGTGCACCTCGTCGTCATCGCGCTGCCAATCCTGACGCTGCCGATCGCGGTGTCGACCAGCCTGAGCGCGTCCGACGACCCGGTCGTGTCGGTGCTGAGCCTGTCGGTCTTCGCGGTCGGCGCCCCGTTCTTCGCGCTCGCCACCAGCGCGCCGCTGCTGCAGCGGTGGTTCGCGTCAGCTCATCAGGGCCGCCAGGTCGACCCCTATTTCCTGTACGCAGCCAGCAACGTCGGGAGCTTCGCGTCGCTCCTGCTCTACCCGAGCGTCATCGAGCCGGCGCTGGCCCTGTCCACGCAGACGCGGCTCTGGAGCCTCGGCTACAGCGCGGCGGTCGTTCTCACCGTCGTTTGCGCTGTGGTCATGTGGCGCCGTGCCCCGCGCGTCACCGACCCGACCCCACAGATGGACGCCGGGTCCGATGTGGTGACCTGGAGTCGGCGCGTACGCTGGATCGCGTTGTCGTTCGTGCCGTCGAGCCTGATGCTCGCAGTCACGGCGTATCTCTCAACCGACGTCGCCGCGGTTCCACTTCTGTGGGTCATCCCGCTGGCGCTGTACCTCGTGACGTTCGTCGTGACGTTCAGCAGCTGGTCTGGGCGAGTTGTGACCGTGTGCCAGCGCATCTTCCCGCTGGTCCTGCTGTTCCTCAGCTGGATGCTCCTCAGCGAGGCGCGACTGCCGCTGCCGGTCATGGCCGGCACACACCTCGCCGCGTTCTTCGTTCTCTCCCTGTTGTGCCACGGCACGCTGGCGGAGGATCGTCCGGCGCCCGCGCGCCTGACGGATTTCTATCTGTCGGTGTCTGTCGGCGGCGCGCTCGGCGGCGTGTTCAACACCCTATTGGCACCGCTGCTGTTCAGAAGCGTCCTCGAGTACCCGCTGGCGCTCGCGTGCGGCACCGTACTGTTGACGCTGCGCCCGGGAGTCACGCCGTTGCTCAGCGGCGCACGCTGGTGGGTGAAGCCGGCAATCGCCGCGGCGCTCACGATCGCGGCGCTGAAATGGCCCGGTAGCGGGACCTCGGTCACGTTCCTCAGCTGGGGCCTGCTGATGGCTGCGGTTGTCGTGTGCCTCAGCGTGTCACGCGATCGCCTGCGCCTCGGCGTCGCAGTGCTGCTGATGCTTGGCTTCTACGCCGTGCTGGGCGGCCGCGGATTCGCGAATGTTGCCTACGCATCGCGCACGTTCTTCGGCACGTACCGCGTCATGGCCGATCAGGAGAATCGCTCCTTCACCATGTTTCACGGGACGACGATCCATGGAAAGCAGGATATCGGCTCCGACAAGCCGCTGACGTACTTCCACAAGGACAGTCCGATTGCGCAGGTGTTTGCGACGAGACCCGAGGGAACCGTCAACTCGGTTGGCGTCGTCGGGCTCGGGATCGGCACGCTCGTCGCGTACGCGCAGCCAGGGCAACGGTGGGTCCTGTACGAGATCGATCCCGAAGTGGAACGGATCGCGCGCGACGACCGCTACTTCACGCATCTCAAAGACTGCGGTGCCCGCTGCGAGGTCATCATCGGCGACGCACGCCTGTCGCTGCAGAACCGGTCCGACAAATACGACGTGCTCGTCCTCGACGCCTTCAGCTCCGATTCGCTTCCCGTTCATCTGCTGACGCGCGAGGCGGTTGAACTGTATCTTTCCCGGCTGACCGAGAACGGCGTCCTCGCTATCAACATCTCGAACAACCACCTCGCGCTGCGGCCGGTCGTCGGCGGCATCATCCGCGATCTGGGGCTGACCGGCAGGGCGCGCTACCAGGACCCGAAGCATATGGACCGCGGACTCTACCCGTCGCGGTGGGCCGTCGTCGCCCGATCAGAGGCGGCGCTTGGCCCGGTGGCTACCGACAAGCGCTGGGAACGGCTGTCGCCAGGCAACGAACGAACGTGGACCGACGACTTCTCGAACATCTGGCGCGTCATTCAGTGGCGGCGCGCTTCGTGATCATTCGCTCCCACTGGGATCACGCATGACTCTTCTCTTCGGCGCAGCGCTCTTCGTGAACGCGCTGCTGCTGTTTCTCGTCCAGCCGATGTTCGCCAAACTGCTGCTGCCCCGGTTCGGCGGATCGCCTGCGGTCTGGACGACCTGCATGCTCTTCTTCCAGTCGGCGCTGCTCGCCGGCTATGCCTACAGTCACTCGGTCGTCAGGCTGCGCCGATCCTGGCAGCAGGCTGCGGTGCACGTCGCCGTCATGGCGTTCCCGATACTGACCCTGCCCATCGCCATCACTGCGGCGATGCCGGCGTCCGACCATCCGATTGCCGACGTGCTCCGGCTTTCGGTCATCGCGGTCGGGGCACCGTTCTTCGCGCTGGCGACGAGCGCGCCGCTGCTCCAGCGGTGGTTCGCATCGGCCCACCGGAGTGCACCGGTCGATCCGTACTTCCTGTACGCCGCCAGCAACGTCGGCAGCTTCGCGTCGCTCATCCTCTACCCGACCGTCGTCGAGCCTGCGCTCGCACTGTCAACGCAGACGCGGGTGTGGAGCATCGGCTACAGCGTGGCGCTGGTGCTGACGCTCGTCTGCGCCGTCGTCATGGTGGCCCGCGCGCCGCGTGTGGCGGAGGCGTCGCCGCAGGACACGCCGGGGGGCGAGGTGGTCACATGGGGACGCCGTGCGCGCTGGATCGCGCTGGCGTTCGTGCCGTCGAGCCTGATGCTCGCCGTGACGGCGTATATCTCGACCGACGTCGCGGCCGTTCCGCTGCTCTGGGTCATTCCGCTGGCGCTGTACCTGATCACGTTCGTCATCACGTTCAGCTCCTGGTCGGGCCGTGTCGTGGCGTTCTGCGATCGGTTCTTCCCGCTGGTGCTGGTCTACCTGATCTGGCTCATCGCGGGAGAGGCACGGCCGCCGCTCGCGCCGATGGCTGCCGCACATCTCCTCGCGTTCTTCGTGATCGCGATGCTGTGCCATGGGGCACTGGCGGAGAATCGTCCGGCAACGTCGCATCTGACCGACTTCTATCTGTCGATGGCCGTCGGTGGGGCGCTCGGCGGGATCTTCAACTCGCTGGTCGCACCGATGCTGTTCCGGAGCGTGCTCGAGTACCCGATCGCGCTGGCCTGCGGGATTCTGCTGCTCACATTCCGGCCGGGAACGCCGCAGGCGTGGAGCACGAAACGGTGGTGGGTGAAACCAGCGCTCGCGGCGGTGCTGACGGTCGTCGCGCTGAAGTGGCCTGGCCTGAGCATCAGGACGGCGGCCATTGCGTGGGGCTTGCTGGCGGGCGCCGGTCTCGTCTGCTTCAGCATGTCGCGCGAGCGCCGGCGTTTCGGATTCTCTCTGCTGCTGATACTGGGCCTGTATCTCGTGGTCGGCGGCCGCAGCTTCACTGACGTCGCCTACGCCTCACGCACGTTCTTCGGGACCTATCGAGTCGCCTACGGCCCCGAGCATCGATCCTTCATCCTGTTCCATGGCACGACGATTCATGGACAGCAGAACATCGGATCCGGCGAGCCGCTGACCTACTACCACCGGAAGAGCCCGGTCGCCCAGGTGCTCGCGTCCAGGCCGGCGGGAACCGTCAAGTCGGTCGGCGCCGTCGGGCTCGGCACCGGCACGCTGGCCGCTTACGTGGAACCGAACCAGCACTGGACGTTCTACGAGATCGATCCCGAGGTCGAACACATCGCAAGGGACGCGCGCTACTTCACGCACCTCCTCACCTGCGGCTCGCGCTGCGAGGTGGTGATCGGCGATGCGCGCCTCTCCCTGCAGCAGCGATCGGAGAAGCACGACG
>Ga0247825_10000748_pt1 | contig 20918 bp, 17 predicted proteins | sample 13C_Vanillin_Day_FD_194413 | JGI IMG/M metagenome (GOLD analysis project Ga0247825, IMG submission 194413) | Soil microbial communities from agricultural site in Penn Yan, New York, United States - 13C_Vanillin_Day48 | ecosystem: Environmental > Terrestrial > Soil > Agricultural land | place...
CCAAGGCCCAAGGCCCAAGGCCCAACGTCCCGATAGTCCAATCCTCCGGCAGCCGCAGCGATCTTTTTGTTGCAAAGTTCTTTGATGTAGACTGATCCGGTGCCGAGCCTCGATCAGCAGGCCGCCGAATCGCTCGCCTACATCCGCCACACCATGGCGCGCAGCGCGTCGTTCACTGCGGTGCCGGGCTGGGGCGGGATGGGCATGGGCGTCGTCGGCGTGATCGCTGCCGTCGTCGGGGCGCGTCAGTCGGACGGCATGACGTGGCTGGCTGTCTGGCTCGGGGCTGCCGCCGTGGCCGTTCCGGTCGGGTTCGTGGCGATGATTGCAAAGGCCCAGCGGCACGCCGTGCCGCTCTGGTCGCCGGCCGGACGGCGATTTGCCCAGGCGTTTCTGCCGGCGCTGCTCGCGGCCGCGATTCTCACGGTGCAGTTGGTGCGCGAAGGGCACTTCGAGCTGCTCCCGTCAGCGTGGCTGCTGCTGTACGGTGCCGGCATCATGGCCGGCGCGGCCAGCAGCGTGGCGGTGCTGACGCTGATCGGCGTGGCATTCGTCGCCTGCGGCGTCGCGGCCGCGCTGACCGCTCCGGCGTGGGGAAATCTCTGGCTGGGATTCGGGTTTGGGGTCCTGCAGATCGTATTTGGCTTCGTGATCGCGAGGAAACATGGCGGGTAGAGGAAAGGGTGCCGGGGCCGCTGCGCGGATTCCGGCCAACGATGCTGTTGCGCGGGAGCCACGGAGTGGCCCTGCGCCGGTCACCACGAAATCTCGTGCGCAGGCGCGCGACCTGGATCGCCTGGTTCACGATCGGACGCGCCTGGCCATCGTCAGCGCCCTGGCCGCCAACGAGCCGCTCACGTTCACCGAGCTGAAGGCGATTACGCAGACGACCGACGGGAATCTCAGCGTGCATACCCGGAAGCTGGAGGATGCCGGCTACGTGTCGTGCACGAAGGGGTTCGAAGGGCGGACACCGCGTACCCAGTTCGCCCTCACGACTGCCGGCCGGAAGGCGCTGCAGAAGTACCTCGATCACATGGAAGCGATCATTTCGCACGCTCGCCAGAAGGCGCGGTGACGCCCGCCGGGACGCGCCGGCAAGGCGGCCAGGCCGTTCAGCCCCGCCGGTCCGGCCCCGGGCGTTACGGTCCTGTATCGGATCGCGACCCTTCTTCGCTGCCGGAGGGGCGGAGTTATCGGGTCCCGCAGGACGAGCCCTGAGTTACAGTGGAGGACCTGTAAGCACCTCGGTCCTCGTCGCCGTAAATCCTAAGGACTCGTCATCGTGGGCTTTTCCTTATTGCCGCGCTTAGGGCGCGGATTCGCACCCTTCCCTGCCCTTATTGCCTTGCTCTGTTCGCTGGCGGCTGTTTCTTGTACTGGAGAGGCGCAGCAGGCGTCTCCCCAGGCGGCCGGCGGCCGGGGTCGCGGTGGCGACGGGGCGGCTGTTCCCGTAGTCACCGCCAGCGCCGTGCAGCGTTCGGTTCCGGTCACCGTTACCGCCGTTGGTACGGCTGAGTCCATCTCGACCCTGCAGATCCGTTCCCAGGTCACCGGGCGGATTGCGGAGGTGCACTTCGCGGAAGGGCAGGACGTTCAGGCCGGGCAGCCGCTCTTCACCATCGACCCGCAACCATTCCAGGTCGCGCTGGATCAGGCGACAGCGGTCCTCGCGCGTGATACCGCGCAGGCGACCAACGCGCAGTCCCAGGTCGAGCGTTTCGAAAACCTGTTCAAGCGTGGCCTGATCTCGCGGGATCAGTACGAAACGCAGGCCGCAACCGCGACTGCGCTCAAGGCCACGACGGCGGCTGACGAAGCGGCGGTGGCGGCTGCGAAGCTGAACCTGCAGTACACCAAGGTGGTCGCGCCGGCCGCCGGCCGCACGGGAGCACTGCTCGTGCACGCCGGCGATCTCGTCCAGGCCAACAACGCCACGCCGCTGGTCGTCATCAACCAGGTCGCGCCGATCTACGTCTCGTTCGCGGTCCCGGGCAAGGTCCTCGAGGAGATTCGCCGGGCCCAGCGCGGCGCGCCCCTGCGCGTCATCGCCAATCTGCCGGGCGAGGACGACGCGATGGAGGACGGACGGCTGACCTTCATCGACAACGCCGTGGACCCGCAGACGGCGACGATCAGGATGAAGGCGACCTTCGCGAACCCGTCACACCGGTTGTGGCCGGGACAGTACGCGGACATCGTCCTCCAGCTGCGCGACGATCCTCGCGCGGTCGTCATCCCCTCGGTCGCGGTGCAGGCCGGCCAGCAGGGTTCGTACGTGTTCCTGGTCGAAGACGGCCGGGCGCAGATGCGGCCGGTCACGGTGGCCCGAGTCCAAGGCGACCAGTCCGTGATTCAATCCGGTATCACGCCCGGCGACGTGGTCGTGACCGATGGCCAGCTGCGGTTGACGCCGAACGCGAGGGTGGCGCCGCGCGGCGGCGGCGCCGGTGACGCCGGCCGTGCCGGTGCGGGGCGAGCCGGCGGCGGAGCCGCTGCCGAAACCACGAATGCCGGCCGCGGGGCTGCAGGGGAGGCGCGATGAATCTGTCTGAAGTCTTCATCAAGCGCCCGGTGGCCACGACGCTGCTGGTGCTCGCCATCACCATCTTCGGCGTGATGGGCTATCGGCAGCTGCCCGTCAGCGACCTGCCGGCCATCGACTTTCCGACGATCCAGGTTCAGGCGTCGCTGCCCGGCGCCAGCCCCGAAACGATGGCCACGGCCGTTGCGACGCCGCTCGAGAAGGCGTTCTCGGGCATCGCCGGCGTCGACTCCATCAGCTCGGTCAACAGCCAGGGCAGCACGAACATCACGCTGCAGTTCAACCTCGATCGCAACATCGATGCGGCGGCGCAGGACGTCCAGTCGATGATCGCCCGCGCGCAACGTCAGCTGCCGGGTGACATGCCGACGCCGCCGTCGCTGCAGAAGCAGAACCCGGCGGACCAGCCGGTCGTCTTCTTGACGCTCAGCACCACGACCCTGCCGCTGTCGCAGCTGAACGAGTACGCGGAAACGGTCATCGCGCAGCGCCTGTCCACAGTGCCCGGTGTCGGCCAGGTCAACCTCAATGGCGCGCAGAAGTTCGCCGTCCGCATCGACCTGAACCCGCGCGAACTCGCGGCACGGCAGATCGGCATCGACCAGGTAGCGACCGCGGTCCAGCAGGCCAACTCGAACCGGGCCACGGGGACGCTCGCCGGTGCGGCGGAACAGTCATTCGTCGTCCAGGCCAACGGGCGTTTGATGACGGCGAAGGACTACAAGCCGGTGGTCGTCGCCTACAAGAACGGGTCGCCGGTCCGGCTCTACGAGCTGGCGAACGTCTTTGACGGCGTCGAGAACGACAAGACGGCAGCCTTTTACCAGGGCAACCGCACGATCTTCGTTTCGATCCAGCGCCAGCCCGGTTCCAACGTCGTCGAGATCGTGGATCGCGTGAAGGCGCTGATGCCGCAGCTGCAGGCGCAGCTGCCCGCTTCCGTCCGCCTCGGTCTGCGCAACGATCGTTCGCAGCCGATCCGCGAATCGGTCGCGGACGTGAAGTTCACGCTGGTGCTGACCATGGGCCTCGTGGTCATGGTCATCTTCCTCTTCCTGCGGAACGTGTCGGCAACGATCATCCCGAGCCTCGCGTTGCCGGTCTCGGTCGTCGGCACCTTTGCCGTCATGTACGCGTTCGGCTACAGCGTCGACAACCTGTCGATGATGGCGTTGACGCTCGCGGTCGGTTTCGTCGTGGACGATGCGATCGTCATGCTGGAGAACATCGTCCGGCACATGGAGATGGGCAAGCCGCCGTTGCAGGCGGCGTACGCCGGGTCGCGCGAAGTGGCGTTCACGATCCTGTCGATGACGGTGTCGCTCGCGGCCGTGTTCATCCCCGTGCTGTTCATGGGCGGCATCATCGGCCGCCTGATGCACGAGTTCGCCGTGACGATCACCGCGGCGATCCTGGTGTCGGGCATCGTCTCGATCAGCCTCACGCCGATGCTCTGCAGCCGCTTCCTGAAGCCGCCGCACTCGATCAAGCACGGCCGGATGTTCCAGGCCACGGAGCGTGGCTTCGACGCGATCCTCGCGGGATATGCCTGGACGCTTCGCCAGACGCTCCGCTTCCGCGCCGTGGCGATGCTCATCTCGGCGCTGCTGGTCGCCGGAACGGTCTACCTCTTCCAGAAGGTGCCGATGGGGTTCATTCCCTCGCAGGACATGAACCAGCTGCAGGCGCAGATCGAGGGTCCACAGGGTATCGGCTTCAAGGCGATGGCCGCCAAGTACGCCGAAGCGGCGCAGATCATGGCCGACGACCCGAACATCGTCACCGTCTCCGGCATGATTCCGGGCGGCAACCAGGCGCGCATGTTCCTCGAATTGAAGCCGCGCGAGGAACGGGAACTGTCCGCCGACCAGGTCATCGAATCGCTGCGGCCGAAGCTGGCGCGCATCCCGGGCGCGCGAGTGATTGTGTCGAACCAGCCGCCAATCCGCCTGGGATCGCAGAACACGAGGAGCTTGTACCAGTACACGCTCCAGGATCCGGACACCACCGAACTGTACGCCGTTGCACCGATGCTCGAAGCGGCGATGCGCGACCTGCCCGGGCTCACTGACGTGACCAGCGACCTCCAGATCCGCAGCCCGCAAATCGACGTGCACTTCGATCGCGACCGCATCGCGGCTGCCGGCCTCACGGTGGACCAGGTGGAGAGCGCGTTGTCGAACGCCTACGGCACGCGGCAGGTGACGACCATCCTCGCGCCGCAGAACCAGTACCAGGTGATCATGCAGGTGGCGCCGGAGTTCCAGGCCAACACGGCGGCGCTGTCGATGCTGTACCTGCGGGGTGGCAACGGCCAGCTGATTCCGCTCTCAGCAGTGACCGACGTGAATCCATCGGTCGGCCCGCTGCAGGTCAATCACGTCGGCCAGTTGCCGTCCGTGACGATCTCCTTCAACCTCAAGCCGGGTTACGCGCTCGGCGACGCCGTCGCCGCGGTGGAGCAGACGGCCCGCGAGACGCTCCCGGCCACGGTGGTCGGCAGCTTCCAGGGCACGGCGCAGGCCTTCCAGGCGTCGACCAAGGGCCTCGGCCTGGTCCTCATCATGGCGATCTTCGTGATCTACGTGGTGCTCGGGATTCTCTACGAGAGCTTCATCCACCCGCTGACGATTCTCTCGGGCCTGCCCGCCGCCGGCTTCGGCGCGCTGCTGACGCTGATGATCTTCAAGAGCGACCTGAACCTCTACGCGTTCGTCGGCGTGATCATGCTGGTCGGCCTGGTGAAGAAGAACGGCATCATGATGATCGACTTCGCCATCGAGGCGCGCCGCACCGAAGGGAAGTCGGCCGTCGACGCGATCTACGAGGCCTGTCTCGTCCGCTTCCGCCCGATCATGATGACGACGATGGCGGCGCTGGCCGGCACGCTGCCGATCGCGCTCGGAATCGGCGCCGGCGCCGAAGCACGGCGTCCGCTCGGCCTCGCGGTGGTGGGCGGCCTGGTGGTCTCGCAGACCCTCACGCTGTATCTGACGCCCGTCTTCTACACCTACATGGAAACGCTGAGCGGCTGGCTCGCCCGCGAGCGCCCGCGCGAAGTGAAGTTCGAGCACCCGCAGAGCGACGGCGCCACCGCGCCGTTCGGTCATCCTTGATTCCTGTCTGTGAGTTGCACCCGGCTGACGTGGTTCCTCTCGTGACCGCGGTGCAGGAACAGCCTCGCCTGTAGTTCGAGACCCGGCCGGAGCCGCATGACGTCGTGGTCATCGACTCCGCCGAACGTCCGGCGCCGGATTAGCGAAGGCGCGAGAGAATCGCTTTCTGGTTTGCCAGGATCTGTTTCTGGTTGCCGAGGATTGCCTTCTGATTCGCCTGGATCTTCTGCTGGTTGGCGAGGATCTTTCCCTGGTTCGCGATCATCTTTTTCTGGTTCTCGAGCGTCGCTGCGGCCATCGCGTCCTCCTGACGCGCAAACGGTACTCCATAATCGGGCGCAATGGCGGTGCCGGCGTTTGCGTGGGACGAGTGGTATGAGGCGATCGGCGGACGATCGATCCGCATCGACGCGGTCGACGAGTACCTGCGGCTGATCCGTCAGGAGCAGCAGCCGCGTTTCACCGGCGACGTGGCGCCACAGCGTCGTGCGTTCCCCTCGCCCGAAGATGCGGCGGCACACCTCAAGCAGAAAGCGCTCGAGTTCGGCGCCGACATCGTCGGCATCTGCGAGATCGAACTCTCGGACGTCTACCGGGGGCGGACCGTCGAGCACAGTCACGCGATCGCCGTCGGGCAGCGGATGCGGTGGCGCGAGTTCCAGGTGGTGCCATCGCGCGAGTCGGCGATCGAGTGCCTCCGCGTCTACTTCACGCTCGGTGAGACGGTCATCCAGCTCGCGTCGTACATCCGATCGCTCGGCCACAGCTGTACCGTCGAACACCCGATCGGCGACAGCGACCTGCTGCACATCCCGATTGGCTTGAAGGCGGGCTTCGGCGAACTGGGACGGCACGGGTCGATCATCCATCCGCGCCTCGGACCGCTCTTCCGCATGGGAAGCGTGGCGGTCACCATGGATCTTGCGATCGATCATCCGATCGACGCGGGCATCGCGAAGTTCTGCGACGCCTGCCGCGCGTGCCGGAAGTACTGCCCGGCGAACGCGATTCCCGATCAGCGCAGCCCGTCAGCCGGGAAGGACCATCTCGGGTACGACCGCTACGTCGTCGACACTGGCCGCTGCTTCCCGTACTTCGCGACGCATTATTACTGCTCGATCTGCCTGCCGGTGTGTGTCTACAACCACAAGGAATGGGCGCGTGACTTCGACGGGTTCACGACGAAGCTGTTTCCGGAGGTCGTGATGAAGGAGCCTCCGGCGGCGGTGGACCTGTCAGACGCGAATCACGTTCACGTCTATCGGCGACTGAATCGTGAATAGCGGTCGCAAGAATCCGGCTAGTCCCAGCGGGTCGGCTGGTTGAGGGGCGCCGCCTCCTGCGTGTCGATGAAATCCAGCCGATAGGACCGAAATTTGACTTCGCTTTTCCAGAGGCCTTCGCCACCCTTGAGGGGCGCCGCATCCTCGGGGGAAGCGGACGGTTGGCGCCAGCGGGGCCCCGGAAAGGGTTGCCTGCCGCCATGGCGTCCAGATAGCGGCTCAGCGTGCCGGTCAGGCACTGGGCCGCCCGCTATATAGCCGATTTCGCACTTCGACCGTATTAATGAGGCGCATCAACCCTGGAACAGAGTCCAGCGAAGCCCGTCCTGGGACCGGAAACTTGCACCCGGCGCCACTCCGTAAGAGAATTCGCGGACTATTGCCCGTTCCACGTTCATTCAAGGGACAGCCATGAACACATTCTCCAGACTGACAGTCGCGTGTGCGGCATCACTGACGCTCGGCAGCGTCACCGCGATTGCGCATCACAGTGCCGCCGCCTTCGACACTCAGAAGGAAGTTACCGTCAACGGCACGATCAAGTCCTACCGGTTCGCCAACCCGCACGTGCAGCTCATCGTGACCGTCAAGAAGGACGACGGGTCGACGGTGGACATGGACGTCGAAGCGGGCGCGGCCTCGGTGCTGAACGGGCTCGGGTTCACCAAGGACACCCTGAAGGTCGGCGAGGCCGTGACGATTACCGGCAACCCCGGGCGCCAGAACCCGGACGCCCACATGCTGGGTAAGGACCTTTACAAGAAGGCCGACGGCGCCTTTGTGCCGCTCTACATCGGGTCGAAGAGCATTTACGAAGCGAAGACGAACGCCACCACCACGACGATCGATGGCACCTGGTTCTCGCCGATGCGCAGCTTCACCGGCGTCATGGGCTCCGTCGGCCGCGCGCCGAAGACCGACAAGGGGCAGGCGGCGATGAAGGCCGCCAATCCCAATATCTCCTCGCAGGCGGACTGCGTCCCGATCGGTGTGCCGACGGTGATGGTCTATCCCGTCGCCAGCAACATCAAGGTGTCGAAGGACAAGGTCGTCATCAAGACCGACTGGATGGATACCGAGCGCACGGTGTACCTCGATGGGCGCAAGCATCCGGCGGCGACGCAGACGTTCCTGCACGGGCACTCGGTCGGCCAATGGGAAGGCAAGGTGCTCGTCGTCGAGACGACCAATTTCAAGGAGCACCAGAGCGGCCTGACGACCACGCTGCCGAGCAGCACGCAGAAAAAGGTGGTGGAGCGGTTCGAGCTTGGCGAGGACGGTAAATCGCTGAAGTACTCGGGCACGGTCGAGGATCCGGCCTATCTCACCGCTCCCGGCACGTTCAACGCCACCTTCGAGTTCCGGCCGACGATGCCGTTCTCGAACCAGAAGTGCGACGTGCAGATCGCCCGGTCGTTCATCAAGGATCTGCCGAAGTAAGCGGGCACATCAGTTCGGCCCGCACCCGATAGACAAAGGCCCGGCGTCAGCCGGGCCTTTGCTATTTCTGCACGTGGTGCATCTCGCCGAGCTCCGGCGCCTCTCCCGTCACCCATCCCTTGACGAGTTCGAACAGGATAACGGGCCGTGGCTTGTTCACCTCGAGGAACATCGCTGCGTGCACGTCGACGCCGATGAGCACCATCCTGGGGTCATCCTGGGTGCCATGGCGCGGGTCGCCTTCGTTGCCGAACCACAGCTTCCAGTCCGGCGCGTACAGCTCGCGAATCTTCTGGCGATCGCGGCTGACACTGGCAATCCCTGACACAGAGATCCACTCCCGGGTGGAATCCTTGTAGTAAGAAAGGCAGACGTGCGGATCGTCCTCCAGGTCCGCCAGCTTCGCGGTGCCCTCCATCGAGACGAACCACAGGTCCGCTCCAGCGGCCCGTCGCTGCGTCGCCATTGCCCTCGACTGCAGGTGCCCGTCCCGTCGCCTCGTGGTCATCATCGCGATCTCGATGTCGTCCACGTGCTCGTACAGTTTGTCGAGGTCGGCCGTTCGAGTTGATGTCTCCTGGCTCATGCAACGCAATGTTGCAATCGAGGAGCCACCGCCGCGGAACGGCTCAGTCCAGCGGTCACGCTTCTTTACGGCCCGTGCGCAGCGTGAGCTCCTTCGGGTGGGGCGACAGATAGATCTGACCGGCGAGGTACGAGACGTTCAGGGCGCGGACGTGATGACGAATCAGCGTGATCGGCACGACCAGCGGAACGAGCCCGCGATGGTAGTCGGCGATCGTCGCGTGGAGCTCATCGCGCGCGGCCTGATCGAGTCGCTGCGAGAAATAGCCGGCCATGTGCTGCAGCACGTTCGTGTGCCTGCCGGTGGTCGGCACGTTCGCGAGCGTGCTCATGAATCCTTCCGAGTAGCGGCGTTCGGTCTCGGCGCGCCCAAGGGTATTGGCCTCTGCGGTCACACGGCCGAGCGCGGTGCACGCCTTCGGCGCGTGCGACATCAGGATCAGCTTGTGTGCGCTGTGAAAGCGCACGAGATCGGCGACGGTCCATTCCATCCGGAACAGTCCCCGCAGCCGCCAGTAGCCGAAGACGCGTTCGATGAAGTGTTCCCTGACGGGTGGTTCCGACAGCCGGCCCTCTTCCTCGAGCGGCAAATGCGGAAAGCGTTCGGCCAGCGCCGACGCAAACATCCCGCTGCCAGACGCGGATGACCTTCCGTCCTGGTCGTGCATCTGCACGTCGATCAAACCGCAGCTCGGAGAGTTCTTCTTCAGCACGTAACCGCTGAGATCTTCGCAATCCAGCGAGCGAAGGCGTGTGGCAGCCGCGTTCTGCAGCGGTGCGGTCACGTCTCGTCCGCTGTTCACCGTCACCAGCCGGATGTCGTCGCCGTGGCGAACCAGGTGCATCGCCTCGCGTGGTGTGCCGAAGCCGGCGTCCATCTCCGGGCAGACCGGCACCCACTCGACGATTGGCCCGAAGACTTCCACGAGGAACGAATCGCGCTTGTGGCCGCCGTCGTACCGCACGGCTTCCCCGAGGAGGCAGGCCGAGATGCCGAGTCGTATCGGCCGGTTGTCGTCGATCCACGCCGACCCATCAGATCTGGCGGCTGTCATAGGCCCAGTGCAGGACGGCCTGCCGTTGCCGGCGCCGGCAGTCCAGGTCACGTGTGTCGCAGTTGTTCGCGATCTGCCTGACGTGCCTGACGATCGCCCGCCACCGCCGGATCTGACGCGTATCGTCGGCCGTTCGCCGCCCCATGTAGTACCGGCAGTACCACTGGAACCAGCCGCGCGGATCGTGCGGGTGAATCCAGCCGTTGCGCCACCACGTGCCCAGCGACTGCGACGCGTTGACCTTGAAGTAGTTCAGCTTCGGATCGTGGCGCTCGTGACAGAGCTTCGCCCTGGCAAACCAGCTCGCCGGAAACTCGTCGCGGCAATCGGTCATGTACTTTCCGCCGAAGACGCCAAGCTCGAGCATCTCTTTTGGCGTGAGCTCGGGTTGAAACGCCGGATCGAAGTGACGGCCCACCGGTTCGGTCCGGTAGTAGACGTAGCCGTGTTGCATCAAGTCGTTGACGACGACTCTGTGCCGCATGTGTCCCGTTCCAAGAGTCTCACGGCACGCGCAGGACCCATTGGGGATCTTCGGGGGCCGCGCGAGATCGGCGGTCCCCCCGGGGGCAAGGTCAGCTGGTCATTTCGTGCCGGTACCGCCCACGCGCGACAGGGTGATGCTGACCGTTCCGCGGTTGTTCCGGTAATACGCGTTCGTCCAGCCCGGTCCGCCAGGCCCCAGCGGCGCAATCGCATCATTGACGAAGAGGAAGAGTTCGCCGGTGCGGCGCGCCGTGAACTCGGTGTTCTGCGCGCTCAGCGGATATTGATCGAATCCGGATGCGCCGATCCGCGCGATCGGCACGAACCACTTCTCCGCGATGACGCGGCGGAACGGGACGAACGCCGCGAACACCGCGCGCTGAGCGGTCGAAAGACCCGCGCGTGCGGCGCTGAATCCCGCCGGCGACGACACGGTGACGCCACTCGCGGGCTCATCCGCCGTTCCCCCGTCGATCGCGGCGACCGAAACCGACACCCGATAGCGTGCACCGGCTTCCAGCGACACGCCGGTGCCGAAGCAGCCGGCGTCAGCCGGGATCCGCACGTCGACCTGAGCGGCGGTGACTGGCGCGCCCCCCGATCCGGAGCAGAACGCGCCGAAGGCATTTGCCGTCTCGAAGATGGCCCGATTCGCCAGGCCCGCTCCCCACAGCGAGGCGAGCAGGAGAACGGCCCAGCCGAACGCCGTCGGCAGCAGGTAGTGCCTGACCACCGCAGCAGTCCCCTGGCAGTACGGGTGCGTTCGCAGCCGGTAGAGGAGGCCGGTCGGTTGCCCGAGCGTCTCGAGCTGACGGCCGGGAGGTGGCATCACCTGCGACCAGATCGCGCGCATGCCGCCGCAGATCGACCCCTGAAGTGACTGCCCGATCTGCATGAGCACGAGCACCCCGGCGAGAAACGCGAAGAACGAGACCTGATGCTCGGAGTAGTAGTCGGTCCACGTCTTCGGAATGCCGGGCACTGTCGATCGCAGGAACCCGAGGAGCCGTGAGACGAGCGTTTCGTCCGACGCGGTCAGGTCGGGAGCGGCCGGCGACACGAACGGCAGCGCGACGAAGGCCAACGTCACGGCCACGGTGACGAAGTAGCAGATACGCCTCCACCAGACCAGATCCCAGATCCGCTCCTGTGCGCGCGTCCGCAGCGGCCGCACCGCCACAGGTTCGTACGGGTTGTCGGCTTCGTTGATGAGCGTGCCGTCTTCGCGGACGATGGCGTAGTGGGCGGGGAAGATGATCGGTGCGTAGGCTTCGGGAGCTGCCGCGACGCGTGCGAAGACGCTCTCGTGGATCTTCGGGCGCCTGATCGTCACCGTGGGCGATGTTCGCGGCCATCCGCCGAAGCCGCCCTCGTGCACCTGGCCATTCGTCAGCAGCTCGATCTTCCGCGGGTTGTAGCGGTAATAGCTCTTGAGTCCGCCCCGCGAGTCGTAAATGCGTCCGAAAGGATCCACCTTGGCCGTGTGGAGCTGCAGCAGCTCGGTTGAGAACTTCAGGCCCTGTTTTCCGGCCTCGGTCGTGATCCACCGCAGCGACACGTATGACAGGGAGTCGTCGGAATACCCGCCGCCGACGTTGGCGTGCATGCCCGAGAACCAGACCTGCGAGATGCGCTCCTCGTCGAGGTGCACCGCCTGATCGACCGGCGTCTTACCGTCGGCCAGCGTCTCCTGCGACTCGTCCCACAGCACCGGATGGAACGTGTTCCGTTCGTCGTCGATGGCGAGCACGTGGCACGCCTTCTTCACCTTGTCCGACAGCAGCAGATCTGGCGCGGAGAGTGGCCACACCCACTTGTTGATTCCGTCCGTGAGTTCGTCCACCGGGAGGCCGTACGCGTCGACGGTGTCCCACAGCCCGAGAAACGTGATCTCGTCGACGTGATGATTGAGTGCCGGGTTGTACGGCCTGGAGCGCCACTCGAGCAGGCGCCACAGGCGATTGCGAACCCATCGCGCGACGTCGACGAGCTTGCCGGTCTGATTGAATTCGCGGCGGAGTCCGCGGTATGCCCACTTGCTCAGGCGGGCGAGGTCTCGCCCGTAGACCTGCGGTTCCGCCCGGAAGGCAGGGTCGCTACTGCCGGCGGCCGCCGGATCCGGATCGCCGGAGGGGTAGGTGCTCGCAACGGGACTGGTTGGCCGGGTGCGGATGATGCCCTGGTGAGCGATCAGGCCGACCAGCACGCGGATCGTGAACGCTCCCCGGCTGAAGCCAAACGCGTAGATCCGGTCGCCCGGATCGTAGTGCTCGCAGAGGAAGCGATACAGCCGCAGGACGTTCTTCTTGAGCCCGAAACCGACGGCTCCGCCGAGCAGGGCCAGCGGCCTGAACCCCGACGTCCCCACGCCGTCGTCGTAGCACGCGACCTGCTGGTTGGGATCGGAGAGGTCCAGCGACTCGTAGACCCGCCAGACGTTCGTCTTGAGCAGTTTCGCCGAGCTGTTACCGGTTCCGTCAGAAAGCAGGACGATGTTCTTGGGCATCTCGGGTTCACTCGCGTTTCTTGACTCGCACGATGAGCCGGGCGATGACGTCCATCGGAATGGCTCGAATCACCGCCTCTCGAACGGCGCACGCCACGGGATTGGTCAGGCGCATGATCCTCGCGGTGCGGCGTCCTTGCCGCAGGAGCGTCCCGGTCGTCTTTCGCCGTTCGGTCTCATACGCGCCAAGGGCGGGCGCGACGTCGGCGTCGCCGGCCAGCACGCGGCCAAGCGTCACGCCGTCGATGATCGCCTGCGCTGCACCCTGTCCCGTATGGGGAAGCAGGGGGTGCGCGGCGTCGCCGAGCAGCGTGACGACGCCATGGCTCCAGAACGGGATCGGGTCGCGGTCGAACAACTCGTCGAACCGGAGATCCTCGGTGGCAGACGTGATCGTTCGAAAGGTCGTGTCGAAGCGTGGCGCCATGTGCGCGAGCACGGCAGCCGGATCGGTCATGCCAGCTGGCACGAGCTCACGAGCCAGCGACAGGAACCAGTAAATGCCGGTTTCGCTGGCACGGACGATAACCGATTCGACGCCGGCGTCGACGTAGTACACCGCTGCCAGGTCACCGAGATGATGGAGGACACCGTGCACGGCGCCGCGCACGGCCACGATCCCGCTCGCACGAGGCGGCCCCTCGTTCGGATGCATCGCGCTCCGGACGACCGACCACATCCCATCCGCGCCGACGAGCAGATCGCCTTCCGCCTGTTCGCCGTTGCGGAAGCGGAGCGTGACGCGATCACCCTGCTGGACGAAGCTCAGGGCTTCGTGATCAACAGCGACGGCGTCCGCTCCGAGCGCCTCGAGCAGCGCACCGTGCAATGCCGGCCGCAGCGCGATCGCCATCCTGCCGCCCATGGCGGCGGTGACCGGCAGGTTGGCTCGCTTGATCACTGTCCCGTCCATGCGCCGCATTTCGCCGAGCGCGTGCGACGGAGCGAACGACCGGGCCAGCACGGTTCCGGCGACACCGAGATCGGCGAGCGCGCGGACCGCACCGGGCGCGACCGCCAGGCCGAACCCGAGCTCCCGTGGTGAATGCGCACGTTCGAAGATCCGCACGTGCCATCCGGCCGTGCGGAGCGCAATCCCGGCAGACAGTCCGCCGATGCCGGCGCCGACTATCAGGGCTGTTCGAGCCATGGCGGCGCGTCAGGAGGGTCTAATCCTGGAGGCGGGCGAGGCGCTCGATGGTCCGCGAGGCGATGACGCGGTATTCACGGGCGTACGCTTCGTGATTGCGCTCGAGATCGTCAGGGCGGTAGACGTAGTTCGCCATCAGCCCGAAGGAGCGTTGCAGGCCCGCGGGCGACGTGTCCGCCATCCAGTTGAGACGCTCGAGGTGCGCGCCGTTGGCGAGGTGGAACCGGGCCACGGAATCGGCCGGCTCGTTGTCGCGTTTCGCATGCAGCAGGTAGTGCGCGCAGAGGCGGGTCAGCTCGCGCTTCATCATGTCGCTCGCGTTCAGCGCGTCGAGGTCGGCCCAGCGGGCATCACGCGCGATCAGCCACTCGCGGAAGCCGGGAATCGGCGAGAGCGTCGCGAACGTCCGGAGCCGCCGGAACTCGCCGCCGAGGTCGTCGACCACCTGCTTGATGAGCTCGTTGCCGAACGACACGCCGCGCAGCCCTTCCTGGCAGTTGGTGATCGAGTAAAACGCCGCGGTATCGGCACGGTCGGGATCGCCGACCGGCGACGTCTGGTCGATGAGCGGCTGCACCTCCCCCGGCAGCCCTCGCGTCAGCGCCACTTCGATGAAGATCAGCGGCTCCTCCGGGAGTGCGGGGTGGAAGAACGCATAGCAGCGGCGATCGGCCTCGAGCCGGCGCCGCAGGTCGCGCCATCCCTGGACCTGGTGGACGGCTTCGTATTCGATCAGCCGTTCGAGGATGACAGCGGGCGTTCGCCAGTCGATCCGCTGCAGGACGAGGAAGCCGCGGTTGAACCAGGAGCGGAAAAGGTGCAGCAGATCCGCGTCGACCTCGAGGCGTTCCGGGTGCGCTTTGATCGTGCCCAACAGGCGTCGCCGCATGTCGACGAGCGTGGCCGTGCCGCCCGGTGCGAAGTTCCAGCGGCGGAAGAGTTCCTGCCGTGGCGGTTCGACCGCCCGCTGGAGCCGCATCAACGACGCCAGCGACACATCCTGCTGGAATTGCTCGGCGGCGCCGCGAACGAGGTTCAGGTCGGCGGAGAACTTCGTCACCAGCCGGCCGAGAAAGGCCTCGATTTCCAGGCCGTCCAGCGACCGGTACGTCCGGATCACGTCCGCCGCAAGCCGCGCCCCGGAAACCTCTCCGCGGTGAGACAGCAACGCCTGGCACAGGGTCGTGAGCTCGTCCGCCCGCGAGACATTCCCACGGCGTTTGATCAGGAACATCGTGGGGAAAGTGTAACTGGGTTCGCGGCGTCAGGAGGCCTGAAGCCCGAAGTCCGAAGCCCGCTACAGCACCGCGCTGAGAAAACTGGATCCGACGTTGAGGCAGTCGAAGACGTGCAGCCCGAGCCGCGACGCCATCTCGGCGCAGACCTCCGTCCCGCGGCGGCTGTTGCCGTACTGGTCGAGCCGGGGCGAATAGGTGCCAATCCCGAGCTGCCGGTTGACCACGGCCATCACGCCGCCGGCCACGCCGCTCTTCGCCGGCACACCGACGCGGTACGCCCACTGGCCCGAATAGTCGTACATCCCGCACGTGAACATGATCGAGAGGATGTCCTTCACGTAGGCGATTGTGTACGCCGATTCACCGGTCACCGGGTTGCGACCCATGTTGGCGAGCGTGGCCGACATCATCGCCAGATCCCGGCACGTCACCAGGATCGAACACTGCCGGAAGTAGACATCCAGCGCCGCCTCCGCCTCGTCGTGGACGACGCCGAAGTTGAGGAGCAGGTGCGCGATGGCGCGGTTGCGGTGGCCGGTGCGGCGTTCCGACTCGTACACCGATTCGTCCAGCGTCAACTGGCGTCCGGCGAGGACGCTGAACCGGTTCAACACGTGCTCGAACGTGCGCGCACCGTGAACGCGATGAAGCAGTGCCGAGACGGTGATGGCACCCGAATTGACCATCGGGTTGAACGGCCGGTTGCTCTGGTTCTGCAGCTCGATCGAGTTGAACGCGTCGCCGCTCGGTTCGACGCCGACGTGCTGCATGACCTCGTCGATCCCGAGCTCTTCGAGCGCCATGCCGAACGTGAACGGCTTGGAGATCGACTGGATGGTGAACGCTCGATCGCAGTCCCCGGCCTCGAACACCTGCCCCTCGGCCGTGGCGAGGCAGACGCCGAACGCGTCAGGATTGGCTTTCGCAAGTTCGGGGATGTAGGTCGCCACCGCGCCTTCGTCCAGCGGCGCGTATTTCGCGTGAACGTCATCGACCAGCGCCTGCAGCTCGCTGAGGGGCTGGTCTGAAGTTGTCGTGGGCATGTCGCGTCGGAGGAGGTTTGGAAGAGGTCTGGCGCAATTGTGGAGCGAAGAATATGGCGACTTCTACGATCAGATTTGTCGGTGAATCATGACAAATATGGAGGAAATGTAAATCGGCGCAGCGACTCCGTAGGGAAGGCCTTCAGCTCAAACAGCGCGAACGAGTCAGTTCTGGGTGGGGGGAGCGGCGGCGCCTCGCCCAGCCCCGCCACCGCGCGGCGGTGGAGGTCCTTCCTTCTGCTGCCGCTGCAGCTCGTTGTTGAAGGCGGTCTCCTGGATCGTGACCTCGTCCTGGAAGCCCTGCGGGTCGACGAACGGATTGGGCGCGCCCGGTTTCATCGCCGCGTGCTTCTCGGCCATGCGGTACATCGCCGGGTGCGATCCGAGCGGGACGTCCACCTGTGCCGAGTGCAGGTAGCGGAAGCTTTGCTGGTACTTGGCCACGAGATCCGGGTTGCCGACCAGGTTCGTGCCCGGATTGACGCCGACGCTCCCGATGATGAGCACATCGTAGGTCCGGCCACCCTCCTGCACCTTCATCGTCCACGTCGTGCATCCAGGGGTGTGCCCGGGTGTGATGTGCGCCGTCAGCGTCACGCCGCCGAGCGTCACCTCGCTCCCGTCACGGAGCGGCTCGTACATTGGACGGGGAATGTTCCCTGGCGATCGCATCGCCGTCAGCGGTGCAATGTCCTCGGTCATCGCCATCGCGCGTGCGCCGGTGAGCTTCACGACCAGGCCGTCGCCTTCCTGGTGGTCACCGTGCGCGTGGCTGCCGAGCAGGATCTTGATGTCCTCGAACTTGAAGCCAAGCTTCTGCACCGAGTCCTGGATGGTCGGTACGGTCCGCTCGTAGATTGAATCGATCAGGATGTGGCCGGCCGGGGTGGTGACGAGGAACGACGAGAGGCTCTCGGTTCCTACGTAGTAGACGTTGCCGACGATCTTGTGAGTCGGGAACTGCTTGTTCTGCTGCTCTGCGCTGCCCACGTTGCGCGTGAACAGCTCCTGGATGGTGTAGACGCGCGGCGGCTGCTGTGCCAGCAGGTGCGGTGCGGCGACGCAGAAAAGTGAAGCGGCGACGATCAGGACGTGACGCATGGATGACTCCGTTTCCAACCTTCCCTCAGTGCCCGGTGCCTCGGTGTGTCGGGATTCACTATTCACCGTTCAGGATTCACGATGGCTTCCGCGGTCCGTAGTGTGGCGCCGGCTTGCCGCGTTCGAGCGCTCCCAGGTCTGGCGCGCTGCCGGTGAACCCGTCGGTCACCGTCGGCAACGCGATGCCGCGGTCGACTGGAGCCGACCCGCTGCGCAGGCTGAAGTCGTAGTCCTCCGCCTTGTAAACCTTCTGGACCTTCGCACGATCCTGCGCGTCGAGCCGTGGGACGTTGGCGAAGATGTCGTAGTCCACGAGCACGCTGTGCTGGTCCTGCTTCGTCGCCGCGCTGTAGTCCGCCAGCGTCGCGAACGCGCGCGATTCGAGCCGTCGGGCAGCCGGCGCCGCGTTGTTGCCGGCGCCCGCGGCGGCACCGGCTCCCTGGGGATTTGCCGTCACGAGGGTGAAGTCCGAGGCGAGGTCCCACGCAGGCGAATTCCACTGGAACGCCGTGGCGGCACCCGGGTTGGGACGGAAGCCGTTGTAGTCGGACGAGGAGTAGTTCGTGTAGGTATTGACGCTGAAGATTGCCGGCGCCGAGTTCTCCCCGAGGAACAGGTTGTTGCGCCAGTGGACGTTCGACGTCCCCTGGGCGGCCGTCTCCGAGAGGATGGTGTTGTTGTAGAAGATCACGCCCGCCGACCCGCCGGTCAGCCGCGTGGAGCCGCCTGGCAGGTGATACGCGACGTTCCGGACCCAGTAGGTCGGCCCGCCGATCGACGGCTGGTTGCAGAAGGCGTGCGAGGCGGAGTTGATCATCATGTTCCGCATCACCCGCACGTTGTGCATGCCGCCGTCCGTCTCGAACGGGTTGTCGTGAAAATTGGTCATGTAGTTGTTGTAGAAGTCGATCGCGACCGGCCGGCGGTCCCAGTAATCCTTGGTCGGGTAGACGGGGCCGCCCTCGGCCGCGGATCCGTCGGGGTTGCCGTAGGTTTCGATGTCGATGCCGTCGTGAAAGTTCGCCACGTAGTTGTAGGCGATGACGTGCGCGGGACCGTAGACCTTGACCGCCACGTACGACGCCATGACCGGCGGGAACTTCTGGCCCTCGACGCCGTTGAACGGCTGCCAGAACGCGCCGTTCCAGCCGATGACGTGATTGGGATCGTCCCGGCCGATGAACCAGTTGTCGGCGATGTAGAAGTGGCTCGAACCCGAGTAGTTGGTGAAGATGCCGGCGCCGACGTCCTCGAAGCGGCAATGCTTCACCGTCAGCCCCTTCGCACCGATCGCGAACTGCGTTCCCGCCCAGATCGCGATATCGGTATTACGGAACGTGATCCCCTCGAAATAGGTGTAGTCCGCTGCCTTCACGTCGAAAAGCGCGAAGTTGCCCGCGCCGTCGAAGACCACGTCGCCGTCGCCGGCAGCCTTGATCGCGATGGGGCGATCCGGCGTGCCGTCGGCCGTCAGGTAGTACGTGCCGTCGAGCGGCACGGTACGGTTCACCGCCGGATCGTTGGTGTATTCGAGGCGGTTGTACTTGTAGACGCCGGCGTGCACCAGGATCGTGTCACCCGGACGCACGCGCGGCCGCCCCGCCGTGGCCCAGTCGGTGCCTGCGCAGGTCAGGTTATAGGCGCACATCAACCCTTCGAACGACGGCTCCATCTTCGTGCCGGCGAAGTTCGGCGGATAGACGTGTAACGTCCGCCCATCGGTCGCCGGTTTCGGCTCGGGCCGCGTCCGCACGCGGACGGTTTTCGTCCGGTCGCCGCGGACGCCATCCGGATCGGTGACCTGGAAGCGCGCTTCGTATTCGGTATCCGGCTCGAGGTCGAGAATGCTCCCGGCGAACATGTTCGGCGACGTCACGTCCAATTGCCGGCCCTGCGCGATCCGCTCGCCCTGCAATCGCAGCAGTGGCAGCGCGGTGTGCCACGCCGTCTCGCCAACCCGCCGGTAGGACACCGCCACCGCCGCGTTGCGGTTGTCGTCGCCATCGACGAACCACTCGAACCCGAGATTGATCAGCGTCGCCGGCTCGACGACGAAATCCTTGAGCGTGAGACCGTTGACACCGGCTGTCTGGACGCTGCCGCCGCGCGTCAGCACGAAGACGAGAAGAGCGGCGATGAGCAGCTGTCTACGCATGTCTGCTTCCTCGGACGTGGGCGAGGCTGATACGCCTCGCGGTCGCGAATTATAGGTGCGCGCCCGCCTGCCGGCGCACTAGACTCCAGCCCATGCGGACGCTCCCTGCCCTGGTCATCGCTTCAGCTTGTCTGGCCGCGTCAGCACGACTCGTCGCGCAGGGCCCACAGCCGGCGGCGACACCGTGTGCCGCGGTCACGGGCGTGACGCTCGTCTGCGGCCAGCAGGGGCCGGAGGACCTGTACGCGCTGCCGGGCGGACAGTGGGTGGTCGCGGGGGCCTATACGGGCACTGGTGGCCTCAACCTGATTCGCGTGAGCGATCGCTCGTCGACGCGGTGGTACCCGTCCGAGACGGCCAGGCGGGAATACGACGCCAAGAGCTATCCCGGATGTCCGGGGCCGCCCGATGCCGCCCCCAACGCTCGATTCACCACGCACGGACTGTGGCTCGAGCCGGGCAGCGGCAATAACCGGCGTCTCTATGTCGTCGGCCACGGCTCCCGCGAATCAGTCGAAGTGTTCACCGTGAACATGAGCGGCAGCCCGACGCTGACGTGGATCGGCTGTGCCATCGCTCCGGACCCCATCGGCCTGAATTCCGTGCTCGGCCTGCCGGATGGCGGGTTCATCGCGAGCAACTTCCTGCCGCGCGGTCTCGCCCCCGCCGAGACGCAGAAGATGTTCGGCGGCGAGAAGAACGGTGAACTGTGGGAATGGCACGCGACGGGCGGATGGCAGAAGGTGCCCGGGAGCGAGGCCTCGGGCGCCAACGGACTCGAGATGTCCGACGATGGCAAGACGCTGTACGTGGCCGCGTGGGGGAGTCAGTCGTTCTTCCGGTTGTCCCGCGGCAAGACGCCGGTGGAGCGGCAGGAGATCCCGCTCGGTTTCCGCGTCGACAATCTGCATCGCGCCCGCGACGGATCGTTGCTGGCGGTCGGCCAGGGGCAGGGGACATCCGATGTCGTGAAGATCGACCCGAAGACGCTCGCCGTCACGAAAGTACTGCAGCGGCGCGACGACGCCTCGTTCAGGGGCGGGACCGTCGCGGCGGAAGTGGGCGATCGCCTCTGGGTCGGTTCGTTCAGCGGAGATCGCATCGCACTGCTCGCACCGTAAAGACACCGGGTGCTCCGACGGGAAATGTACGGAGCGTTCCCCACCGCGTCGTGATTTCACCAGAAATGCTTCGCGAATCCAGGCAGAAGCGCGC
>Ga0247825_10000749_pt1 | contig 20882 bp, 20 predicted proteins | sample 13C_Vanillin_Day_FD_194413 | JGI IMG/M metagenome (GOLD analysis project Ga0247825, IMG submission 194413) | Soil microbial communities from agricultural site in Penn Yan, New York, United States - 13C_Vanillin_Day48 | ecosystem: Environmental > Terrestrial > Soil > Agricultural land | place...
GTGGTCTTGGGGGTGCCAGGACACGGTGACGTTCTCGCCCGGGGTGGCGGAGATGGGCTGCCCCGCAACCTGCATGGCCGATCCCTGGGTGCCGTCGGAGAACCGCAGCCCGAGTCGGTGATGATTTCCGACGTAGACGATGTCGGTCAGCTGGGCTTCGGTGCGGATGAGGGCGGTCGGGACGTGGGCGTCGACGGTACTGACGGTCAGGCGTTCGGGGCGGACCACGAGGCCGCCCTGCTGCTGGCCGGCGAGTAACTCTTGCTGCGGGGCAGTGAGGGCTGTTTCGAACAGTCCGCAGTGCAATGACTGCAGCCCGTTGGCGACGGCGCCGCGGAAGACGTTGGATTCTCCGAGGAACTGCGCGACGAACAGTGTGTTCGGTTTGTCGTAGAGCTCTTGCGGGGTTCCAACCTGCTCGATCCCGCCGTCGTTGAAGACGGCAATCCGGTCGGAAAGGGTGAGCGCCTCCTCCTGGTCGTGGGTGACGAAGATGAAGGTCAAGCCCAGTTCGTCGTGCATGCGTGCGATCTGGCGCTGAAGTCCATCGCGAAGCCTCTTGTCGAGGGCGCCGAGGGGTTCATCGAGGAGAAGTACGCCCGGTGCGTAGACGATGGCACGTGCGAGCGCGACCCGCTGCTGCTGACCGCCGGACAGTTGCTTGGGGTGCCGGTTCGCCAAATGGCTCAGGCTCACCATGTCCAAGGTTTCCTGCACTCTCCGAGCGATTTCGGATTTGGGGACCTTGCGCTGTTGGAGGGGGTAGGCGACGTTTTGGCTGACGGTCATGTGCGGGAAGAGGGCGTATTGCTGGAACACGACTCCGAGATTGCGCTTGTGCGGCTTGACGTTGCTCACGTCGACGCCGCCGATTTCGATCTTGCCCGACGAGATCGGCTCGAAGCCGGCGATCATCGACAGCAAGGTGCTCTTGCCGGACCCGCTGGGACCCAGAAAGGTCATGAATTCGCCGGCCGCGATGTCGAGCGATACGCGGCTCAGGGCCGGCCGGTGCATACCTGGGTAGGTCTTACATGCCTCGCGGATGGAAATGCCGAGCCCGGGAGTTGTCGTGGTGGGGGCGGACAATGGCGCGGTGACGGTCATGATGCGTTCTCGTTTCGGCGTCGGGGGAGAAACTGTGCGATCAACAACACGCCGGTGGTGATCACGACGATGAGACTGGATGCGGCGGCGATGGTGGGGTCGATCTGGAGGGTGATGCTGTTGTACATCTTCACCGGGAGGGTGCGCAGGTCTGGTGTTTGCAGGAACAAGGCGACGACTACCTCGTCGAAGGAAGTGACGAAGGCGAAGACGAAACCGGAGGCGATGCCCGGTGCGAGCGAGGGCAGGACGATCCGACGGAAAGTGGTGATCGGTCCGGCACCCAGGCTGGCAGAGGCATGTTCGACGGTGCGGTCGTAGTTCGCCAGCGCGGTATTCACGGCGACGATGACGAACGGTACCGCCAGGATGCTGTGTGCTGCGACGAAACCGATCAATGATCCGGTGAGGTGCCATCGGAGGAACATGATGTAGATGGCCACCGCGATCACGATGGACGGCACGATAGCTGGCGCCATCATGGCACCTTGAACGGCGGATCTTCCGCGAAATCTGCTGCGGTCGAGAGCAATTGCGGCGGAAGTTCCCACGACGGTGGCGATCACTGCCGCTAGAAGTCCGACTTTCAGGGAGTCGAAGAGGGCGTCGACCCATTCCGGGGACTGAAAGAAGTTCTGGTACCACCGTAGTGACCACCCCTTGGGGGGGAATGAGAATGTGGTCGAGTCGGAGAAACTCATCGGGATGACCACGAGCGTGGGTGCCAGGAGGACCACGACGACCATCGCGACCCACGCTTTGAGGATTCTGCTCATTTGTCCGCCAATCGGTCGAGCGTGGAGGTCGGCTTCGCGATTCTTGCCACCACACCGAGGATGAGGAGCGTGACGGCAAGCAGGACGACGCCGAGAGCTCCGCCTGCACCGAAGTCGAGTAGTCGCTGAACGCGGATCTCGATGAGTTGCGGGATGAGTGCTTGTTGTGGTGTGCCGAGCAGGGCGGGCGTGATGTAGAAGCCGAGGGACATGATGAAGACGAGGGAGAAGCCGGATACGACCCCGGGGATCGACAGCGGTAGGTACACGGTGCGGAAGGCGGTCAGCCAGGGTGCACCGCAGCTGGCGGCGGCATCGAGGAGTCGGCGGTCGATGGTGTTCATCGAGGTGAACAGCGGCAGCACCATGTAGGGGAGCATCACTTGCACCATGGCGACGGTGACGCCGGTTAGGGTGCCGAGGAGGACGACGTCGTCGAGGCCGAACAGCTGGAAGAAGCGGTCGATCAGTCCGTTCCCCTCCTCGAGGATGAACCAGGCGAAGTTCCGGGCGATCAGTGAGGTCCAGAACGGGAGCAGCACCAGGATCGTCATCACGGACCGGGCACGTTTGGACACTCGTGTCATGGCGTAGGCATAGGGGAAGCCCAGCACGAGGGTGAGGGTGGCGACTGCGGCTGCGGTGAGGAGGGTGCGGAGCAGGATGCGGACTGACACGCCGTCGGTTATCAGGTTCCTGTAGTTGGCGAGCCCGAAGGTGGGATCGGTGAAGCTTTTCCAGACGATGTTGCCCAGCGGCACGAAGAAGAAGACCAGTAGGAGTAGAAGACCGGGTGCGAGGAACCAGAACCAGGTGGGGCGGCGGCGCGGGGGAGCGTCTACCGCCGGGTGCTGCGGTGTGGTGTGCATGTGGTTCGGTGCGGTTGCTGTGGTTGTCATGGGTTAGCCCACCAGCCAGTTCGTGAATTTGTCGGTGACGGTGTCGAGGTTTTCGGACCACCACAGGGCGTCGCCGTAGACGATCCCGTCCTCTCGGCCCGGTGCGAAGGGATTGATTGCCTCTTGAACGTCGTCGAATTGGGTGGCGATGTCCTTGTTGACGGGCAGGGTCGAGGACAGCCGGGAGAAGTCGGAGGAGGGGCCGTCGTCGGTAGCCAATGCGATGAACTGCATCGCCGCATCTTTGTTCGGGGAGCCCTTGGGGATGACGAGGTCGTCCCAGTTCACGACTGTTTTGTCCCAGACCGCGGTGAACGGAGCGCCCGCGCGTAGGACTGCTTCGGCGCGGGCGGTGGAGGTCAGGGCCATGGTGACTTGTTGGTCGACCATCGCCTGCTGGATCTGACCGTATGTGGTCGAGAAGGTGGTCTTGGCTTTGATCGAATCGAGTTTGCGTAGAGCGCGGTCGACGTCGAGTGGGTAGAGCTGGTCGGGGGCGACTCCGTCGCCGAGGAGTGCGAATTCGAGCAGCCCGACACTCAGTTCTGGTGGCACGATTCGCTTGCCGGGATATTTGTCGAGGTCGAAGAAGTCTGCGACCGAGGTCGGTGGGTTATCCGCGAATTTCGAGGTGTCGTACATCAGCAGGGTGCTGTAGAAGTACGCGGGAACCCCGCAGTCTCCGACGGTCTTCGGGTCGAATTTCGAGCGGTCGACGACCGTGAAGTCGAGGGGTTCGAGGTACTTGCCGCAGTACTGGCCGGCGGCGCCGGCACTCGTGTCGAGCACGTCCCAGGTGACTTTGCCACCGTCGACCATGGCCTTCATTTTCGATTCGTCGACCGGGCCGTCATTGACGAAACCAATGCCGGTCTTTTCTGTGAACGGGACCTGCCAGGCTTGAGTTTGGGCTTCCTGGAACTTTCCTCCGGTTGATACGAAGGTGATCGCGCCGGTGGCGTCGGCCCCGGGTTGAGTCTCACCGTTAGCGTTCGACTGGGCGCATGCGGTGAGCAAGAGGCACCCGGCCACGACGGCGACGAGTGCGTGCGGTGCAGTTTTCATTGGCGTCCTCCGCCGAGGCGACTCGGGCGACCCGAGTCAGCCGGCTGCTTTCACTTGGTCGGTGACGACGGCGACGATGCGGTCGATGTCGGATTCGCTGATCACCAGTGGGGGTGACATCACGATCGTGTTGCCGGAGGCACGCACGATGACGCCGTGCTCGCGGGCACCGGCCTGTACTGAGGCGGTGTCGCCGGTGGCGAACTCGATTCCGATGAGGGTGCCGACACCGCGGACCTCGGCCACGATCGGCAGGTCCTCGAGCGGCTTCAGCCCGTCGAGGAGGCGGCGCCCGACCTCGAGTCCTCGTGCCATGAGGTTTTCCCGCTCGATGATGTCGATGTTCGCGAGTGCAACGGCACTCGCTACCGGATGTCCGTTGTAGGTGAAGCCGTGCAGGAACAGTGCGCCGTCGGCGAGGTCGAGCACGCGGCGGCCGACCAGCACGGCGCCCATCGGCAAATATCCGCTGGAGATGCCCTTCGCGGTCACGATGATGTCTGGTTCCACGCCGTAATAGGTGGAGGCGAACCATTCGCCGGTGCGCCCAAAGGCGGTGACGATTTCGTCGGCGATGAAGAGGATGTCGTTGCGGCGCAGGACTTCCTGAACTCGGGGCCAATACCCCGCCGGTGGTGGCACCATTCCGCCGACACCGAGGATCGGTTCGCCGATGAACGCGGCGATCCGGTGGGCACCGATCTCGGCGATGCGCTGTTCGAGTTCTGTGATGAGGATGTCGGTGGCATCGTCGCCGTGGGGGAGGGCGTGAGGCTTGGACAGCCACTCGATGCCCGGGATCAGCGGACCGTAGCCCTCGCGGAGGCGGTCGATTCCTGTCGCTGCCAGGGAGGCGCCGCCCATGCCGTGGTAGCCGCCGGTGCGGGCAAGGATGACGGTGCGGTCGGGTTGTCCGGCGTGGTGGTAGGCCAGGCGCGCGAGCTTGACTGCGGTCTCGTTGCCTTCCGAGCCGCCGTTGGTGAAGAAGACCTTCTCGATTCCGGCGGGGGCAATGTCGAGGAGTTTGTCGGCGAGGCGGATGGAGGGTTCGTTCGAGTAGTCTCCGAACGAGGAGTAGAACTCGAGCGTCGCCATCTGATTGGCGGCAACATCTGCCAGTTCTTGTCGACCGTGGCCGACGGGGCACTGCCACAGTCCACAGGTGCCGTCGATGTACTCGTTGCCGGCCGCATCCCACAGTCGGGCGCCGTCACCCTTGACGAAGACTACTGGTTTGGTGGGGGAGCCGATGACGGTGTGGGGGTGGATGATCGACTTGGTGTCGAGGTGGGAGAGTTCTTCGTCGCGCGTGAGTGATGGGCTGGTGGTGGAGGTGGTCACGGTAGGTCCTTTCGGGAGTGCTGTGGGGCGCGATTACCAGCGCAGGGAAACGGCCTTGGTTTCGAGATAGGCGTCGATTCCCTCGGATCCGCCTTCGCGTTCTTGGCCGCTGTTCTTCAGTCCCCCGAAGGGCAACTCCGGGCGCACTGGGAAGGGGTCGTTGACGCCGATCACACCGAACTCGAGTTCGTCGAAGGTCTGCCAGAGGTCGGCGATGTCACGTCCGAAGACGTATGCGGCCAACCCGTACTCGGAGTCGTTGGCCCGGGCCACTGCCTCGGTGCGATCGGAGTAGGTGTAAACGGCCAGTACCGGGCCGAAGGTCTCTTCGCGGCTGATCAGCATGGTGTCGTCGACTTCGACGAGGATGGTGGGTTCGTAGAAGGCGCCGGTCAGCGAAGCGTCTGTGGGCTTCCATGCCGCGCCTCCGGTGAGTACGCGAGCGCCCTTTGCTCGTGCGTCGTCGACCTGCCCACTGACCTTCGTCAGGGCGGCGTCGTTGATCAGCGGTCCGACGTCGGTGCCGTCGGTGGATCCGTGTCCGAGGGTCAGTGCTTGGGTGCGCTCGACAATCGCAGCGATGAGCTGTTCAGCGATGTCGTTGTGGATGTAGAGGCGGTTGATGGCGATGCAGCTCTGGCCGGCGTTGGCGAACTTGGACGCGACGATGGCTGACGCTGCGGCGTTGATGTCGGCGTCGGGGAGGACGATGGCAGGGGAGTGGCCACCCATCTCCAGCGAGAGTCGGCGCAGGCGCGTGCCGTTGGCCTCGGCGAGACTAAGGCCGACTCGGGTGGATCCGGTGAAACTGACCTTCCGCAGCCGGGGATCGTCGAGGAGTGCTGCGGTGACGGCTGCCGGGTCGGTGGTTGTGAGTAGGTTCAGCACACCGTCGGGAATACCGGCGTCGACGATCCGGCGGGTGACAGCGACTGCGATGAGTGGAGTGAGATCGGCGGGCTTGGCGATGACCGTGCATCCAGCGGCCAGGGCCATGGCGATCTTGCGGACCAGCATGCTTGCGGGGAAGTTCCAGGGAGCGATGGCGAGCACGGGTCCGACCGGCTGGGTCACGACCATTGAAGGGCCGTGCGCGGCGGAGGGGACGGTGCGGCCGCACGTCCGGCGCGCCTCTTCGGCGCTCCACTCGAGCATGCGAGCGCAGTTGAGGACTTCGCCGCGTGCTTCGGCGATGGGCTTCCCGTTTTCTGCGGTCATCAGGTCGGCGAGTGCGTCGACGTCGGCGCGGATCGCGTCCGCTGCACGGTGCAGGATTGCTGATCGGGTTTCGACGGGGGTGCTACGCCAGGAGTGGAAGGCCTGGGCGGCGGCGTCCAGGGCGGTGAGTGCCTCGTTGGGCCCGGACTCGCTGGCCTGCCCGATGACCTGTCCGGTGGCGGGGTCGGTGACGTCGAAGGTGCCCGTTCCCGTGATCCAGCATCCGCCGATGAACAGGGTCGCGACGTTTCCGGTGTCCTCGGTGGTAGTCAATCCGCCCTGGTCGTAGTGGCCGGTCGGGGTCTGTACGTGCATGTGTTCTCCTGGAACGGGATGTGATGCGCTCAACAGCTTTGTGACGAGTCTGAGTGTCGACCTGTCTGTTGATAATGTCAACACCTGAACGTTTCGAATCCGTTGCGGCGTGTTGCTGCCGGATCAACATCAGAGGCGAACACCGGCGCCCGCAAACGACGCGCCCAGAGGGTCCCGCTCGCCCAGCGTGCGGCGCCGCCGACGCACGCCGGTGCTGTTGCTCAGTTCGACATGTCCACGTCGCGGGTTTCCGGTCCTATAAACGCTCCCGTGGCGACCAGTGCGCCGCCGACGACCGCGAGAATGGGGACTGCAGCCCGCTCGCCGAATACGCTCGACAACCCGCTGATGTAGAACGCATAGAACGCAGGAATAACGATCGCGAGGCTGTAGCCGACCCCATATCCTGTGGCTCGGATCTTGGCGGGAAAGCGTTCGGTCAAGTATGCCGCTATCGGTCCGTACATGGAGATGGTGCTGACCTGAATAGCGAATGCACACAGTGCGATTGGAACGATCTGTTCGCCGTTGAGGGTGTGGAGGACGAGGAACGCCGAGGGGGTCACGATGGCGGCGGCTATGCCCGCGCCGATGTAGAAGGGGCGTCGGCCCACGCGCTGTGACAGCACTGCTGCTCCGACGAACGTGCCGACGGTGATCAGCGACGAGATCATCATGATGGGGGTGACCGTCGTGCTGGGGACGCCGAGTTCGAGCTTCATTACCGACGGTAGTACGGCGGCGCCTAGATTGGTCAGTAGCCAGGCCCCGGTCATCAGCACGAAAACTTGGAGCAATTTGGTTCTGTGGGTGCCGTGTACCAGCTGCGCGAGAGGCGATTTCGCTTGTTCGGGATTGATGGTGTCGTCGCCGAAGTCCGGAGATTCCTCTACGTGCGTGATGTAGTACACAAAGGTTACCGCCGCAAGCAGTGCGCCGATTGCGAACGGAATCCGCCAACCCCACTGCACATATGCGGAGTCGATTCCCGTCGAGGTCATCGAGCTGAGTAGCACCAGAGTGACCAGGGCAATGGTCGCGTTTGCGAGCGGTGAGGTGCACGTGATCAACCCGCTTACGAGGCCTCGCTTGCGGACCGGGCTCCATTCCATCGCTAGCGGTACCGCGGTGCTGTACTCGCCGCCGAGGAAGAACCCGCCGAGGAAACGGAGGCCGATCAGCATCGCGATCGCCCAGTGGCCAACATGTTGGAAGCCGGGAAGAAGTGCAATGGCGGCGACCGAGATACCGAAGCCGGCGATGGCAACCAATGTGGGGCGCCGGCGGCCTGCCCGATCCGCCCACTGGCCAAAGAAGGCTGAACCGAGCGGTCGCGCAATGAGTGTCGATGCGAAGACGAAGGCTGCGATGATTGCCTCGGTCGCTGCGCTGGTCGTCTCTGACTGGAAGTAGATCATTGCCGGCGCCAGCGTGATGATAGGCAGGTAGATGTCGAACTGATCAGCGTAGTAGCCGAGCACTCCGCCGCGGATCGCGGACTTTCGATGCTCTTCTGTGGCCGGATTGGTGCTGATGTCGAAACGAGGGGGACGAGTCGCGGTCGGTTCTATCATGGGTGCTCCTGCGTGGAGTGAACGTTGCGGCTGGCTTGCGAAGGTGGAGGATCTTTGGCGGTTTCGCGGGTGCAATCACGGCACTCGTGGTGTTTGGTGACAAGGCGCGAGACGGTATCTCTCACACGAGAACGACGGAGCGCAGCGCGGTGCCGGATCGCAGGGCAGCGAGAGCATCTGGGACGTCGGCCAGGGTGATGCGCGCACTGATGAGTCGGTCGAGGTCGATTTCTTTGTTGCGCCACATGTCGATGACCTTGGGGAAGTCGCGCCGGATAGAGCTGGAGCCGAAAACCGATCCGACGATGCGCTTCTCCGATGCATACAGTTCGTACGGGGTGAAGGCGACCTCGGTGTCCTTGGGTCCGACGCCGGCGATTGCGAGGGTGCCGCCGCGACGCAGACTGTCGTACCCGGCGCGGATCGTGGCAGCGTTGCCTACCGCCTCGATCGCGAAGTCGAACCCGCCGGCCGCCCCCGTTGTGGTGCGCGCGGTGGCGTCCAGTTCGTCGGGGCCGATGGCGGCGGTGGCACCCAGCGATAGCGCGAGCATCTGTTTGTCCTGTATCGGGTCGACGGCAACCACGGACGCGGCACCTTGGGCGACGGCTGCCTGCACTGCGGATAGACCGACCCCGCCGCAGCCGATGACGGCGACGGAGGATCCGGCGGTGACCTGGGCGGTGTTGATTACGGCGCCGATGCCGGTGGTGACCCCGCATCCGATGAGTGCACCGACTTCGTACGGGACGTCGTCGGGGAGTGCGACGAGGTTGTGCTGTGTGACGATGACTTCCTCCGCGAAGGCGCCGCATCCGGCTTGCGCCGCTACCGGGTGCCCGTCGACCTGGAAGCGGGTGTGCCGGTATTGCTCGGTGGTGTTGAAGGTGCACAGTTGGGCCTGTCCCGTGGTGCAGGCCCAGCAGGTACCGCATTGGGGGACCCAGGAGACGATGACGCGGTCGCCGACGGATACCTCAGTGACGTCAGCTCCGACCTCGAGGACGTCACCGGCCGCTTCGTGTCCGATGACCACTGGCGTCGGCAGCCCGAGCCTCCCGGAGACCGCGGACAGGTCCGAATGGCACACACCGGCCGCGCGGATGCGGACCTTGACGAAGATGCCGTCCGCATCGCCGGGCTCGACATCCTCGCGAATGGTGATGTTGTTGTGTCCGGGAGCGTTGAGTACTGCTGCACGCATGATCGTTGCCTTCTTCGAATGAGGTGAGGTCAGAGGGAGGGGGTGGTCCAGGGTTCGGGTCGCGGTGAGATCGGTGCGATGTCGGCGTAGGTTCGCGCCAGGGCGACGCTTTTGCCGCGCAGTTCGGAGACGGTAGTTCCGTTCGTTTCCAGGTAGTCGCGCAGGTGGTCGACGAGCTCTGTGATGGCTTGTGGTCCGCGGATCCACAGCAGGCTCACCAGCTCGACGGCGGATGCGCCGCTGAGGATGAATCGGATGACGTCGTCGGCACTGCGGGCACCGTTGGTGCCGATGAGGGAGATCGCGCCGTGGTGGGCGTGGTAGGCCTTGCTCACGGCGTACAGGGTCATGGGAACGGCCCATGGTCCGCTGTAGGCACCCCATGACCCGAGGAGTGGTTCATGGGTTTGTACCGACGGGAGGAAGCCGTTGAACCGCCCGGTCAGCGTGATTGCGTCGGCTCCGGCCTGGTGAGCGGCGTCGACGAGGGAGCCGATGTCGGAGGCCATTCCCGGCAGTTTCACCAACAAGGGCGCGTCGAGATCGCGGCGGACGGTGCGGACCAGGTTGCCGACTGCTTCACTGTCGGTCAGCTGCCGGACCGCGCCGTGGGCGGCCTCGCGTCCGTGGGGTGCGCCGACGTTGACTTCGACGGCGGGAACGACGTCGCTCAGCGCGCGGGCGAGATCGCCGGCGGCCCGCGGATCGGCGGCGGTGATGCTGCCGATCACGATGCTGCCCGAGCTCCGGGCATAGTCTTGTCCGCGCTCGAGCATCGTCAACCAGTCGTCGAGTGAGGACTGGGCCAGCCCGCTGCGGTTGAACAGCGAAGCACCGGGCGGGGTGTTCGGCGGGTCCGCGTGGTGATGGTTGTCGGTGAGGAAGGCGTAGTCGGCGATGTCGAGCTGATCGCGGGCTGCCTGCGATTCGTTGATCGACTTGGCGATCACGGCCCCGGCCCCGCCGTCGACGCAGGCGCGGATGCCGTCGAGTGACATCGTCATTTCGGAGGATCCGACCCAGATCGGATTCTTCGTGGTGAACCCGGCGACCGTGGTCTCTATGGGGCTCATCGAGACCTCACCTGGCGCACGTGAGATCCCAGTTGTGTTGTTGCTCCGCGTAGTAGAGCGAGGTCGGAGCTGACGACGATGTAGTGGAACCCGGAGTCGATGGCGCGTTCGGCTTCGGCGGCGTTCGAGGTGAAAATGCCGAGTGCGGTGTCGGTGTTCTGCGCTGCGGCGGTGATCGAGTCGATGGTTTTCGCTGCAACCGGAGATGAGTGGTCGCCGGGCGTTCCCGCTGCGACGGAGAGGTCGAGGGTGCCGATGAAGGCCACGTCGAGAGGTCTGACGATGTCCTCGATGGGGTTGTCGAAGTCCACGGTCTCGAGCTGCCCGACTATCAGGGGGCGATGGGTGTGGCTGTCCAGGTACTCGGTGAGTGGCGTCGCGCCGTATCGGGCGGCGGGCTGCGAGAGGCTGATGCTGCGTGACCCGACAGGTCCGTACCGCAGTGCCTGGGCGAGTCGGCGTGCGGTGTCCGCTGAGCGGACCGTGGACATCTGGATCCCGGCTGCGCCGGCCTCGAGTAGCCGATTGGCCAGACCGGTGTCGAGGCTGGGAATCCGAACGGTCATGTCAAGACCGTTCGCACGCGCTACCGCGAGCGAGTGGCGAGCTTCTGTGTAGGTGAGTTGGCTGTGCTCGAGGTCGAGGACGGCGAAGTCGAATCCAGCGAGGGCAATCAGGTCGATGACGTCGCCGCCGGCGATCTTGACGAATGTTCCCAGTTGTGGGGTGTGTTCGAGCCGGGATCGTAGATCTCTTGCGAGTGGTGCCGCGGTGGTCATCAAATGCCCGCCAGCGCTGCCGTGTTCTCGACAGTCATCATCCGCAGGTCCTTGACCGACACTCCAGCATCGAGGAGCTCTCCGATGACGCGCTCGTATCCTTCGACCGGCAACGGGTTGCCCCGCTGGCCGAGGTCGGAGCCGAAGATGGTGTTTTCGGGACCCAACAGGCGGATCAGGCGGACCAGTTCGGCGGGTTCCCAGTTGCAGAACGACGACCGATCGTCGTACATGCAGAGGGAATGTTCGATCACCGCGCCCAGGGAGATCCAGTGTCGAACCAGGTCTTCGTCGGCCTCGATGACGAAGTTGGGGTGGTTGACAAGCAGGCGACCGATTCCACGCTGTTTTGCCTCGGTGAGGACGGCGGTTACCTCGGTCGGCGCCATGTGCCCGGTGGAGAGGATCAGATCGTGTTCGGCGATGAGGTCGAGAACCTCGTGCGCCGCCGGAACCAGCTTGTCGTTTTCGTCGAGTACCTCGATCGGGGCCCCCACGGTCAGGGCGTGATCCGTCTTCGGGAAACGAAGTTCGTCGCTGTGTGCGCAGATATGGCGGTCAGAGCTGATCGTTGGGAACCAGACGATCCGGCCGCCACGGTTGATGGCGAGTTCGACCGCGATCGGATTGACTCCACCGACATAGTTGTTCAACGCCACGCCCCCAAGGACCGGAATGGGCAGGGGGCCACTCGAGAGCACTGCCGACTCGATGTCGGGAAGCATGCTGTGGTGGTGCGACTTGACGAGAATGGCGCGGAAACCGGCGGCGTGCGCCTGTTCGGCGGCATCCTTGATGCCGATGCGGCGGGGGAATGGCGATGGTCCCGGGTGTACATGCAGATCGCAGGCGCCTTCGAGGACTTCGGCTACGCGACTATCCATGGGTATTGGTCCTTCCACTATCGAGTGATTTGGCGTTGGGGCGATGGGTGTCATGGGGAACGTTCACCCACAGATCCCGGAATAGTAGATGCGATGTTCACAATGCGGCACCTTTCGCCTACTTTGCGCCATGACCGATTGCTTGGCAAGCACTTTGACAAACTTTTTGTGACCGCGCACACTATTCGTGTCCCACATTGATAGATCCGGTGTTCGGATAGTGCGACATCTGATCGAGGTCTGGAGGAAGTGCAATGAGTGACGACGCCGAGGCAGATCTGTTCAGCGGCGACGACGAGCTACCCAAGGCCGACCTGCAAGTGGTTGCCCGGGTCGCCACGATTCTGCGGCTATTCACCCCCGCACAGCCGACTCTGAAGGCCGCCCACGCAGCCGACGCGCTAGGAATGCGCCGGTCCACAATCCACCGGTATCTGTCGTCGCTGGAATTGCACGGGCTGCTGAAGAAGGCCGGCGACGGCGGATACGAGCTCGGACCACTGGTGGATCAGCTGGCTTCACTGGGGCTCGGTCGATGGCGGATTCAAGACGCTGCCGGCCCGGTCATGGACGAGCTCGCGTCCGCGACACATCAGACAGCGGTACTGAGTGTGTGGGGCGGAAGCGAGCCTGTCATCACTCAGGTCCGCGAAGATACGAGTCAGACCGTGCACGTCTCCGTTCGGGTTGGCGCCACCCTGCCGGTCGAATCCGCTCAAGGACTGACATTCTTGGCCTTCCTCAAGGACGGCCGTGCTCGCCAACGCCTCATCGCAAGCCTCGATGACGACCAAGCACAGCAAGTGCAACGCAAGCTGTCAGCCGTCGCGGCGCGACGAATCGCCATGCACCAACGCGTCGTCCAAGGCGTTCGCACCATCGCCGTCCCAATACTCGGATCAGACGGAAACATTCGGGCAACCTTGGCCGTCGTCGGCACAACCAACTCCATCCCCGAAGACATCGACTCGGGAATCGCTCAAGCCTTGCGCGCCGCCGGCGAGACTCTGACCGAGCTCATCGCCGACGCAGACCCGGCATCACCCCCGGTCGCCGAGAAATCATCGAAACCCACTCCCGCGGAGAGCAACAGGAGAAAGCATGTCCGAGAGTTACAGTGAACACGCCTACGGCAAGGTCGTGAACTTCTACGGCCTCGAGCAGGAAAGCGTCCGTCCCGGCGTCGTCAGGTCCGGCTACGCAACCGACGACGTCATGCTCGTGATGAACGTGCTGAAGAAAAATATGGAACTCCGACCGCACGTGCACGAAGATTTCGACCAACTCGCGATGGTCACCCGCGGTGAGGCGAACTACTACATCGACGACGTCGCCCATCACATGGTCGAAGGTTCGGTCTTGCTTGTACCGGCCGGCCGATACCACCACATCGAGCCACTCAGCGACGAGGTCCACAACCTCGACCTGTTCTGCCCGCCGCGCAGCGACTACGCCCATCTGCTCGACCACCTGGTGCGGGGAGCATCCGCATGAGCACCACAACCGATAGCGAAACATTCACGGCGCTCCGAAGCAGTCACTACATCGACGGGATCTGGACGCCGAGCGCCGACGAATCGTTCATCGACGTCCGCAGCGCGCGAACCGGCACAGTGATGGGCCGGGTCCCGGCCGGCGGAGTGCACGAAGTCGACCAGGCGATCTCGGCTGCCCGCGCCGCTCAACCCGAATGGGAGGCGCTACCCACGCCAGAACGCAAGGCGTTCCTGCGAGCCATCGCCAGGGCAATCCGCGACCGCGAAGAGATGATCGTCCACCTCGTGGCCGAAGAAATCGGATGCATCGGAGGTACGGCCCGCGCGATGCAGATCGGCATGGCAGCGCATACCTTCGACGATGCCGCCGACAACCTCGATGCAGCGCTCGCCCCGACCCGGCTGGGAAACTCCGAGATCATCGTCCAACCCGTCGGTGTGGTCGCAGCGATCACCCCGTGGAACTTCCCGTTGTATCAGGCCGCATTGAAAGTCGCCCCCGCCCTCGCCGTCGGGTGCACCATCGTTCTCAAGCCCAGCGAAGTTGCCGGGCTCACAGCATATGTTCTCGCCGACATCGTCGACGAGATCGGGCTTCCGCCAGGAGTGTTCAATCTGGTGTCCGGGTACGGGCCAGCGGTCGGGGAATACCTGGCGGGTCACCGGGACGTGGATGCGGTCACCTTCACAGGATCCGACCGTGCTGGTGCGCGGGTGGCCGAAGTAGCCGGTGCAGCGATCACGCCGGTGACTCTCGAACTGGGAGGCAAGAGCGCACACGTACTTCTCGACGCTCACGATCTCGAGGCAGCCGTGCACTACAGCGTCGCCAGCGCATTCGGTAACAACGGCCAAGTCTGCGCAGCATTGAGTCGACTGATCGTGCCCCGATCCGCACTCGCCGAGGTCGAACGACTGGTGACGGCGGAGGCGGCCACGTACATCCCCGCCGACCCGCTCGATCCGACGACCAAGCTCGGCCCGCTGGTCTCCCGACAGCAACACGACCGTCTCGTCTCAATCGTTTCCCGTTCGATCGCCGAGGGAACCAGAGTGCTCATGGGAGGAGTCGGCCAGGTCGGCGATCTTCCGAACGACCTGTCGGGCGGCTACTACTTCGCGCCCACAGTATTCACCGACGTCGACCCCGCATCGACGATCGGACAGGAGGAAGCCTTCGGCCCCGTCCTCGCCATCCTCCCCTACGACGGCGACGAAGACGCCGCGTTAGCTGTTGTCGACAGCACCCCGTACGGTCTCAACGCGGCGGTCTGGGCCGAAGACACCGATCGTGCAGCACAATTCGCAAAGAAGATTCACGCAAGTACGGTCTACATCAATGCCGGAAAGTTCAACCCCTCGGCGCCATTCGGCGGAACTAAGCGCTCGGGTTTCGGACGTGAACGCGGAATTTACGGCCTTCATGAATTCGTGCAGACAAAAGCAATCCAAAGCTGACATCCGCAACGGATCGACGCCCACCGTCAGAGGTCGCCAGGCGGTGGGCGGTGGGCGGTGGGAGAGTGTGCCAGCCACAACATCCGTATGGCTGCCCAGTGCGACCGTAACCGTCACCGTTCCCGGAGAAGGCTCTCACACCCCGGTTTGCGTTCAAGCCGGCGATCGGTACCTGCCGGGGAAGCCAATCACTCAGGACCGTTCCAGCTGACCCGCCCTGTTTCCCGAGCGGACCGTGCCGGAACAATGAGAACGAATCGCCTGACCATCACCAGCATCGATCCATGCCTCGTCACCCGAGGCCAGTGCAGCCACAAGCGCTCCCTGACGCCGCCATCGATGTCATCGCGGCGCACCCCCACAGCGGCGTTTTGGTCCGTCAGCGCCACACCCGAAAGAGCCATCACATGCAAACCGACCTCTCAGTGCCCGAACAGGCAGACGTTGTCAGGCGACTCTTCTGGCGCCTGATGCCCTTTGTCACGGCGATATACCTCATCGCAATCATCGACCGACAAAATGTCGGCTTCGCCAAACTGCAGATGGTGGACCACCTCGGCATGACGGAGACCGTATATGGTCTCGCGTCGTCCCTCTTCTTCATTGGCTACCTACTCCTGGAAGTGCCAAGTGTGCTCGCGCAGAACAGATTCGGAGCACGAATATGGTTGGCACGAATCCTGGGAAGTTGGGGACTAGTCACCATCGCGCTCGGCTTCACCCAAACCGGCACCATGTTCGGAGCTCTGCGCTTCCTCCTCGGAGTAGCCGAAGCAGGCGCCTACCCCGGCCTCGTGTTCTACCTCACCCTGTGGTTCCCGCTGGCCTATCGAGTTCGTGCGCTCGCCGTCCTTACGCTTGGAAGCTCACTCGGGAACGCTCTCGGCGCATTCATCGGTGGCCCGCTACTCGAGCTCGACGGAACATTCGGCCTCCACGGTTGGCAGTGGGTGTTCCTAGCCACCGGAGTGCCCGCCGTGGCGATGATGTTCGTCGTGCTGCGATGGCTCCCGGACACACCGAAGACCGCGTCCTTCCTGAACGACCGTGAGCGAGGTTGGCTACTCCGTACCCTCGCGGACGAATCCGGGGCGAAGCAGTCGGGTCACGGGAGTTTTCTGTCCGCGTTGATCAGTCCACGAGTGCTGTTCTTGGCCGGGGTGTACACCCTCATCATGATTTCGCTGTATGGGGTGATTTACTGGACTCCGACCGTGGTAAGGGAATTCGGTGTCACCGGCACGATGAACGGCGTACTCAGCGCAACTCCATGGCTCGTCACCACGGCGCTCCTACTGTGGCTGCCCAAGCGCTTGGAAGGCGTGCGGCGCTCGCGAATCGGCATGATGGTGTTCGCCAGCATCGGATTGCTCGCCTTCGGGTGCAGCACCTTGGTCGCCGACAACACTCTCCGGTTCATTGCTATTGTCATTGGAACACCGTGTATTTCGCTTCTGATTCCGTGCTTTTGGCCAATGCCTTCACGGATACTGAGCGGAGCACGCGCAGCCGGTGGCATCGCCATAATCTCGACTATCGGAAGCATCGGGGGCTTCATCGCTCAGAACCTCATGCCCTGGGTCGCTGGGCTCGGTGGGGCGCCTGTATACGCGATGTTGGTGCCCGCCTTCTGCCTCGGCGCCCTTGCTGTCGGAAGTTCTGTCGCACTTGTGCGGGACGGTACGGCGACTGCCGACACCACACCAGAAAACCTTCCATCGACTAGCGGCAGCCCTAGCGGCTAATGGTCATCGCGGGGGAGAGACGCTTATGCGCGGCGTTGGGCCGCATGTTCGACCTCGATGGTGGGTTGGCTGACCTGTAAGAATTCGCTCACGTGTCGGCCGAGGACCGACGAGCGGTATCGCTTCGTGATGGCGCGGTCGGCCGAGCGTGCGTTGTCGGCGACGTGCCGGAGAAGGTCGCGACCGCGGTGTCGAGTTCGTCACGGGTCCGCTTCTGGAGAATCTGCGGCGGGTAGGCATACCCCTACATCCACCGTTGGCTCCGGGCTGTAGCGTCCGCCGGGGCACGTACCGGGGGCTGTGTCTGATCAATGACGTGAACCGCACGGCGGAGGTCACCGCGATCTCGCACCGCGCTGACGCCTGTCGCACGTAGACGTCCGCGAGGACCCGACGGTGACATTGCGAACCGCGCATCTACTCGCATCGGGGAGGGAGCCGCCGACGGCGCGCAATGCTGTCGCCCCGATCCAATTGCGCCTTCTCTGTGAAGGTCGGTCGGTGAAGCGCAACTTGGACTCGGAAAGTGCGGTGCTCGTCGATCGCACCCTACCGATCGACGGACCGACTAGGCATATGGCAAACAATATGGTGAACCGTATGGCATTAGGTATGGCCTTATGATGTTCAGCATCGAGGTCGGCAGCGATGCTCCCGCCGGCGGCATGACGGTGATCACCGGGGACTGCGGTGGATCTGGCGCTGATTCTCAGGATGCTGAGCGAACTCCGATTGACGCAGCGATATCCGGGATGAAATCGCTCACCGTCTGTCTTCGCACTTCGTGCTGTCCGCGACAAATCGGTTCCGCCGGATGCGTATACGAATTCTCCTCGGTTGTCGTACTCGACGCGGATCAGTGACCTGGCGGTCGCGGCCAGCTCGGCTTCGGTCGGCACGTATCCGCGGGTTCTGAGGCGGCATGGCAGTGCCTGACAGCGGCAAATCCATCGTGATGACCGTGGCACTGGTGCGCGTACCGAGTACGTCGACCGCACACATTGCGTGCCGGGGAGTGCTGTGTCGCCCCAGTATGAAATTCTGGGTGTCGTTCGGCCGGGTGGAAGCTGTGAAGTGCAGGGGGAAGCGTGAGCGTCGGGGCTGATGATGGTTTGAGTGCACCTGATCCGGTGCAGGTGCGGGAGCATGTGCAGGCGATTCAAGGGCGGATTGCCGAGACGGTAGGTCTTGGCGCGGGTGTGTACCTAGTCCTGTGTGGGGTGCTGGCGTTCGTGAGTTGGGAGGCGACGTGGGGTGGGAGTTCCCAACCGTGGCGCGTCGGTATCACCATCAATTTCGGGGACGCGGCAGCGATCCTGGGTGTCCTCGGTGGGCTGGTGGTCGCGATCAACATCATCGTTTGGGGGTGGCATGCAACCGGTCGGTCGGATCCGCGTGTGTACGCCCATGCCCAGGCGATGGCTCGAGCGGCTGTCGCGGTCGGGCAGGGTGCGATCTTTGTGGGAATCGGACTAGTATTGTCCTATTCGGCAGCTGAATTCGATGTTCCACGACTCTCGTCGGGTCTGATCGCGGTGGCGCTAATCGTCATGATCTCGGTGCATACTGCCGAGGGATTGAACGACGGCACGAACCTGGAGTGGCAGATATATCGTGCCGGAGTCAGGGCCGATGCTGCCCGCCTGGGGCGCGTGCTGGACCGGTGGAATGTCCTCGGCAGCAACGAAAATAGGATCATCATCCGCGTTGTGAGAGACAATGGTATTTCGGCGGTGTTGCTAGCAATTCCGGTGATCGCTGTTCTCTTCGTCAGGGGTGAGAACGGCAGACTCTTCGATATCTCGATGATCGAATGCATCGCTGCGTGTCTCGCGGCTCTGGCACTGACAGTCTGTGCCTTCGTCATCGTCGTCGGAACGGCTCGATCGTTCGTTGTGAAGGACTTCTTCTCGATGGCGCAATATGTGATGGTGGGCGCATTCGTGTATCTGACCGGTGCGTTGTCTGTGCTATCAGTAGCGCTGGGCGAGCAGACAGTTCTTTGGCAGATTCTCCTCGGGCTGGCACTTCTGTTCCTTCTGGGCGGAGCACTGGCTAGGCCAATTTCCGGTCTGCGTCGCACCCACGATCACTGGCTTTTCGGACACAGTGCGCGGCTTGTCGTGCGACGCAGTGTACGCATGCAGCTTGTTCGCAAACTGCGGGTCTTGGGCGAACCAGCGCCCGGTCGGCCGACACCACGACTGGGACGGAGGCAGAAGGTGATCGACTGGTACCACTCAGCAACCGGCTCGCCTACCTAACCAGTTTGAGTGCAGCAACATCGGCGGTCGCGGACCTTCCGGTATCGGTCGTCTTTTGTCTGCAGAATTGCGTTTTCCAGGTAAGAATCGGTGGTTCGACTGAGTGTCTGGGCGGTTGATGTGTTCGGCGCTTCGTATGGCGGCGGGGACCAGATTGGTCGAGGTCGGTGAGGTCGGCGATGGGGAACACTTTGGCTGTCGATTGGTGATTCTCGTCGACGAGGTGGGCGGAGTTCGGCGAAGTCGCCGCCGGTGCAGAGTTGAGCCAGGCACGCGAGGTCAGCGAACGTTGCCGTCGAGACGCTCGCTAGCCCGAGCGTCGCCTGGGCGGCGAGACCGCCATCGTCTGTCAACCATCCCGACCGCGCACGCCGCCAATTCAGGTGACAGTCCCAGGCGTGTCGCTCAGATCCAGTTCAACGGTTATCTAGACAGTCCGGTCTCATCCCGTCGGCCCGTTATGGGCGTTGTGAGAAGTAGATGGTTCGGAGAGTGGTGGCGATCTGGGGGTCGCAATCAGGCACCGAGATGACTTCGGCAAGAACCTCGAAGTATCGCGCCGCTGTCATGCCGTATCGGACAAAGATCTCTTCCGTGGGTACCTTTCCATAGGGTGCCCATGCCTGTGCGAAACGTATGAGATCAATGCTTTCGCTTGGTAGCCCACGGTGTCGCGCTCGGCGCAGTTCCTCGGACATTCGTGCGCGGCGGCGCTGGCGGCGGTAGGCCCTCCGCTGGTCGGAGACGGAATCTACGGACATGGACGTGTGGTTTCGGCTGGGAGTGTTCCGTCCGGGACTTTCCGAACGGCTATTCAATTTCGGTTGTTCGGACATGATCGTTTCTTTTTTTGCATGCAGGACGGGGCCTGCTTGGTGATGAAAATGGTGCCGAGCAGAGATTCGTGCCGAGGGTCCTAGTCGACCACGTGCCAACCCTTGTTTTCCGCGATGTGTCCCATTTGGGGTTGTCGGCAGCGAGAATTGATACTCGCTCTGCTTAATCGGGGATTACTGGTCTCGAGGCGTCCAACTTGTGCTGGCAGAGTGCGATGATGCGTTGCCGGTCCGGTGGGTCCAAGCGTGGGCACGGGGGTGTCAGTAGGAGTGTGAGGAGTCTGCGGTAGTACATCGTTGGCTGCAGTCCGAACTCCGGCAAGATGTACTCGTCGAAGTCGGGGAGGGTGTGGTCGTTTACTGCAACTATTGGGGCCCACCGTAGGGCGAATTCGACGAGACGGTGATCGTCTCGGGTGCCGTGTCCGGGCACAGAGCCTCGGATGTGTGCTGGCCCGTTCACTGCAGGTCCGAGGGGTCGAATCCGTCTTCCAGACGCTGCCGGACGGTGGCGAGGTAGCGGGCGGCGTCGGCGCCGTCGACGATGCGGTGGTCGTAGGACAGTGACAGGTACGCCATCGACTTCACGTTGATCTGGAGCGCGCCGCCGTCGCCGCGGGTGGGGACGAGGCGTTCGACGACGGCTCCGATTCCCAGGATGGCGGATTGGGGTTGGTTGATGATCGGGGTGTCGAACAGTGCCCCGCGGCTGCCGGTGTTGGTGATGGTGAACGTGCCACCGGAGAGGTCGTCGGGGCGGATCGTTCCGGTCCGCACACTGGCGGCGGAGTCGGCGACAGCCCGGGCGAGTTCCGGGATAGGCAACGTATCGGCGTCGCGGATGACGG
>Ga0247825_10000750_pt1 | contig 20868 bp, 25 predicted proteins | sample 13C_Vanillin_Day_FD_194413 | JGI IMG/M metagenome (GOLD analysis project Ga0247825, IMG submission 194413) | Soil microbial communities from agricultural site in Penn Yan, New York, United States - 13C_Vanillin_Day48 | ecosystem: Environmental > Terrestrial > Soil > Agricultural land | place...
TATCCGCAGCTGGTGGCGAAGGATGCCGAGTACGCGGTGAAGATGATCCTCGATGCGATGACCCAGGCGCTGCTCGCCGGCAACCGCATCGAGATCCGCGGCTTCGGCAGCTTCGGCCTGAACTACCGGCCGCCGCGCACCGGCCGCAACCCGAAGTCCGGAGAAAAGGTGCAGGTGCCCGAGAAGTACGTGCCGCACTTCAAGGCCGGCAAGGAGCTGCGCGAGCGGGTTGACCAGGCTACCGAGGAAGCCGCGGCTGCGGCGCCGCAGCGCGCCTCGCAGCCCGTACGCTAGGGCAGTCGGGCGGGCATGCGCATCGTCACCTGGACGATCCGCCTCGTCCTTTTCGTGCTGCTGGTGGCCTTTGCCGCAAAGAACGTGCAACCCGTCACCTTGCGTTTCTATTTCGACGTCGCGCTGGAGGCGCCGCTCATCCTGGCGCTGTTCGGCGCCTTCGCGGCCGGGGCGCTGTTCGGCATCCTGGCGCTCGCCGGCCGTCTCGTGCGCCAGAGGCGGCAGATCTCGTCGCTCAGGCGGGAGTCGTCCGGCGCCGAGCCCCTGCCTCCTCCCGTGCCGCCGCTCTAGCGATGGAGTTCGAATACTGGTGGCTGCTCGGGTTCCCGCTGTTCTTCGGCCTGGGCTGGATCGCGGCGCGCATCGACATCAAGCAGATCGTCTCGGAGTCGCGCGCGCTGCCACGCTCGTACTTCAAGGGCCTCAACTTCCTGTTGAACGAGCAGCCCGACAAGGCGATCGAGGCGTTCATCGAGGTGGTGAAGGTCGACCCCGAGACCATCGAGCTGCACTTCGCGCTGGGGAGCCTGTTCCGCCGCCGCGGCGAATATGACCGCGCCATCCGCATGCACCAGAACCTGCTCGAGCGGCCGGGCCTGCCGGCCGAGCAGAAGCTGATCGCGCTCGCCGAGCTGGGGCAGGACTACCTCAAGGCCGGCATCCTGGACCGCGCCGAGGAGGTGTTCAAGAAGCTCGAGGGAAGCCCCCAGGCGGCCGCGGCGCGGCGCCACCTGCTCGAGATCTACGAGCAGGAAAAGGACTGGGCGCGCGCCATCGAGATGACCCGGCAGATCGACACCGACCCACGCGAGCTGGCACAGTACTACTGCGAGCTGGCGGCCTCCGAGTCCTCGCAGTCGCGCCCGGACGCGGCCCGCCGGCACCTGGAGACCGCGCTCGACGCAAACCGCAAGTGCGTGCGGGCGAGCCTGCTGCTGGGCGACATCGAGCGCAGCAGGAACAACCTGGACCGGGCGATCGAGCACTGGAACCGCATCGAGTCGCAGAATCCCTCGTACCTGGCGCTCGTCGCGCAGCGCCTGCTCGAGGCGTATCGCGAAGCCGGGCGGGCGGAGGAAGGCCTGAGGCTGCTCACCGGCTATCTCGAGCGCTATCCGTCCCTCGACCTGCTCGACACGGTGTTCCAGCAGACCCTCGAGGTGAAGGGTGCGGAGCAGGCGTACACCCTGGTGCGCGACGAGCTGCGCCGCAACCCCACTCTGCTCGGCCTGGACCGCTTGCTCGAGGCGCAGATTATCGCCGCCGGCTCGCCCGACAAGCGGCGCGACCTCGAGCTCGTGCGCAACCTCGTGCACGGCCACACTCGCCGCCTGGCGCGCTACCGCTGCGAGACCTGCGGCTTCAAGGCGCGCCAGTTCCATTGGCGCTGCCCTGCCTGCGGCGGCTGGGAGACGTACCCGCCGCGGCGCACTGAAGAGTTCGACCTGACGCCATGAACGTCACGGTAATCGGAACGGGATACGTCGGCCTGGTCACGGGCGCCTGCCTGGCGGATGCCGGCAACAGCGTTTTCTGCCTGGATGTGGACATCAAGAAGGTCGGCGTGCTGAACGCCGGCAAGATCCCGATCTTCGAGCCGGGCCTGGAGCCGATCGTGCGGCGCAACCGCGAAGCCGGCCGCCTGTTCTTCTCCACCGACATCGCCGCGGCGGTGGCGCACGGCGAGCTGCAGATCCTGGCGGTCGGCACCCCGCCCGGCGAGGACGGCTCGGCCGACCTGCAGCACGTGCTCGCTGCCGCGCGCGCCATCGGCGAGCACATGGCGGAGTACAAGGTCATAGCGACCAAGTCCACCGTGCCGGTCGGCACGGCGGACAAGATACGCGGGGTTATCTCGGAAGAACTGTTCCGGAGAAAAACGAAGATCGAGTATTCCGTGGTCTCGAACCCCGAGTTCCTCAAGGAGGGCGCGGCGGTCGAGGACTTCATGCGCCCGGACCGCGTGATCCTCGGCACCGAAGACGAGCGCGCGAGCGCGCTGCTGCGCCAGCTCTACGCGCCTTTCCAGCGCAACCACGAGCGCATCATCGTCATGGGCGTGCGCTCGGCCGAGCTCACCAAGTACGCGGCGAATTCCATGCTCGCCACGCGCATCTCTTTCATGAACGAGATCGCCAACCTCGCCGAGGCGATCGGTGCGGACGTCGAGGAAGTGCGCCGCGGCATCGGCGCCGATCCGCGCATCGGCTACCAGTTCCTGTATCCCGGAGCGGGCTTCGGCGGCTCGTGCTTCCCGAAGGACGTGCGCGCGCTGCAGAGGAGCGCGACGGAAGCCGGCCGGCCGCTGCGCGTGCTTTCCGCGGTGGAGGAAGTCAACGACGCGCAGAAGCATGTCCTTTCACGGAAAATCCAGGAGCGTCTCGGTGACCTGAAGGGCAAAAGCCTTGCGCTCTGGGGCCTCGCCTTCAAGGCGAATACCGACGACATGCGCGAGGCCGCCAGCCTCGCCTTGATCGCGGACCTGGTGAAGGCGGGTGCCCAGGTGCGCGCCTACGACCCGGCCGCCGGCGAGGAAGGCAGGAGAATCTTCGCCAAGAATCCTTCCGTGGAAATCGTCGCGACGGCCCAGGCGGCGCTCGAAGGCACCGACGCGCTCGCCGTGATCACCGAGTGGCAGGAATTCCGCAGCCCGGACTTCGCCGCCATCAGGGCGGCGCTGCGCACGCCGGCGATCTTCGACGGTCGCAACCTCTACGACCCAAGGGTGGTGAAGGCCGCGGGGCTCGAGTACTACCCGATAGGGAGGAAAACATAAACACCTCCAAGGCGCGGGTGCTGGTGGTGGGCGATGTGATGCTCGACCGCTACTGGTTCGGCGAGGTGTCGCGCATCTCGCCGGAGGCGCCGGTGCCGGTGGTGCTCATCGGCAAGGAAGAGCATCGGCTGGGCGGCGCGGCGAACGTCGCGTGGAACTGCAAGATGCTCGGCGCGCATACGCGCCTGCTCTCGGTGGTCGGCCGCGACGAGGCGGGCGACAAGCTCGACAAGCTGCTCAAAAAGGAAGGCGTCGAGGCAAGCCTGCACCGCGACCGCCACCTCGACACCACGCAAAAGCTGCGCGTCATCGGCCGCAAGCAGCAGCTGCTGCGCATCGACTTCGAGAAGCCGCCGTCCACCGAGGTGCTGGCCGCCAAGCTGGAAGAGTTCAAGGGCGCGCTGTCCGACTGCGACGTGGTCATCCTGTCCGACTACGGCAAGGGCGGCCTGGAGCACATCGAGGACATGATCGGCGCGGCGCGCAGGGCGCGCCGGCGCGTGCTGGTCGACCCCAAGGGCGACGACTACGTACGCTACAAGGGATGCAGCATCATCACCCCGAACACCGCGGAGCTGCGCGAAGTGGTGGGGCGCTGGAAGAGCGAGAAGGACCTCGTGCAGCGTGCACAGGAGCTGCGCGCGAAGCTCCGCCTGGAGGCGCTGCTGCTCACGCGCGGCGACGAAGGCATGACCCTTTTCACCAAAGCGAAAACGCGGACTATCCAGGCGCAGGCGCGCGAGGTATTCGACGTCACCGGCGCGGGCGACACGGTGATCGCGACCCTGGCGGTGATGCTCGCCGCCGGCGCGGCCCTCGAGACCGCGGTGCGCCTGGCCAACCGCGCCGCCGGCATCGTCGTGGGTAAACTGGGGACCGCCGCGGCAACGCACGCGGAGCTCTTCGCAGAACCATGAGCATGTACTACATCGTCACCGGGGCGGCGGGCTTCATCGGCTCGAAGATCGTGGAGGGGCTGAACGCCGCCGGGGTCACCGACATCGTCGCGGTCGACAACCTGCAGCAGGCGGACAAGATGCGCAACCTCGTCGGCCTGGAGATCGCCGACTACCTGGACCAGGCCGAGTTCCTGCAGCGCCTGGAAAGCTTCGAAGGCGCGGTGGAAGCGGTGCTGCACCAGGGCGCGTGCTCCGACACCATGGAGACCGACGGCCGCTTCATGATGGAGAACAATTACCGCTACTCCAAGGTGCTGCTCGACTGGTGCCAGGAAGAGGAGGTGCCGCTGCTCTATGCCTCGTCCGCCTCGGTGTACGGTGCCGGCCCCGAGTTCCGCGAGGAGCGCGCCTGCGAGCGGCCGCTCAACGTCTACGGCTACTCCAAGTTCCTGTTCGACCAGCTGGTGCGGCGCACCCTCGGCGGCCGCACGGCGCAGATCGTCGGCCTGCGCTACTTCAACGTCTACGGCCCGAACGAGGCGCACAAGGGACGCATGGCCTCGGTCGCCTTCCACGCATACCACCAGCTCCTTTCGTCCGGAAAGGTGAGGCTGTTCGTGGGCTCCGGCGGCTACGGCAACGGCGAGCAGCGGCGCGACTTCATCTACGTGGACGACGTGGTCGACGTGAACCTCTGGTTCCTCGAGCACCGCCACGTCTCGGGCATCTACAACTGCGGCACCGGCCGGGCGCAGACTTTCAACCAGCTCGCCGCCGCGACCATCAACGCCGTGCAGGACACGCGCTTCACGGCGAAGGAGCTGGCCGAGAAGGGGCTGATCGAGTACGTAGCCTTCCCCGAGGGCCTGCGCGACAAATACCAGAGCTATACCCAGGCCGACCTCACGCGCCTGCGCACCGTGGGCTACGCCGGCGAGTTCCGCTCGGTGGACCAGGGGGCGGCCGCCTACGTAGCGCACCTGCAGAAGCCATGAACCGCACCCTCGAGGACTTCATCGGCAATACGCCGCTCGTCAGGCTGCAGCGCCTGCCGGGCCACACCACCAACACGATTCTCGCGAAGCTGGAGGGCAACAATCCGGCGGGCTCGGTGAAAGACCGCCCCGCCATCTCGATGATCCGGCACGCCGAGGCACGCGGCGAGATCAAGCCGGGCGACACGCTGATCGAGCCTACCTCGGGCAACACCGGCATCGCGCTCGCCATGGCGGCGGCCACGCGCGGCTACCGCATGGTGCTCATCATGCCCGAGCACCTTTCGGCGGAGCGGCGCCAGACCATGCGCGCCTTCGGCGCCGAGATCATCCTCACGCCGCAGAAGGGCGGGATGGAAGGCGCGCGCGACCTCGCCGAAAAAATGGTGCGCGAGGGCCAGGGCACCATGCTCGACCAGTTTGCCAACCCCGACAACCCGCGCGTGCACTACGAGACGACCGGACCCGAGATCTGGCGCGATACCGACGGCAAGATCACCCACCTGGTGTCGAGCATGGGCACGACCGGCACCATCATGGGCTGCTCGCGTTTCCTGAAGGAGAAGAACCCGCGCATCCAGATCATCGGCTGCCAGCCCGAGGAGGGCTCGCAGATCCCGGGCATCCGCAAGTGGCCCGAGGCCTACCTGCCGAAGATTTTCGAACGCTCGCGCGTGGACCGCGTGGAGAACGTGAGCCAGGCCGAGGCCGAGGAGATGACGCGCCGCATGGCGAAGGAAGAAGGCATCTTCGCCGGCATCTCTTCCGGCGGCGCCATGCACGTGGCGCTGCGCCTGTCGAAGGAGCTGAGGAACGCGGTGCTCGTCACCATCGTCTGCGATCGGGGCGAGCGCTACCTGAGCACGGGAGTGTTCCCTGACTAAATCAGGGACGGACCCCGTTTTTCTCTGCCGATGACCCCGATCCTCGCGTTCGACATCGAGACCATCCCCGACTGCGCGGGAATCCGCAGGATCCACGACCTGCCCGGGGACCTGCCCGACCACGAAGTGGCCGAGGTGGCTTTCCAGAAGCGCCGCGTGCAGAGCGGCGGCAGCGACTTCCTGCCGCCGCACCTGCACCGCGTGGTGGTCATCTCGTGCGTGCTGCGCAACGACGACGGCCTGCGCGTGTTTTCCCTCGGCGAGCCGCAGGACACCGAGGCGGCAGCCATCCAGCGCTTCTTCGACGGCATGGAGAAGTACGTGCCGCAGCTCGTCAGCTGGAACGGGCGCAGCTTCGACCTGCCGGTGCTGGTGAGCCGCGGCATGATCAACGCGGTGCGCGCCGCCTGCTTCTGGGAAACCGGCGGCGAGGCCAAGTTCAACAACTACGTGAACCGCTTCCATGACCGCCATGTCGACCTGATGGACGTGCTGTCGATCTACGGCGGGCGCGGCTCGCCGCTCGACGAGCTTGCGCGCCTGGCCGGCTTCCCGGGGAAGCTAGGCGTGGGCGGCGGCGCCGTGTGGGACAGCTACCGCGCCGGCCGCCTGGAGGCCATCCGCAACTACTGCGAGGCCGACACGCTCAATACGTACCTGCTCTATCTGCGCTTCCAGATGATGCGCTGCGCCTACACGCGGGAGCGCTACGAGTCCGAATGCCAGCTCGTGCGCTCGACGCTCGAGCGGCGCCCGGAGCCGCACTGGCGGGAGTTCCTGTCACTCTGGCAACTCTGAAGCTCCGCATCGACTCGCTCGACGCAGAAGGCCGCGGCGTCGCGCGCAACGCCGAAGGCAAGGTGGTGTTCGTCGAAGGCGCGCTGCCCGGCGAAGAGGTCGCTTTCCAGGTCCTGAAGAAGAAGGCGTCCTTCGAGATCGGCCGGCTCACCGCGATCGCCAAAGGCGCCGGGAGCCGCCAGGCGCCGCGCTGCCCGCACTTCGGCGTGTGCGGCGGCTGCAGCCTGCAGCACACCGACGCGCGCACCCAGATGGCGGCCAAGCAGCGCTGGCTGGAAGAAAACCTCGTCCGCATCGGCAAGGTCGCGCCGGAAGTCATGCTGCCGATCGTGTACGGCGAGGACTGGAACTACCGCCGGCGCGCCCGGCTGGGCGCGCGCTTCGTCGACAAGAAGGGCGGGGCGCTGGTGGGATTTCGCGAGAAGCGTTCGAGCTACATCACCGACATGCGCGAATGCCATGTTCTGCCCCTGGAGATCTCCCGCCTCATCCCGCCCCTGCGGCAGCTCGTCGAAGGCCTTGCCATCCGCGCCCGCCTGCCGCAGGTCGAGGTTGCGGTCGGCGACAACGCCGCCGTCCTGGTCTTTCGCCATCTCGATGCGCTTACGCCGGCCGACGAATTCCGTCTGAAGGAGTTTTCGAAAGCGCATGGCGTTCAGGTGTGGCTGCAGTCAGGCGGGCCGGAAACCGCGCGACCCTTCGAGCCGGCGCAAAGCGAGCTTTTCTACGACCTCCCCGAGTTCGGGGTGCGACTCGCCTTCGGGCCCACCGACTTCACGCAGGTGAACCATGGCGTCAACCGCATCCTGGTCGGCCGCGCCGTGCGCCTGCTCGACCCGCAGCCGGGCGAGCGCATCGCCGACCTCTTCTGCGGCTTGGGAAACTTCTCCCTGCCGCTCGCCCGGCGCGGCGCACACGTGGTCGGCTTCGAAGGCAGCGCTGCGCTGGTCGAGCGCGCGCGGCGCAACGCCGCCGCCAATGGCCTGGTGGTGCAGTTCGAAGTGATGGACCTCTTCAAGCCGAACCTCACCCCGTTCGCACCCTTCGCGAAAATGCTGGTCGACCCGCCGCGCGAGGGCGCTATCGAGATCGTGAAGGCGCTGCCCGGACCGGAAAATGCGAGCTGGCCGCGCCGCATCGTCTATGTCTCGTGCGACCCGGCGACGCTCGCACGCGATGCAGGAGTGCTCGTGCACGCGAAGGGCTTCCGGCTGGCTGCTGCGGGCGTGGTGAACATGTTCCCGCACACCGCGCACGTGGAAAGCATCGCCCTGTTCGAACGCTAGCAAAAAGAAAAGGGCGCCGTGAGGCGCCCTTTGACCGAGCGAAGAAGAAGCTGGCGGCTATTCGCGCTCGCCGGTGAGCGCCATCAGCAGGTACAGCAGGTTGGCGAAGATGTTGAACAGGCTCATGTACACGCCGGTGGTGGCCATGACGTAGTTGGTCTCGCCGCCGCGCATGATGCGCTGCAGGTCATACACCAGGAACAGCGAGAACACCACGATCACCAGCGTCGAGATGGTCAGCGCGAGCGCCGGGATCTGCAGCCACATGTTGGCGAACATCGCCAGCAGCAGCGCGATCATGCCGACGAACAGGAACTTGCCCATGAAGCCGATATCGCGCTTCAGGCCCTGCGCCACCGCACCCATCGCCACGAAGATAACGCCCGTGCCTATGGCGGCGTAGGCCACGAGCTGCATGCCGTTGGCCATCGACAGCGCGACGTTGAGGATCGGGCCCAGCCACCAGCCGAGGATGCCGGTCATGAGCAGCAGCAGGGCGACGCCCAAGCCGCTGTTGCGGTTGGCGGCGATGGCGAACTGCAGGCCGATCACGGCGCCAAGCATCACGACCGAGCTGATGATCGGGCTCGTCACGATGATTCCCGAGGTCTGCATGCCGATCCACGCGCCGATCACCGTCGGCACCATCGTCAGGGCGAGCAGCAGGTAGGTATTACGCAGGACTTTGCGGCTTTCGGGCGTCGAGTAGGCGACGTCCTGGGTCGCGGTGTAATTGCCGCGGTAGTCCCGGTTATCAGTGCGAATGGGCTTCAGTTCCATGGGTGTTGTGACCCTCCTGTGGCTAAGACTACCAAAGCTGCTCAGAGTTTCAATAACTTAGCACACCGTAAGTGGGGGCTGGCGGAGCGGGCTTCAAGCCGCGCCCGAGGGGCGGTACGGCGCTTGCGGCAAAAGCCTGCAACTCGCTCATCCGAGAGGAGATTTCGCCATGCGAGCAGCAGCACGAATCCTGTGGATCGCGTCGTCCGCGGCGCTGGCCGGCGCCGCACTGGCGCAGACGACAACAGGAAGCACCGCGATAGGAAGCACCGCAACAGGAACCCTGGCGCCCGGGCAGGTGCGCGGCCTCGGTTTGCCGGACGTGCCCAACAACAGCCTGCCGCCCATCACCACGCCGAGCACGGGTCTCACGACTCCCACGCCCATTACCGGCTCCGTTACTCCCGGCATCCCCACCACGACGCCCGGGATACCGACTACCACGCCGGGAATCAGCACCACGAATCCCGTCGGCTTCGGCAGCAGCGCGACCGGTAGCAGCGCGACCACCGGCTCGTTCATCAACCTGCCGCCGCCCGTAGTGAACGCGCCAAGCACCGTTACGCCCATCCGCACCTGCCCGAGCGGCATGACGTTCTGCTAGGCGGCCCGCTTAGAATTCGGGCCGGAGAGTTGGCAGAGCGGTCGAATGCGGCGGACTTGAAATCCGCTAGCCCGCAAGGGCTCGGGGGTTCGAATCCCTCACTCTCCGCCAGAACCTGTCCCAGCGAGTCCTACGAAGTTCCAGAAAAGCCATTTTCCCTCTATGAGAACCCAGGAGGGCGTCTTGACACGTCCGGTCCGGCAAAGTCCTACCATCAATGGGGTAGGAAAATGAGCCGTCCGATGCACCGGCTCTCGGCGAAATCAGTGGAGAAGGCGAAGGAGCCGGGCGTTAGGCAGCAATCAAGAAAGTGGGGTCAGCAAATACGCTCGGAGCGCACCCTGGATCGGCTGCGAGCGTCCTGCGGCAGGATCGAACAACACGCAGACTGCTTCGGCAGATGCAAAGCACTCATCGCCGATGAACAATCCCTGCAGGCAGGTGAACGACGTGTTGCCGACGCTGGCGATGACTGATCCGACCGAAACCACTCCCGGATAGAACAATTCCAGGTGAAAGTGGAGCAACAGCCGCACCACGGCCAGATTCGCTCCCTGCATCAGCGGTCTTACCTGCGGAAGGGCGAATAGCTCCATGCGGCCAGCTTCGAACAGCGACACCATTGCCGCGTGGTTTACGTGGCGGAACTGGTCGGTGTCCGGGTTGCGCAGCTTTTCCTCGGTCCAGAATCGAAAATCCGCTCGCTGCGGCACGCGGCGTTTTTCCGGACGGGACGGTAAGGGTGGTGAGGTATTCCGCAGCGACATGCGGGTGGCCGGTCAGTCCTTGGGCACCAGGTGCGCGCTTGCTTCGTGTTCGGTGCGCATGTAGAGCTCATCGGACATCGGGCGGCGCATTTCCTCGATGATGTGGCCGACCAGGCCGACCGCGCGCGCGGCGACCGCCAGGCCGCGGCAAACTTTCCACGGAACGTCCATCTGCGAGGCCACCGCGGCCATCGCGGCGGTCACGTTGACCGGTAATACGCGCTTGGTCTGGCGTTCGGCTTCGGCGCCAATTTCGGTCATCAGCTCGGCGTACGGACCGTAGTAGCCGGTCTCGCGGGCAACCTTGAAGAGGGCGTGCGTGCGCGGGTCGATCGGCTTGTGAAACGGGTGGCCGACGCCGGGGATGATTTCCTTGCGCGCGCGAAACGCGTTGACGACGTCGCGGGCGAGCGCCTTGATGTCACCCGGTTTCGACTTGTCCGGAATCGCTTCCTGCAGCATGCGCGCGGCGTTGTCGAGCGAACCGACGAACACCGAACCCAGTCCGAGCAGGCCGGCCGCAACCGCGGCCTGCACGGCCTCCGGCGCGCCGCAATAGGTCATGCGCGTGGCGAGCGACGACGGCGTGATTCCGTGCTCGACCAGGATCACCATCATCGCGTTGAACATGCGCAGTTCCGCGGCGTCGCGCGGCATGCGCGCGAAGATCTGGAGGAAGGTCATCTGTCCGAAATCGAGCTTGCCGACGATTTCGTCGCACAAATCCAGTCCGTGGATCACCACCTTGGTCGGGGTGGCCCATGCGATGTCCGATTTCACTTCACCACGTTTCATGCTGACCTCCATTCAACTGGGTATCGGGATTATTTTGACGCCAACATTCCCGAGCGTAGCTGCGGCCATCTCACGCAGCTTGTTCTTCTGGATCTTGTTGCCGTTCGGGCCCTGGAGCGCCGGGAAGTCGTCGACGAAGACGATGCGGCGCGGTACCTTGTAGTTCGCCATGCCAGCCTTGCACCAGGCGAGCAGGGCGCTTTCGTCCGTGGCCGCGGCGCCGGCACGCACGAACGCCACTGCGACGTCGCCTTCACCCACCCGGTTCACGCCGACCACCTGCGCCGCGGCCACGCCTTCATGGCGGCACAGGAAGGCTTCTATCTCGGTCGGATCCACGAGGTAGCCGCGCAGGCGCAAGGTGTCTTTCAGGCGGGCCAGGTAGACGAAGGCGGATCCGGTGCTGTAGCCGAGATCGCCGGTGCTGAACCAGCCGTCCGGATGCAGCACGGCGGCGCTCGCCGCGGGATTGTTGAGGTAGCCGGACATCACGTTGTAGCCGCGCATTTGCAGTTCGCCATGCTGGCCTTGTTCGAGCACGGCGCCGGACTCGGGATCGACCACGCGAAACTCGATCTGCGGCGCGACCGGGGTGCCGCCCGCCATGCCGCGCGCTGCGCGTTCCTCGAGCGGTGAACGCATTGCCGCCAGCGCGAAGCACTCCGACGAGCCGTAGAGGCCAATCAGTCGCAGTCCGAGTTCGCGCTCGGCCTTTTCCAGGACCATGGGGCCCAGGCCCGCGAAATCGGCAAGGCCGCCGAATCGCCACGAGGCGAAGGAGTGCCCTGGAACGTCGAGCACCGACGCGAACATTGCGTCGGAACCGAAAAAATGCGTGACTTGACGGCGCTCGATTGCCGCCGCAGTGGCCTGCGCATCGAATACCGGCAGGAATACGCAGGCAGCGCCGCCGGCGAGCGCACCGATCGCCTGTACGAAGCCGAGCACGCCGTAGAGGGGAAGGGTGCACAGCATCACGTCGCCGGGCCGGATGTCGGCGCGCCGCATCACGTTAGTTGCGTGCACGGCGATGCTGTGCTGGTCGTGCACGGCAAGTTTGGGTTGGCCGGTGGTGCCCGAGGTGCTGAAAGTGCACAGCGCGTCATTTTTTTCGCCCGTGGCCGTGACAGTCGCCTGAGTTCCCGGGGCGCTGAAGAATCCGCGCGCGGTCTCGATTTCGATCAGGTGCTGAAGCGTCGGAATTTCGGACTGGATCCGGCGCGCGTTGCCCACGTAGTCGAAGCCGAGGAAATCGGTCGCCACCGCCATGCCTTTCGCACCCGAGGTTTCGATTACATGGCGCGCTTCCTCGAACTTGTAGCGCGTGCTGATCGGCACCATGAGCACGCCGAGCTGCGCGGCGGCGAACAGGAATTGCAGCCAGCCGGCGCCGTCCGGCAGCCAGACCGCGAGCACGTCGCCGCGCCGGAAGCCGAGCGCGGCCAGGTGGGCGGCGGCGCGGCGCGACTCGGCGAGCAGTTCGGCGCGGGTGGCGGAATGCGTCCCGGCGTGAAACGCGGGAAGCCCGGGCTGTGTCTCGAGCAGGCGGGCGAAGGACCAATCGGCGCGGGCGGCGGCAGAGGAGGAGGGCATGGGAACGTTGTTCGTGGCCGGTCAGTTCAGTCAGCCAGCACGTGGCGCGCGATCTGGATGCGCTGCATCTCCGAGGTGCCTTCGCCGATGCGAAACGCGCGGGCGTCGCGGTAGAACCGTTCGACCGGCAGGTCGCACATATAGCCCATGCCGCCGAAAATCTGCAGCACCCGATCGCTTACGCGGCACCCCATTTCGCTCGCGTACAGCTTGGCGCGCGAGGCGGCGATGCGGGCGGCCGGCTCGCCGGCCTCGATCAGCTTGGCCGCACGGTATATCAGCAGGCGCGCCGCCTCGATTTCCACATCGTTGTCGGCGATCATGAACTGGATGCCCTGGTGCTGCGAGAGCGTGGCATCGAACGCTACCCGCTCCTTGGCATACGCGCAGGACATTTCGTGCCCGCGCTGCGCCAGCCCCAGCGACCGGCACGCGGAAAAAATGCGGTCGTGATTGATCGACTCCATGATGGCGAGGAATCCGTCGCCGGGCTGACCGAGCACATCGGCGTCCGACACGAAGCAGTTGTCCAGCGAAAACCCGTTCAGGTGGTAACCGCGCCAGCCCATCTTGCGATAGCGCGTCATCCCGGCAATGCCGGGGTTGCCGCGCGCGACGATGAAGGTGGTCAGCCTGCGCTTGAGCGGCGCACCGGGGTCGGTCAGCGCCAGGACAATGATGTGGTTGGCGGTCTCGGCGTGGGAGATGAATTGCTTGCTGCCGTTCAACACCCAGCCGCCGTCCTTTTTCTGGGCGCGCATGCGGATGGCGCCCAGATCCGAACCGGCGTCCGGTTCGGTCATCGCGTAGGTGATGACCTCCTTGCCGGCGCGCAGCGCGGGCAGCAGGCGGGCGCGCTGCTCCGCGTTGCAGAAATTCAGCGACAGCGGCAGATAGCCGGCCACCTCGGTCAACGGCACCGACGTGTAGGTGATTTCCTCGAGCACCGCGAGCTTCGCATCCGCCGGCAGCCCGGGGCCGCCGAGGCTTTCGGGCAGGTTGAATCCGTACAGCCCCAGCGCGACCGCTTCCTGGCGCAGTTGCGCGAGCAGCGCCGGCTCGATGTCGTCGGCCGCCTCGACCTGTGCTTCGAGCGGCACCAGGCGGTCGCGCACGAAGCGCCGCGTGGTCGCGCGCAGCATCGCGATTTCGTCCTCTGACATGGATTGCATTGACTCTCCCCTGATAACGGCATCAGCGCCATTGCGCCCGCAATTCAATACAGCTCCATCAGCGCCGCGTTGTCCGCGAGCTCCGCTGGCAGCGCCTCGCGCACTATCCGGCCCGCCTTCATTACCACCACGCGGTCGGCGACCTTGAGCGCCTCGTGCACGTTCTGCTCGACCAGCAGGATGCTCATGCCGCGTTGCCGCTGCAGCGCGCGGATCGGCTGCATCAGGTCCTGAAACAGCTTGGGCGCGAGGCCGATCGAGGGCTCGTCCATCATCAGGCAGCGCGGCTGGCCGAGCAGCGCGCGGCCGATCGAGGCCATCTGCTGCTGCCCGCCGGACAGCAGTCCGGAGCGCTTGGTGTAGAAGCCCTTGACCGGGGGCAGCACCGAGAACACCCAATCGATGCGGGCGGCGCGCTCGCCCTTCGGGATCGCGGCCGAGCCCAGCCCGAGGCTCCAGATTTCCTCGACCGTGAGGCTGGGAAAGATGCCGCGGCCTTCGGGCATCATGGCGATGCCGCGCTGGGCCAGGCTGCGCGGCACGTGCGTGGCCAGCACCTCGCCGTCGACCAGGATGCGGCCCGCCTGCGGGCGCACCAAGCCGAAGAAGGTGCGCATCAGGGTGGATTTGCCGGCGCCATTGTGCCCGATCAGGCACAGCACTTCGTTGTCCTTCAGTTCGATCGACACGTCCATCAGCACCGGCTTGCCGCCGTAGCCGACGTCGAGGTTTTCGGCCCGCAGAACCGGCGCCTTCACGCGGCACGCTCCCCGAAGTAGATCGCCGCCAGCGCGGGGTCCGCAAGGATGCTCGCGGGGTCGCCTTCGGCCAGCAGCCGTCCCTGGTCGAGAAAGGCGATGCGATCCGAGATGCCCTTCACAATGTCGAGGTTGTGCTCGATGATGCATACGGTGATACCGTGCCGCAACTGGTCGCGGACCAGCGTGACAAAGCGCTCGTACGAGCCGGGGTCCAGCCCCGAGGCGGGTTCGTCGAGCAGCCACAGGCGCGCACCCGAGGCGAGAATGCGCGCGACGGAAAGGAACTTGCGTTCGGCATACGCGAGATCGACCGCGCGCGCATGGCGGCGATCGGCCAGCCTCACTGCGGCGAGTGCATGTTCGGCGCGGGCGCGACGCTCCGCCAGCCCGGCCTTGCCGCCCGGTTGCCACAGCCACGCGCCGCGCTCGGTGATGGTCTGCACGTTTTCCTGCACCGTCATCTGGTCGAAGAGCTTCAGGTCCTGGAACGTGCGGCCGATGCCGGACCGTGCAATCTTCCAGTGCGGTACGCCCTTGATTGATTTGCCCAGCCAGGTGACGTCGCCGGCATTCGGGTCGAGGTGGCCGGTGATCAGATTGAACAGGGTGGTCTTGCCGGCGCCGTTGGGACCCACCAGCGCGGTAACGATACCCTCGCGCAGGGCGAACGAGACGTTGTCGACTGCCATGAGCCCGCCGAAGGCCCGTGATATGCCGGTGGTCTCGAGCAGGACCGCGCCGCCTGCGCTCATCGATCGCCCCTGGACTGGTCGCGAAAGCCCCACAGGCCGCCGGGGCGGAAGATCATCAGCAGCACCATCGCCAGCCCGTAGACGATCTGCTGGATCGAGCCGACCTCGGTTTGCGGCAGTCCAGGCAGGTAGGACAGTGCCGCCGGCAGCAGCAGGATCAGCACCGCGCCGACCACCGGGCCCACCAGCGTCGCGGTACCGCCGATGATCACCATCGCCATCAGGTAGACCGAGGTGTCGAGGGTGAAGCTCTCGACGTTGACGAAGCTCAGGTAGAAGGCATACAGCGAACCGGCCACCGCGGCCAGCGCGGAGGAGACCGCCACCGCGATGGTCTTGATCACCGCGACGTTCTTCCCGAACGCGGAAGCGGCGGTTTCATCGTCGCGGATCGCCTTCAGGCTGCGCCCGAAACTCGAGCGCACCAGGAGCGCAACGACCAGCATCACCAGCGCCAGGCAGCCCAGCGCGAGCACCAGGTACTGCGCGGGACTGGAAATCTCGAAACCCGGAAAGCGTGCCGGCGGAATGTTGCTGATGCCGCCGATGCCGCCGGTCACCACTTTCCACTCGGAAAACACGGTGAGCGCCAGCATCTGCAGGCCCAGCGACGCGGCGACGAAGTACTCGCCGCGCACGCGCAACGCGGGCAGGGCGAGCGCCAGCGAAATCAGCGCCGAGGCCGCCATGGCGGCGGCCGTAGAGAGCAGGAAGCCGCCGCCAAGCTTCATCGCCACCAGCGCACTGGTGTACGCGCCGACGCCGAAAAACACCGCGTGCGCCAGCGAGAAAATTCCGGCATAGCCGAGCACGAAGTTGAGCGTCACCGCGAGGATCGCGTTGATGGTGATCAGCACCGCGAGGTTGTTGAGGTAGGCAAGCATCGAAGTCCGGTCCTATTTCGCGCCCTGTGCCCGGCCGAGAAACCCGGCGGGCCGGAAGATGATGAAGACGAACAGGATGACGAAGGTCACCGCCTCGCTCCACTGCGGGTCGAGCTTCCACACCGCGAGGCTCTCCGCCAGGCCGAGCAGAAACCCGCCGTAGGCCGCGCCCTTGAGCGAGCCGATGCCGCCAACGATCGTCGCGGCCAGACTGATCAGCATAATGTGCGCGCCGATGCCCGGGTTGATGCCCTGTGACATCGCGGTGAGCGCCGCGGCCGGCACCACCAGGGCAGAACCGAGCCCGAACGCCACCTGCGCCAGGCGGGTCGGTTCCAGCCCGAAGACGCGCACCAAGTCCGGGTTGTCGGCCAGCGCACGCAGGCCGGTACCGACATGGGTGTGCAAGAGGAACAGGTTGAGGCCGATGAAAAACACGATCGCCACCGCGATTGCGATGCCGGCGATCGGTGCGACGAACAGCCCGGGCGCGATTTCCGCCGCGCGCGACAGGCTCACGGTCAGGGTCTCGAAGCCGCGGCCGAACACCATCCCAACCAGGTTCTGCACGATGATCTGCATGCCGAATGCCGCGACGAATACGGTGAAGAACGCGCCTTCGTGGCGCTGGATCGGGCGGTAGATGAAACGCTCCATGAAGAGCCCGAACGCGACCACCACGGCGACGGCCAGCGCGAGGCCGACGGCCCAGTGCCACTCTTGCGCGTTGATGCTCCACCAGAACAGGTAGCCGGCCAGGGTGAACGCGGCGCCGTGGGCGACATGAAATACCTTGGTCGAGCCAAAAATCAGCGCGAACCCGACCGCGGTGAGGGCGTAGATCGCCCCCAACTGCAGGCCGTTGATCAGGAGTTGGAGGAGCAGCACGCCGGTAATCCGACCCCGCGCGCGCCGCGCCCGGGATGGGCCGCGGGTTTATTCGACGATCAGGTTACCCTTGACCAGCTTGCCCGCGCCGCCATCGATCTCGTAGATCGCCAGCGGCATCGAGACCGTGCCGTTAGGCAGGAATCGCATCTTGCCGCCGACCATGTCGAACGTACCGACGGCCTTGCGCTGCCTGAGCAGGTTCTCGCCGGTGATCGGCTGGCCGCTCTTTTCCAGCGCCTGCGCCAGCTTCACGAACACCATGACGGCGTTGTAGTAGTTGGCCACGTAGGCGTTGGGTTCCTTGTTCTTTTTCGCCTTCCAGTCGCGCGCCAGGCGCTTGCTGATGGCGTCACCGTCCCAATTGACATCCTGGGACGGAAACAATGCGCCCTTGGCCTCGGGCAACTTGGTGATCGTCGGCGAGGAAAATGCCGAGTAGCCGACCAGTTGCTGCTTGACGCCGTTGTCGCGCAACTGCTTGACGATCTGCGCCTGCTGGGTGCCGAACGAGGCGATGAAGACCACGTCGGGCTGTGCCTCGCGCACCTTGGCGGCGATCCCCGCGAACTGCTGGGAGGCGCGCGGCACTTGCTGGGAAGACACCATCGTGCCGCCGTTCTTCGGTACGTGGATGTCGAGTTCCTTCTTGATCGCTTCGCCGGCCGGGTCGTCGACATAGAGCAGCGCGAATTTCTTCAGGCCGCGCTCCTTAACCAGATAGGGGGTCAGCGCCTGCACCTCGAGGTTGACCAGCGGGATCACGTTCCAGAAGTAGTCGCCAAGTTCGGCGAGATCTGGGCCGATGCCGCCGCCGTTGACCGACACCACCTTCGCCTTGTCGCCAACGGGTGCGATCGCCTTCGACACCCCGGTGAAGGCCGACAGCACGTAGGGCACTTTCTCGACGCTGACCAGCTTGTTCATCGCCACTACGCCCTGCTGCGGCGTGGCCTGGCTGTCCTCGATCACCATCACCAGTTTTTTCGACAGCATCTTGTCTGCGTTGGCGTGCTCGATCGCGATGGCAGCCGCGCTGGAGAACAGCTCGCCGTATTCGGCGTTGGGTCCGCTCATCGGAAGGTTGGCGCCGATGCGGATGTCCTGGCCGGTCGCCGGCAGCGCGGCGAAGGCGCTCGCGGCCGCGACGGATACGAGCAGTCGTTTAATCTTCACCGGTAGTCTCCCGTTTTTGAGTGGTGCAGGGCTGGTATCAGTACATCGGCTTCACGATGCATCTGCAACCCGGCAAAAGTGTATATGGCTAGCACATCTTTCTCAACTGAGTGCCCCGCGGCGACGTGGCGCTCATCGTTCCCACGCGCACCAACGTCTATGAATAGTCTATGAATACCGCGCGATCCTGATCGCGTAGGCGCGCGCGAAACGCGCGCTAGCCGATCTTCGCGAACTCGCGGGGTAGGCAAGGGCTAAGTGGTTGATGCATCAGAGAGTGACCTCACAAGGTCTGCACTACATCGGGTTGTGCGGTGGCGGCCTGGAGTGCGGTGATTTTCGGTCTAGGAAAGGAACGCGGCCCATGAGCGCACCCAACCGCCACACGATTCACCGCGAACACATCCACCACGGCTGGAACAACGCGTTCGCCCCGCGCCTGATGATCGCGCCGGGCGAAACGGTGCAGTTCGAAATCGTCGACGCGTCGTCGGGGCAGCTGGCGCGCACCTCGACTGCGGCCGACCTCGAAAAGCTCGATCTGGCACGCGTCAACGGTGGCCGCGTGCCGCTCAAGCCGATGTGCGGAACGATCGGGGTGGCGCCGGCATCCCCAGGTCGAGGAACACGACGTGCGGGCGGTAAGCTTGCACGACCTCGATGACCTCGTTGTCGTCGACGACGAGTACTCGAAGTTGCCCGCCGCGTCCCGTTTCCACCTTAGTGACTCTAAACGACATCCGGTGACGCCGATTGCCACATGTCGATCCGGCGGGGGTCCGATCGACTACAGGTGAGACAGCATTCACCATCGAAAGGAGAGATCTGATGCCTAGCACCATCCGTCTTCACCGCGTTCTACGGGCCACGCCCGAGCGGGTATATCGCGCGTTCCTCAACCCCGACGCCATGGTCAAGTGGCTGCCGCCCAACGGCTTTACCGGCAAGGTCCACCACATGGACGCCAAGGTGGGCGGTACGGTGAAGATGTCGTTCACCAACTTCACCACGCAAAAAAGCCACTCTTTCGGCGGGACGTACCTCGAGCTCGTGCCGCACGAGCGCCTGCGCTACACGGACAAGTTCGACGATCCGAACCTGCCTGGCGAGATGCAGACCACCGTGACGCTGAAGAAAGTGTCGGTCGGCACCGAGCTGAGCATCGTCCAGGAAGGCGTGCCGGATGTCATTCCGGCCGAAGCGTGCTACCTCGGCTGGCAGGAATCGCTCGTGCTGCTCGCGAAGCTGGTCGAGGCCGAGATCCCGGACTAGCCGCCGCGGCTGAGCGGGATCGTCTCGAATTCGGCGTAGCTCAGTCGGCCGTCGCGATTCGCATCTGCCTTGGAAAAGCCTGCGGCGACTTCGCGGCGGGCTGCAGCTTCGGCTTTCGATAACCAGCCGTCGCCGTCGGTATCGAGCTTGCGGAAGGTGTCGAGTCGCTCGGGGGTGTTGAGGTTGTCCTGCGCATGCACCTGCATCGGCGCCAGCAGTGCGGCCAGCAGCGCGAGAATGCCTGGGAATCTCATGAAGATGTCCTTTGGCTAGACGTAGATGTCCATCGGCACGATGCGGTCGCAGCCGCGCACCGCCGAGTAGGAGTAGTGGTAGTAGCCGCCGCCGTTCGCACACGAGCCCATGGAAATCACCCAGCGCGGCTCGGCCATCTGGTAGACCTTGCGCAGCAGCGCGGGCGCCATCTTGTTGCGCAGCGTGCCCGATACGATCGTGAGGCCGGCGTGCGCTCAGCGGCCAGAAAGACCCCGGTGCGAGCCCAGTTGATTACCGTGTCGAGCTTCTGGGTGACAAAACCCTGCTCAAGGTGGCCTTCGAGGGACATGAGCGAGCCCTCGCGAATATCGTGCCAGGCTCATGGGCGGTATCCGGTTTGCAAGGGTGTGCGGGTGGACACGAACGACTGAAGCGCAAGACCCGGAGTGTTTATGTCCCGGCGGGCCCTTAAAGTACCCGCATGGCTTGGAAGCTCGTCGGAGCGGACGGCAAGGTCTACGCAAGCGAGCGGTGCGGCACGCTCGGCGGTCATCGGCGCACCCGTATCTATGGTCGCCTCGACTGTCCGGTAGCGCTGCGGGCAATCGCTCGCGGCGGCTACGTCGCCCATCGCGTTTTCTTTCTCAACGAGGAGCACGCACGCGCCGCCGGCTACCGCCCGTGCGGCGTGTGCATGCGCAAGGAGCAAGCATGAACGACGAGAGCCGCGGCGTGATCGATTGGGCGCGGCTCGAGAACGAGCTGGACTCCCAGGGCAGCGCGTCATCGAAAACCTGGTATCGCCCGATGACTGCGCGACGCTCGCGGGCCTGCATCCGGATGACGCGCGCTTCCGCAGCCGCGTGGTGATGCGCCGCCGGCACGGCTTCGGCCAGGGCGAGTACAAGTACTTCAGCTATCCGTTGCCCGCTATCATCGAAGAGTTGCGCACGGTGCTTTATCCGCCGCTCGCCGCGATCGCCAACCGCTGGAACGCGGCCATGCGCGTAAAAGCGCGATTCCCGGACCGGCACCGCGCGTTCATCGAGCGCTGCCATGCCGCGGGGCAGCGGCGGCCGACGCCGCTGCTGCTGCGACACGGCACGGGCGACTACAACTGCCTGCACCAGGACTTGTACGGCGAGCACGTGTTTCCGCTGCAGCTCACCATGCTGCTGTCGGAGCCCGGACGCGACTTCACCGGCGGGCAGTTCGTGATGACCGAGCAGCGTCCGCGCATGCAGTCGCGCGCCGAGGTGGTGCCGCATGGCGTGAG
>Ga0247825_10000751_pt1 | contig 20856 bp, 17 predicted proteins | sample 13C_Vanillin_Day_FD_194413 | JGI IMG/M metagenome (GOLD analysis project Ga0247825, IMG submission 194413) | Soil microbial communities from agricultural site in Penn Yan, New York, United States - 13C_Vanillin_Day48 | ecosystem: Environmental > Terrestrial > Soil > Agricultural land | place...
GGAAAGAGAATGATCGCCGCGATAACGAGCGAACTTCTCAGCGCTCGACTCATACGGTAGGCCTCCTTGAGCTGCGCGTCTCTGGTTAATCGTCGCGACTCAAGGCATCGAATCACCGGTCCACCGCGGCTGCGGTGTCCGCCCACGCATGCGAAAGAGTCAACGACCTTGTAAAGGATTTGTAAATCGCGTCGGATCTTGCTCCCCTTCACAAACCTTGTCAATAGAATCCTTTAGCGAGGGCCGGAAGGTCGGCTGCGCACTCCGAACTCGTCAACAAAACTGGCCTAAATAGGGCTCAGTTGGACCATATGGAACATGAAGCCCGGAACGGCGAGGGGGCCGTCAGATATGAGGTCGAAGGCGACCCCGGCGCCCCCCCGTTGCTCCTGATCAATTCGATAGGCAGCACGCGCGAGATGTGGACCCGGCAGATGGACGCCTTCAGGGCGGCCTTCAGGGTGATCCGCTATGACGCCAGAGGCCACGGCACATCGTCCGTGCCGCGAGGCCCGTACACCGTGGATCAACTCGGCGGCGACGCCCTGGCGATCCTCGACGATGCAGGAGTGCCGGCGGCGCATGTGTGCGGGATCTCTCTCGGCGGGATCACCGCTCAGTGGCTCGGGCTGAATGCACCGGATCGTGTCCGCGGACTGGTGCTGGCGAACACCGCCGCGCGTATAGGAACGGTCGACTCCTGGACCGAACGGATCGCCCTGGTGCATCAAAAGGGAATGTCGGCCGTCGCCGACCTGGCGATGGAACGCTGGTTCACCCCCTCGTTTCGGGAGCGCGATCCGGAAACGGTCCGCGTGTTCCGGACCATGGTCCAGAACTGCCCGACGAACGGCTACCTCGGGTGCTGCGCGGCGCTGCGCGACGCCGATCTGCGCGACGACGTCTCGTCGATCAGCGCGCCGACCATCCTGATCGCATCATCAGCGGACACCGCCACGCCGGTCGATGGGCTCGAGTTCCTGCGCAGCCGCGTGAGCGGCTCCGAGATGGTGACGCTGGATTCGGCGCATTTGAGCAACGTCGAACGCGCGACCGAGTTCACCACCGCCGTAATCGACTTTCTTAAGGGCCGCCTGTGGAGTCCGGCTTCAGCCGGATAACCAGCGGTACATAAGAAGGGCCTGAACCCGCGCTGTGACGCGCTGAATCCAGGCCCTGCCAGGCAGAAGCTGCGTGGGACTCCTACCGGGCCAGTTGGTTAGACGCCGCCCGCAGGCGGGCGGTTCTGACGCCCTCTACGTTAATCCTCTTTTCACCTGTCCGAAAAGCACATCCGTGAGATTTGACTATTTATTGGGAACGGCCCCGCGCCCGCCGCCGCCGCGGCCACCGCGGCCGCCTTCGGGGCCGGCACCCTGCTGCGGCAGGGCAAAGGCCACCAGCTGGGCGCCAAAACCAGCGGCGCCCGTCTGCGGATTCCCGCCGCTGCCCCGCGCGGCGAGGACGATGAACTGACGTCCGTTCAGCATGTACGTCATGGGCAGACTGACCTGCGGGCCGGGCAGCGGAGCCTGCCAGATCTCGGCGCCGGTCGCCTTGTCGTACGCGTGGAGGATCGGCGCACCGCCTGATCCTTCACCGGCGAACAGCATCGTTTTCGTAACCAGGATGCCGGCAACCGAGGGCTTCCCGGTCTTCGGAATCGTGATGCCTTTCAGCGCCTGGTGGTTCTTGACGTTGTCGGGTGTGTCGCCGTTCGGGATCTGCCACGCAATCTCACCTCTGTTCATGTTGTAAGCGGTGATGCGTCCGTATGGCGGCTTCAACAGCCGCAGTCCCTGCACGTTCGGCAGACCACCGCTCAGCGTGTAGTCAGCGTCGACACGGGTCTGCTCGGGATTTGTGTTGGGGTTCATCCCGAGAACGCCGGGATTCGTCGCGGAGCCGACATAGACGAAGCCGGTTTCCGGATCGGCTGCGCCGCCCTGCCAGTTCGCGCCGCCGCCCAGGCCCGGAGCGATGATCGTTCCGCGGTGGCCGCCTTCGACGATCAAGGTTCCGGGGTCGTACATCGCACCCAATCTGTGGTTCGCGACGGCCTTGATCGCTTCGGCGCGAAGCGCGGGGGTGAAGTCGATCAGATCGTTCTCCGTGATGCCCTGCTGATCAAATGCAGGAGGCTTGGTCGGGAAGGGCTGCGTGGGAGCGGTCCATTCACCCTTGACGTTGGTCTGCCGTACCGGACGGTCTTCGATCGGCCAGACCGGATTTCCGTTGCGGCGATCGAACACGTACGCGAACGCCTGTTTCGAGAGCTGCACGACAGCGGGAATCTGTTCGACCTTCCCGCCTCCCCTGTCGACGTTGAGGTCGATGAGAATCGGCTGCGGCGGCAGGTCGTAGTCCCAGATGTCGTGACGCACGAGTTGCTGGTGCCAGACTCTCTTCCCAGTCTTCGCATCGACCGCGACGATCGAGCTCGAATAGAGATTGTTGCCGGGACGATGGCCGCCGTAGGTGTCGTTGGTCGCCGCTTCGATGTTCAGGTACACCAGACCCAGCTTCGCGTCGGCGGAGAACGGTCCCCAGACGCCGGCGTTCCCGGTGTATTCCGCGGAGCCGTTGAGCCAGGTGTCGTACCCGAACTCGCCTTTGCGCGGAATCGTGTGGAACGTCCACATCTTCCTGCCCGTGACGACGTCGTACGCCATCACGTCGAGCTTGACGTTGGCTTTGTTGACGCGGCCGCCGGGAATCGACGCGGGGCCGATGATCACCATGTTGTTGACGACCACGGGCGGTGAGCTGTTGCCGATCTTGCCGACCGGATCGAGGCTCTTGTCGTCCATCTGCCGCATCATGTCGACGATGCCGTTCTCGCCGAAGCTGTCGACGAGCTGACCGGTCTTGGCATCAAGGGCAACGAGGTTGTAGCCAGGCGTCGCCGTGAAGATGCGCTCGCGGCCTTTGCCATCGGTCCAGTAGGCGACGCCGCGATGCACCTTGCGCGGCGCGGAATCGAAGCGCGCACCCTCGTTCGGCCGATACGTCCACAAGGTTTCACCAGTCGCTGCGTTTGCCGCGACAACGTTGCGCCGGGGACCGGCGGTGAAATACAGCACGCCGTTGACCATGAGCGGCGTCGTCTCCGTTGTGATCGTCTCAGTGGCTGTTCCGTAGTTGTCGAACCGCCACGTCCAGGCGACCTGCAGGTTCTTCACGGTGTCCCGGTTGATCTGATCCAACGGCGAATAGCGGTCAGTGCGGTCGTCGCCGCCGTAGGCGCGCCACTGAACCGTGGGGCCGGCAGGTGCCGGAGCCTGGCCTGCCGGGTTGTTCTGGCTGCGGCCGACAAGTGGCAGAGCCGCAAGAAGAGCGAGAACGCCGAGGATGAGATGCGCACGACGCGGTGCCGCCATTCCAAAACTCCTTTTGTGCGTAACCGTTTGAGGTGCGCATTCTAATTCCCAAAACCCAAATCCCAAATCCCAAAACCCAAAGTCGTGCACGGGCTGGTTTTACGTGTTGACCGTTGGGATTTGGTCATTGGGATTTGGGATTTCCCTGCGCTACACTTCGACCCCTACATTGGAGGTTCGATGAACCCTCGACTTCGCGGCCGGATTGCCGCGCTCCTTTTCTGCGTTTTTCTCGCGGCAACCGGCACAAACGCCCAGACCGGCGACAAATACACGGCGCGCCTGGGCATGGTCCCGGCCGCCAACGCCGCCCAGCAGGTCAACGTGATCGGCAAGGGCGCGGCGACGGCGACGCTCGCGGGCACCAGGCTGACCGTCAGCGGATCGTTTGAGGGGCTCCCGGCGCCGGCAACAGCGGCCCGCCTGCACCAGGGCATCGCCAAAGGCGCCCGGGGAAAAGCGATTGCGGACCTGACGATCACCAAGGCGGCAACGGGCACGATCTCGGGTACGGTGAATCTCACTCCGGAGCAGGTCGAGGCTTTGAAGGTCGGAAAGATCTACCTGCAGGTGCACAGCGAGCGGGGCATCCCGATCGAACAAGGCAAAGTGCAACCTGAAGTCGACAACAGCAACCTGTGGGGCTGGTTCCTGCGATGAAAAAAATACTTCGATTGATGCACGGCACCCCTAAAGGGGCGCCCTACGTAGCCGTCGCCTTCGCCACTGCCGTCGCGCTCATGTCCGCGCAGCAGCCGCCGGCGGCGCCAGGTCCGTTCACGGCCGCACAGGCGACCAGCGGCCGGACCGCATACGACCAGAACTGCGCCGGTTGCCACGGCCCCGACCTGCGCGGGGTCCCGGCACTAGCCGGTCCGGCGTTCATCGGCGGATGGGGCACGCGATCGACGCGGGATCTGTTCAACACGATCAGGTCGTCGATGCCGCCCGATCGCGCCGGTCAGCTTCGCGAGGAGGTCTATCTCGACATCGTCGCTTACATCATGCAGACGAACGGACGCACGCCGGGCAACCAGATGCTCACAGCGACGACCGATGTGCCTGTCGGCGGCGGCGCGCCGGCACAGGCTGCGGCGCAGGCAGGAGCGGGCGGCGGACGTCAGGGCGCCGCGGCGCCCGCGCGCGGCGGCGGTCAGGGCGCAGCGCCCGGAGGTGGACGTGGAGCGGCACCGCCCGCGATCGGTCTGACCGTTTCGGGAGAGGTGCGGAACTTCACGCGTGTGACCGACGAGATGCTGAAGAATCCGCCGCCGGGCGACTGGCTCGTGCTGCGCCGCGATCACTACGCCTCGAACTTCAGCCCGCTGACGCAGATCACTCGCGACAACGCGCAGGATCTCCAGCTGGCGTGGGTCTGGCCGATGAACGAAGGTGGCACGCAGCAGCCGTCGCCGCTCGCGCACAACGGCACCATCTATTTGAACAACACCGGCGGAATCATTCAGGCGCTCGACGGCAAGACCGGCAATTTGATCTGGGAACATCGCCTCGGGGGCAACACCGCCATGCGCGGCATGGCGCTCTACGACGACAAGCTGTTCCTCACGATGAGCGACGCGAATCTCGTGGCGCTCGACGCGCGCACCGGCAAGCAAGTGTGGAAGGCCGCGATGCCGGACGGCCGCGGCAGCTCGAGCGGTCCGCTGGCCGCACGCGGCAAGCTCATTCAGGGCATGGGCGGCTGCCAGCAGTACGTCGAGCAGAAATGCTTCATCAGCGCCTACGACGCGACAACGGGCAAGCAGCTGTGGCGTTTCCACACCATCGCCACCGACGGCGAGGCGGGCAAAACCTGGGGTGCGCTGAGCAACCTGTACCGCGCCGGCGGCGAAACCTGGATCACGGGTAGCTACGATCCCGATCTGAACCTCACCTACTGGGGCACCGCGCAGGCGAAGCCATGGATGCCGGTGAGCCGCGGGCTCGACGCGCTCGAGAAGGCGCTTTACACCAGCTCGACGCTGGCGCTCGACGCCGATACGGGGAAGCTCGCGTGGTACTACTCGCACGCGCCGAGCGAAGCGCTCGACCTCGACGTCGTGTTCGAACGGCTGCTCGCGGATTCAGCGGGACAGAACCTGGTGTTCACCGTCGGCAAGGACGGCATCCTGTGGAAGCTCGATCGCAAGACGGGCAAATACCTGGGACACAAGGAGACGGTCTTCCAGAACGTGTGGGATCGCTTCGACCCGGTAACCGGCGAGCCGCGCTACCGGCAGGACATCCTCGACTCCGAAGTCGGCGAGTGGGTTGATGGCTGCCCGAGCACCGAAGGCGGGCACAACTGGCAGGCGATGAGCCATCACCGCACGACGAATCAGTTGATCATCCCTCTCAGCCAGAGCTGCATCGCGATTCGCGCGCAGCGGATCGAACAGCGCCCGGGCGGCGGCAGCGGCGGCGGCGCCGACCGCCGGTTCTACGAGATGCCCGGCACCGACGGCAACATCGGCAAGCTCGGCGCCTACGACGTGAACACGCTGAAGGAAACGTGGTCGCTGCAGCAGCGCGCACCGTTCCTCACCTCGGTCATCTCGACCGCCGGCGGCGTGGCGTTCGTCGGCGATCTCGATCGGTCGTTCAAGGCCGTTGACGTGCGGACGGGGCGGGTGCTGTGGCAGACGAGGCTGGCGACATCGGTGCAGGGCTTCCCCATCACGTTTGCCGTGGACGGCAAGCAGTACGTGGCGGTGACGACCGGGCTCGGCGGCGGCAGCCCGCGGCTCGTCCCGTCAACGCTCGCGCCGGAGATCAGAGTGCCAACCACAGGTCAGGCGCTGTACGTTTTTGCTTTGCCCGACAGGAGGTAATCGAGGTTGCGGAGGTAACGGGCTCACAGGAGAAACGAAGGAACGGAGACGAACGGTTAGCCACAAAGATCACGACGATCCGCAAAGGCCGAGGCCGTTCGATTGGACGGCGTGCAAAGCACGCCGTCAGCCGTGATGTAAGCGGCTACAGATACAAGCCGCTGAAAGCGCCAGTGCGGTTTGTATCTGTAGCCGCTTACATCACGGCAGGCCGCCTGCGGCGGCCATCGAACGGCCTGTTCTCTCCGTTCGTCTTCGTTACTCCGTTGCTCCTGTGAACCCGTTTCCTCCGTATAACTCCGCTGCCTCACGGATGCAGGAGAGGTCATGAAACACATTCGTCTCGTACTCGGAATCATCGGCATCGCCACCGCGACGATGGCAGCTGTCGCGGAACAGGCGCCAGCGCAACAGGCCCCGGCGCAGCCGCCGGCCGCCGCGCCGCAGACGCAGAAGCCGGCTCCCCCGCCGGCACCCGGTGCGCCGCCGCAGGCAGCGATCGACTCGCCGTTGCTGCGCAGCTACTCGCCTGTGACACGCGCGCGGCTGCTCAACCCCGAAGACAGGAATTGGCTGCAGATTCGCCGCACGTATAACGGCTGGGGCTACAGTCCGCTCGACAAGATCAACGTCTCCAACGTCTCGCGGCTGAAGCTGGTATGGAGCGCGCAGACGATGGAGCCGGGTTCACACCAGGCGCCGCCGCTGATCAATAACGGCGTGATGTTCATCAGCACGCCGAACAACCAGGTTGCCGCCTACGACGCCAAGACCGGCACGCTGCTGTGGCGCTACAAGCGGGTCAGACCGCAGGGGGCATTCGTGGCGCACCCGTCGAACCGCGGCCTCGCTCTCTACGGCGACAAGGTCTACTACGGTGCCGGCGAAGCGGTGGTGGTCGCGCTCGACGCGAAGACCGGGAAAGAGGTGTGGGCGAAGGAGGTCTTTAACAACAAGATCAACTACTACATCACGCTCGCCCCGTTGGCCGCGGACGGCAAGATCCTGGTCGGCGCCTCGGGTGGTGAGTTCGGCGTGCGCGGTTACGTCGCGGCGCTTGACCCGGAAAACGGTAACGAGTTGTGGCGCGCCTACATGATTCCGGAGCCGGGCGAGCCCGGCAGCGAGACGTGGCCCAAGGGCGGCGAGCAGTGGAAGACTGGCGGCGCGTCAGTGTGGGTGACGGGCAACTACGATCCCGACACCAACATCGCGTATTGGGGGACCGGCAATGGCGGGCCGTGGATGGGCGACCAGCGTCCCGGCGACAACCTCTATGTTGCGTCAACGGTCGCGATCAACGTGGCCACCGGGAAGATCGTCGGACACTTCCAGTACAACCCGAACGAATCGTTCGACTGGGACGAAGTCTCGCCGCCGCTGCTCATCGATTTCCGCCGCGGCGGTCAGACGGTACGCGGGCTGATCAACGCGTCGCGCTCCGGCTATCTGTGGTTCCTCGAGCGGACCAAGAACGGCCCGATTCGCTTCGTCGAAGGCAAGCCCTATGTGAACCAGACCGTATTCAAATCGCTGGACCCGAAGACCGGGAAGCCTGAGTACAACCCGGAGACCGTCCCGGGCACAGGCAAGGAAGCCACTTATTGCCCGTCGCTCCACGGCGGCAAGAACTGGCCGCCCGCCGCGTACAACCCGCGCACGCGGATGATGTACATCCCGGCAAACAACAACATGTGCCAGACGCTGGTCGGCGTGGAGGTGAAATACGTGCCAGGCCGCGGTTTCACGGGCACCGGCATGACCAAAGGGCCCGGCACAACGCTCAAGGAAGGTGCGAAACACGTCGGCGAGGTGCAGGCCTGGAACGTGGACACCGGACAGCTTGCATGGACGCATACCTACCGTCAGGCGAACTGGGGTCCGATCCTGACGACTGGCGGCAATCTCCTCTTCGCCGGTGGTACACCCGATCAGATGTTCCACGCGTTCGACGCCACCAACGGCAAGCTGCTGTGGGAGTTCAAGACCAGTTCAGGCGTCGAAGGTCCGCCGGCAGCATTCGAAGTCGATGGCAGGCACTACATCGCGGTGCTGACCGGATGGGGCGCCGATGCCAACGGCGCCGGCGGCACCGTCGCGCGGCTCCTTGGCGAACCGGTTCCTACCGTGCAGCTGGTCGGCGCTGTCTATGTCTTCGCGGTGGAGTAACGGGAAGGCCTCAAGCCACAGGCCTAAGGCCCAAGGGCTGGTCCAGGAACAAGGATTGAGGAATCAGGAGTGAGGAAGATGAAGACGCTGATAGCAGCAACCGCTGGACTGTTCCTCGCCGTGAGTGCGGCTGATGCGGCGACGTGCGAAAGCTTGACAACGGCCAAACTCACGAACGCGACGGTCACCTCCGCGCAGTCCGTGGCGGCCGGCGGCATGGCGCAGACGGGTGGACGTGGCGGCGCGGCATTGGCCGACCTGCCCGCGTTCTGCCGCGTCGCCGCGACTCTGACGCCGACAAAGGAGTCGGACATCAAGATCGAGGTGTGGCTGCCGATGGCCGGCTGGAACGGCAAGCTGCAGGCAGTCGGCAACGGTGGATGGAACGGCAACATCGATACGAATGCGCTTGCCGGAGCAGTCCGCCGCGGCTACGCCGGTACCAGCACCGATACGGGGCACACCGGCGGCGCCGGACCGTGGATGCAGAACACGGAGAAGCTCGCCGACTGGGCCTATCGCAGCGTGCATGAGACAGCCGTGGCCGCAAAGGCGCTGATCAACGCCTTCTACGGCGAGGCGCCGAAGTTCTCCTACTTCACCGGCTGCTCCGCCGGCGGCCGCCAGGCGATGGTTGCGGCGCAGCGCTTCCCGGCGGATTTCGACGGCATCGTTGCCGGCTCACCAGGGCTGGACTGGACCAGCCGCGCCATCTCCGCCGTCCGCGTCAATCAGGCATTCGAACGCGACCCGGCAGCCAAGGTGCCGGCGGCAAAGTTCGCAGCCATCAACGCCGCCGTGATGAACGCCTGCGACGCGAACGACGGCGTCAAGGACGGGGTCCTTGAAAACCCGAAGGCGTGCAAGTTCGATCCGGCGGTGCTTGCCTGCAAGGGCACTCCCGACAACACATGCCTGACGCCGCAGGAGATCGAAACGGTCAAGGCCATTTACGCGTCGCCGGCAAATCCAAAGAGCAAGCGCGAAATTGCGGGCCTGGCGCTGGGCAGCGAGGCCAACTGGACCGACCTTGGATGGAGCGGACCGGCGCGCAGCACGGGGCTCGAGCTGATGCGCTTCGTCGCCAACGACCCGCAGTGGACCATTGCGCAGTTCAACTTCGACGCCGATGTCGTGCGCGCCGAGGACAAGGCCGGCGTCATGAACGCGCTCGACACCAACCTGAAGCCGTTCTTCGATCGCGGTGGCAAGTTGATCTCGTACCACGGCTGGAACGATCCGCAGATCTCTCCGCTGAACGCCACCCAGTACTACGACCGCGTCGTCAAGGCGATGGGCGGCGCGAATCGCGTCTCGAACAACTACCGGCTGTTCATGGTGCCCGGCATGGCGCACTGCGGCGGCGGCACTGGCACGTCGACCTTCGACATGCTCACCGCGCTGGAACAGTGGGTCGAAGGCAAGAAAGCGCCGGACTCGATTCCCGCCTCGCGGGTGGAAAAGGGCGCGACGATCAGGACGCGTCCGCTCTGCGCCTACCCGCAGGTTGCGACCTACAAGGGCTCGGGCAGCACGGACGACGCAGCGAACTTCAGCTGTAAGTAGATTCGAGGCACACGTAACACAGATCGTGGGGCGAGCCTTGTCAGGCTCGCCCTCTGTTATCGCGCTGTGAAGTGCGGGTTCTCAATTAAACCGACGACGTTGCCAAACGGATCGGTAACCGCCGCGACCTTGATCCCCTCGCCAACATCCTGAATCGCTTCGTGCGGCGAGGCGCCGTGCGCGAGCATGTGCGCGTGCGCCGCGTCGATGTCGTCAACACCCCAGTACGTGCGGACATTGGTGCCAACCACCAGATCCGCACCAGCCGGCTGCAGGCCGAGCTCGTAACCCCCAATCTCGAACCCCACGTGGAACGGCTGATCGAAGTAGGGCTGCGTACCGAAGGCTTTCGCGTACCAGACCTTCGCGGCGGCGAGGTCGCGGACTCGATAGATGACGGTTCTCAGTCCGAGGAACACGGGCGGCTCCTATCTGGATGGCAGCAGGCGCGAGACGAGCTCAACGACCTCGCGATATGTCTTCGGTCCGTCCGGGCCAAAGTGGGACTTCAGATCGAGCCGTGCGCTCCAATCCTGGCGGCGCGCCGTTGCCTCCGCCATGATCGGATCGACGCCGATAGCGTCGAGGGTCGCGGCGACTTCCTCCATTTCGCGCGCGCGGCGCTCGCCGTGCACGACCAGACGGCCCATCGTATAGTCCGCTAGCGTCTTCCAGTCGATGCCCGGCCACGTCTCCTGCAGCGAGGAGAACACCTTGTCGTCCGCGTCGTACGGTGCGGCGGCGAGTACGCACTCCGCAAGCAGCGCCTCGACGCCTTTGACGACGATGCTGCGGCACATCTTGACGGCGGCGGCTTTGCCGATCGGACCGTCCATGGCTTCGGGCTGCATGCCGAAGGGGGCCATCATCTCGACAAACCGCTGCGCGGCCGGTCCGCCGACGAGCATCGGCACACGCTGGCCGTACGGCTGCACCGGCGCCATGACCGCCGCCTCGACGAAGGCCGCACCCGCTGCGTGAATCACGGCGGCAACGTCGCGTTTGAGCGCCGGCGACACGGAGTTGAGATCGGCGTAGAGGTGGCCGGCGCCAAGCCAGGGGGCGGTCTGCCGCGCCGCGTCGAGCGCGGCGCTGCACGTGACGGTCGACAGGATCACGTCCGCCGACCGTGCCAGCTGTTCCGACGTTGACACGAGTGTGGCGCCCGCTGTGACGGCGCGCTGCCGGATCAGCGGACCGCGGCCCGGGCTGTCGGCGGCGATGTCATACGCGAAGAGCCGATCGAGCCCCGCTGATCGGAGCCCGTTGCCGATTGTGAATCCCGCTTCACCGAATCCGATAAATCCGACGGAAAACAACTCTCGGTGCCTCGGTGTCTCGGTGTGTCGTGCTTAATCCGCTTCGTCAATCCAGCGGACGCCCAGCTCGGTCAGCTTCGCGCGCAGTCCGTAGAAGTCGAGTCCGAGCTCGCCGTTGCGCAGCCGCTGCCGCGACTTCTCTTCCTTGACGAGACGTTCCTCGCCAAGCCGCACGACCTCGGGCGCCCGCTCGCACGGGACGATCACCACGCCGTCGACGTCGGCGACGATCACGTCGCCGGGGTTGACCAGCGCTCCGGCGGCGACAATCGGCACGTTCACTGAACCGGGGGTGGCCTTCACCGTTCCCTGAGCCGACACGGCTTTCGACCACACGGGGAATTCCATCTTCGTCAAATCCGCGACGTCACGTACGCCGGCGTCGATGATCAAGCCAACCACGCCGTGGGCGCGCGCCGAGACGGCGAGGAGCTCGCCGAACATCCCGTCCGTCGATTCGGACGTCGTCGACACGACCAGAATGTCTCCCGGCCGGCAGACCTCGATCGCGGCGTGGATCATCAGGTTGTCACCCGGGGCGCACAACACGGTGACGGCGCTGCCGGCAGCGCGCGCCGCCGGATAGATCGGCCGCATATACGGCCGCATCAGGCCGCTGCGCGCCTGCGCCTCATGCACGGTGGCGACGCCGTGCTGACCGAGCGCGCCAATGACCTGGGCATCCGCACGGCGGATGTTACGAACGATCGTCGGTTTCATTTTGCATTGTGCATTTTGAATTTTGCATTGATCCTCGGATAGACGCGCCGCGCGTTGCCCTCGAGGATGTTCGAGCGCGCCTGGTCGTCGATCGCCGCGGCGTCGACGTAGCGCTTCGTGTCGTCGTAGTAATGGCCCGTCTGCGGATCGATGCCGCGGACCGCCCCGACCATCTCCGATCCGAACAGGATGTTCTCGGCGGGAACCACCGTCATCAGCAGATCGATGCCCGGCTGGTGATACACGCACGTGTCGAAGAAGACGTTGTCGCGAATCAGCTCGGGCAGCGGCGGCCGCTTCATGTCCTGTGCCAGCCCGCGGTAGCGGCCCCAGTGGTACGGCACCGCCCCGCCGCCGTGCGGAATGATCATGCGCAGTCCGGGAAAATCCTTGAACAGATCGGCCTGCAGGAACTGCATGAAGGCGGTCGTGTCGGCGTTCAGGTAATGCGCACCGGTCGCGTGGAAGTTCGGATTACAGGACGCGCTGACGTGCACCATCGCGGGCACGTCGAGCTCGACGAGCTTCTCGTAGAACGGATACCAGAAGCGATCGGTCAGCGGCGGCGCGGTCCAGTGCCCGCCCGACGGGTCGGGGTTCAGGTTGCAGCCGATGAACCCGAGCTCGTTGACGGAGCGCTCCAGTTCCTCGATGCAGTTGGCGAGCGGCGCGCCCGGCGTCTGCGGGAGCTGACAGACGCCGACGAAGTTCTCCGGGAAGAGCGTGCAGACGCGGTGGATCAGGTCGTTGCAATGCCGCGTCCAGTCCAGGCTCGTCGTCGCGTCGCCGATGTGGTGCGCCATCGCTGACGCGCGTGGCGAGAAGATCGTGACGTCGGTCCCGCGATCGGTCTGGAACTTCAGCTGCGGCTGGACGCTTTCACGGAGCTGATCGTCGGTGATCGAGGCCAGCGTTTTCGGCGGCGCCGCCTTCGGATCCTTCAGCGCGGCAATCTGTTCGTCGCGAAACGCCTGCAGTTGCTTTGGCGCAGTGGTGTAGTGGCCGTGGCAGTCGATGACCAAGTGGAAAAGTGGAAAAGTGGAAAACTTGAAAAGTTGAAAGTGAAACGTGAAAAGTAGAGGCCGACCTTCAGGTCGCCTTTCAATTCCGGGTAACGGTGAACTCGCCTTTCCGTCCGCCCTGCGTCCAGGTTCCGTGGAACACACGGTAGTACGCGCCGATGTTTTCGAGCGTTCCGTCGACGCGGACAGGGATCGCCTTGCCGCCGTCCTTCACTTCCCCGTCGATCTGCACCTTCCATGACGTGACGGGCGAATAGTCGATGGTCACCTTTTTCAGCGCGCCTTCGGATGGAGTTCCCGGATTAATCCGGCCGCTCAGCTCCTTGCCGTCCCAGTGGATGTCGAGAAGCAGCCGCGAGGGGTTGTCTTTGGGTCCCCACTCGCCGCTCCACTGGCCCTTCAGCGGATGGCCGAACTGGGCAAACGCGAGAGCCGGCAGTGCCAGGACGATGAGCGCGGCGACGATCGTCCGGCCCGTCACCGTGTTCCTCGCGCGGGCTTCGAGCCCGGCTGCGGCCGCGGTCCGAAAATCGGCTGGCCGAGGTCGTCGGTCAGGCGGTTCAGATACTGATTGTTCTCCTGACAGATGTACTCGGGCAGCTCGCCGTTGACATTGAACGGGATGTCCCACGCGATGGTGAACGGCCGTGTATAGGCCCCTGGATCATTTACGGTGGCTTCGTAGTGCAGCGTCTGCTTGCTCGGACGCGTCCACCGCTCCGTCACCTCCATCAGATCGGTGTGCGGATGGCCAAAGTAATCAAGCCAGCTGTTCTCGTTGAAGCCCTTGTTCTCGACAACCAACGTGTCCTTGTCCTGCCACCGGCCGACTGAATAACCGAGGTAGGTGGGGTTCAGCTGATCGCCTTTCGGGAACTCTCTCCCGTCCATGTAGATTTCGCGCCAGATGTGCGTCGCGCCCTCGAAGATCATCAGGATGCGCTTGTGCTCCGGAAGCTGGACGATCTCCATCTGGTACGGCGTCGCCATCATGCGCGGTCCGCCAGGCGGCAGACAGTACCCTTCCGGGTCGAACTTCGATTCGTTCCTGGAGTTGTAGTCGTAGACGGCTGCCGACCATGGCATGAACGGCATCCACGGCTCGGCCTTCGAACCGCCGCGTCCGCCACCTCCGCCGCCGCCCCGCGCTCCTCCGCCCCCGCCTGCACGGCCGCGGGCGGCGGCACGCGCATCGACGGCCGCCTGAAGTTCAGGAACGAGCGTCGTGCTGCCCGGGCCGGTCACGACCCGATCCGCCATGTTGGTGATGTACGGAACGCTGTAGGTGCCCTTCTCCCCGGGCACGCGGCCGAAGTTGACGGTGCCGTCGGCGAGACGCGGCGTCGGGTCCTGCGGACCACGGCCGCGTCCCTGACCTCCACGTCCCTGGGCGGGTGCCGCCTGCGCGGCGCTGGTTGCTGGCTGTTGCGGCGAGGCCTGCACCCATACCGTGGGGGCAAACACTGCGGCGGCAGCCGCGCACACGAGCGCGGCACGGAGGCTGTTGATCACGGGACGGGCTCCTCGTCAATCCGGCTGAAGCCGGACTCTACGTGGTTACGGGGTCTGGCCCTGGCTCGAGGCGGCGAACAGGCGCTGACCGGTCGCTTCGAGAACGACCGTTCGTGCGTTGCCGGTCGGGCTGCCGTCCTTGGCGAGGCTACCCTCGACGGTCACCTTGTCGCCAATCTTCATCGAGTTGCGCGTCCATCCCTGGCGCATCAACCCGTTCGGGCTGCCCATCTCCATTGCCCAGTTCGTGACCTTCTTGGTCTTGTCGTCGGTGACGTCGATGTAGAAGAAGGTGTGCGGATTCATCCACTCGACCTTCGTCACGGTGCCGGACATCTTGAACGGCTTGTTCGCGTCGAACTCCGCCGAGAACGAGTGGTGCGCGACAACACGGCCCGCGGTCGCGAGCAGTACGGCCGCAGCCAGGACGACAACAAACTTCGTTCGCATCGAACAATCCTCCAGATAGCGGGTCCTGTGACGTCGAGCCCGCCTCACTCTCCATGATCCCGCGAGTACAATACCTGCGCTCGGCCGGGAGCGTTTATTCTCGCGCCCGCATCACGACCCTGTCAACGCGTCAGCTACGGACCTCGAGGGGGAGACGACTGTCTATCCGGGCCGCGATTGTCCTCGCCACGGCGTTCATCGGCATCCTCTCCGGCTGCGCCCGGTCCTCACCTCAAACCGGCCTGGCACGGCTCCATCCGTGCGCAACCTCCGAGGGTCCCACCGACGCGCTGTGCGGCGTCCTCCAGGTCTACGAGAACCGCACTGCAGCCAGCGGCCGCCGTATTTCGCTGAACATCGTCGCGCTCCCATCGCTGGCGCCCGAGGCAGCCCCGGACCCGCTTTTCTTCCTGGCCGGAGGCCCCGGACAGGCCGCGGCGAAGATGGCGGCGGAGATCCGCGAAATATTCCGCCCTGTCCTCCGCCAGCGCGACATCATCCTGGTGGACCAGCGCGGGACCGGGAAATCGAACCCGCTGGAATGCCGCAGCGAGTCCAACACTCTGCAGGAGCTGACTGAGTCGGACGAGGGCGCGCTCGGGCGCCTGCGTAAGTGCCTGAAAGACTACGACGCCGACGTCCGGTTCTATACAACGTCCATAGCGATGGACGATCTCGACGATGTCCGCGCGTACCTCGGTTTTGAACGTATCAACCTGTACGGTGGCTCGTACGGCACGCGCGCCGCGCTGGTCTACGTGCGGCGGCACGGCGCTCACGTTCGGTCGATGGTCCTCGACGGCGTGGCGCCGACCGATATGCGCATCCCGCTCTTCGCCGCTCGCGACGCGCAGCGGGCCCTCGACAAACTGTTGACCGACTGCGAGGCCGACGCCGCCTGCCGGAATGCCCAACCCGGGTTAGCGGCCCGCGTGCGCGGTCTGCTGATGCGCCTCTCGGACCGCCCGGTTCGCGTCGAGGTCATGCATCCACGGACCGGCAATCGCGAGTCGGTCGCGATTGACGCACGCATCGTCGCCGGAGTCCTGTTCGGCGCCTTGTATTCGCCGCTGACCGCGTCGCTCGTGCCGGCACTCATCGCGCGCGCCGAACAAAACGATTTCCAGAATCTGCTGGCGCTCGCGTACGCAAGCGAAGGCAGCGACAACATGAGCATCGGCATGCAGCTGTCGGTGCTGTGCAGCGAGGACGCGCCGCGCGTGACATCCGATGACGTCGAAACCGAGAGCGCGGGCACGGTGTTCGGCGTCCATCTGCTGCGCGGTCAGCTCAAGGCGTGCGAGATGTGGCCGCGTGGCGAGGTTGATGATTCGTATTTCGAACCCGTGACGTCGGCCGTACCGGCGCTGGTGCTCTCTGGCGATCTCGATCCGGTGACGCCGCCAGGCTGGGGCGACTCGGTAGCAAAGCACCTGAAGAACGCCCGTCACGTCACCGTGCCGGCAACCGGCCATGGCGTGATTGGCACACCGTGCGGACAGGAGCTGATTCGCCGCTTCATCGAGCGCGGCGGCGCCGAGGGTCTCGACGTGAGCTGCGCCAGCCGTGTTCGACGCCCGCCGTTCTTCCTTACCCCGAGCGGCGCTCAATGATCCGCGTCGAGGGGCTCAGGAAGCGGTTCGGATCCGTGCAAGCGGTCGATAACGTCGGCTTCGAAGCGTCCGACGGCGCGATTACCGGCATCCTCGGACCGAACGGCGCCGGGAAGACAACGACGCTGCGGATGCTGTACGGGGTGATGAAGCCCGACGGCGGCCGCATCCAGGTGGACGACGTCGATGGCGTGGCCGCGCCGCAGCGCGCGCAGGAACGGCTTGGTGTGCTGCCGGACGGCTTCGGACTCTATCCGCGACTGACCGCCCGGGAGCACATTCGATATTTCGGCGAGCTGCAGGGCATCAGCGGCGAGCGGCTCCGCGATCGCACCGAGGAGCTGCTCCAGCTGCTGGACATGGGCGCTATCGCCGACCGGCGCACCGGCGGCTTTTCGCACGGAGAGCGCACCAAAGTCGCCATCGCTCGTGCGCTCGTCCACGGTCCGCGCAACGTACTCCTGGACGAGCCCACGAACGGGCTCGACGTCATGAGCACCCGTGCGGTGCGGAAGATCGTCCGCCGCCTCCGCGAATCGGGGCATTGCGTCGTCTTCTCCAGCCATGTGATGCAGGAGGTGTCGGCGCTCTGTGACGCCATCGTCGTCATCGCGCGCGGCCGCGTGGTCGCGCGCGGCACGCCGGACGAACTGCGGAAGCAAACCGGGCACGACAACCTCGAAGACGCCTTCGTCGCGCTGGCCGGCGTCGAGCTGATGACGGAAGACCAATGGGCCGAGTGAAGCCGTTGCATCAGATGTTCGTCGTGATGCGCAAGGAGCTGAAGGATTCCCTGCGCGATCGGCGGGCGCTGTTCTCCATCGCCTTCAGCATCGTGATCGGGCCGGTGCTGATCGGGTTCATGATGAACCGCATTGCCGACCGGCAGCGCGAATCGGAGAGCCTCGAGATTCCCGTAGTCGGCCAGCAGCATGCGCCGGCGTTCGTCGACTGGCTCCGGCAGCAGGCCGGCGTCAGCGTGATCGCCGGACCCCAGCGGCCGGAACAGGCGGTCCGCGACCGCATGCACGATGTCGTCGTCGTGATCACCGACGATTACGCGGAGAACTTCCGTACGTCGCGTCCCGCAACCGTCCGGATCGTCGCCGACACCTCGCGCAACGCCGCCCGCCCGACCCTCGAGCGCGTCCGGCGCCTGATGCAGCGCTACAGCGCCGAAATCGGAGCGCTCCGGCTTATCTCGCGCGGCGTCAGTCCCGCCGGCGTCACGCCGCTGAAGCTTGAAGAGATCGAGATCTCCACGGCCCAGCAGCGCGCCGCCCAGGTGCTCAGTTTCATCCCGATGTTCATTATCCTCGCCGCCTTCGTCGGCGGGATGTCGATCGCGACCGATTCGACGGCGGGCGAACGGGAGCGGGGATCGCTCGAATCGCTGCTGGTCAACCCGGCGCCGCGGATGGCGATCGTCGCCGGCAAGTGCATCGCCGCGGCGCTCATCGCCATGACCGCCGTGGTGCTGACGACCGCGCTCAGCGCGAACATTCCGCGATTCCTGCCGCTGCAGGACATGGGAATCCGTTTCCGCATCGGCCGCGACGAGTTCCTCGGTGTGCTCGCGGCCATGCTGCCGATGTGCCTCTTCTCGGCGTCGCTGCAGGCGGCCGTTTCGACGCTGGCGCGGTCGTTCAAGGAGGCGCAGAGCTACATGGGCGTGCTCGTTCTGCTGCCGATGCTGCCGGGCATGATCAGCGCCGTCTCGACCATCGGCCAGGAGCCATGGATGTATCTGGTGCCGGTGCTTGGACAGCACGTGCTCGTCATGGGCGTGCTCGGAGGCCGTCCCGAGGAGTGGTGGGCGTTCGTGACAGCCGGACTGATCGCGGCATTGTCGGCGGCCCTGCTGATCAGGACCATGACAACGCTCTTCAAGATCGAACGGATCGTGTTCGGGCGGTAATCAGCCCCGGCGCCCGGGGCCTTCGTCGGCGATATCGCCCGAATCTTCGTTGTCCAGTTCCTGAGATCGGCCCAGATCCGAAGGCGCAGCGTTGTGCTTCGATCCGCGCTCGCGCGGACGGTCTGTCTGCGGGGGCGTCCGTTCCATGTCGTCGTTGTCGACGTTGTCGAGCGGAAATCGCATTCTCGTCCTCCGGGTTACGCGGATTTCGATACGGGCAGACGAACACCGCCTGGCAGCGGCTCAGCCTGAGCACGCAGCGGCAGCGTCACGGTAAATGTAGATCCTTTTCCCTCACCCTGGCTGGACGCCGTCACGGTGCCGCCGTGGCGTTCGACGATGTCGCGCACGATCCACAGCCCGAGACCAAGGCCGCGGTTCGCGGTGTTCGAGCCGCCCTGACGGAGGCGATCGAACACGTACGGCAGGAATTCGCTCCTGATGCCGATGCCGTGATCGCTGACGACAATCCGCGCGAATCCATCGTCTCTGCGGAGCTCCAGCTCGACCACGCCGTCGTCCGGCGAGAACTTCACAGCGTTGGACAGCACGTTGATCACGACCTGCTGCAGACGTTCAGGATCGGCGAGGAGCAGCGGGATGTTGTGTTCGATTTCAGTCACGATGCGGACGTTCTTGTCGTCCGCCGCCGGACGCACCGCGTCGAGTGCCGCGCCGACGATGGTTTCGACGTGCACGGGCGCAAGCCGGAGCTCGAGCTTGCCGGAGACGATGCGCGAGACGTCGAGCAGCTGCTCCAGCAGCTGCGCCTGCGCGCGGGCGCTCCGCTCGATGGCCTCGCACGCGTAGTCCGCGCGCGAGGGTTCGATCTGATCGTTGCGGAGCATCGCGGCCCAGCCGAGGACGGCGTTGATCGGCGTCCGCAGCTCGTGGGACACGGTCGCCAGGAAGTCGTCTTTCGCGCGGCTGGCGGCCTGCGCCTCGCGGTAGAGGCGGCCGTTTTCCAGAGCCACCGCCGCGCGGGCGGCCAGTTCCTGCGCCAGTGAGAGATCGGCCGCGCCATATCGATCCGCAGTACGCGAGCCGAGCATGAGGAGGCCAAGCGTCTGGCCGCGCGCGACCAGTGGAATCAACAACAGGGACTCACAGGCCACCGCACGAACCAAACGCTGATACTCCGAATCTGGACGGACTGGCGAGGTCCGCACGGTCTCGGTAATGTTCGAGAGCAGGGCCGGCTGACCGGTGCGTATTGCACGCGCAAACGGCCCGTCGCCACGAATCTCCGGCGGGATGCGGCGGATGGCATGGGTCGCCTCCCGGCGCGTCGGATCGATATCCACGACGTCGACGCGTTGCAGGTTGCCCTCGTCGGTGACCAGGTCGACGACGGCGCAGTCGGCCAGTGCCGGTACTGCCAGCCGTGCCAGGCTGATGAGCGTCGCTTCCGGCTCCAGCGCCGAATCGAGGACAGTGACGGTCTGCGCCAGAAACGCCGCGCGGCGAGCGGCCATATCGGCGGCGGCACGCTGCGCCACATCACGATTGGCCAGCTCCGCGCGTTCGGTCTCGAGCCGTTTCCGCTCGTACAACCCCGCAAGCGTCAGCGCGATCGACCCGAGCAGCTGGGCGTCTTCTTCGGCAAAGCGACGCGGCGACGTCGAATAAACGGCAATGACGCCGAACGGTCGTACCGCGGTGCCGATTCTGGCCGCGAGACCGCTTCGGATCCCATGCCCGCGCAGCACTGCTGGAATCGTGAATCGCACTTCGGAATCGCCGTCGCCCACAGCTACCGGTTCGCGCGCGTAGACGGCGTAGCCCGCCTGCGTGTCGATGCCGGTGTAGATGGTCAGCTGCTCGATGGCGTCCGCCGTCCACCCGGCGGCCGCAACGACAGTGAACGGCGCACCCTCGTTACCAAGTTCGAGCACGAGCGCGTGATCGCACTCGAGCGCCGACGCCGCGAGGGCCGCCGTGTCGCGGCAGACCGATTCCGTGGTGCCGGCGGCAAGTGTCCGCGCCGTGACCTCGCCCAGCGTGCGCCGCCGGCGTGCTTCAGACGCGGCGGCCTTACTCAGTTCGAGCGCACGGGCCCTGGCGAGCGCGGCACGATGTCGCGCTCGTGACACCAACGCGACGAGCGCCGACGCCACGCCAAAGACAACGAGGGCTGCGAAGTCGAGCCGGTTTGGAACCTTGAATTCCCATGCGGGTGGAAGCACGACGACCATCGCGGCAAGCGCCGAGAGAAACGCGGCGAACACTGCGGTCTGCGGCCCACCAATGATCGCGCTCGCCAGCACCGGCAGCAGGAGCACGAGCAGTGGCCAGGCGAGCGGGGACGGTGGAGGCCACTGCTGAAACGCCAGCACGACGAGGCCGACCAGCCCCA
>Ga0247825_10000752_pt1 | contig 20824 bp, 19 predicted proteins | sample 13C_Vanillin_Day_FD_194413 | JGI IMG/M metagenome (GOLD analysis project Ga0247825, IMG submission 194413) | Soil microbial communities from agricultural site in Penn Yan, New York, United States - 13C_Vanillin_Day48 | ecosystem: Environmental > Terrestrial > Soil > Agricultural land | place...
CCGGGTCCAACTAGAGTACGGGCTTCCAGCACCAATGAGCAGCCGACCTCGGTGCCAGCGTCGGTGGACACTGTAGCGTGTTTCATGACCACGTGGGTCGGTCGCAGACCGATGGGAAACTAGAGTGTGAGTAACGCTCGAACAGCGGCTTGGTAGAATTCGTCTAGTTAGCTACTTTCCGGTGAAGAAATGACCGCGTAAGTCGAGGCCGCGGCCCGGCGAAATATGGCTTACCGTGACCAAGCACGACGGGGTGCAGGTAGATTCGATACTCATCGATCAGGCCAAGTTCGGTCAGGCTTTGCGCCAAGTCCGGGCCAGCAACTTCGATCTCCCCGTCGCGCTCGGCCTTCAGCTCGCGGATCGCGCCCTCAAGATCATTCTCAACAAGCCTGGCGTTGGGGCCGACCGACTTCAACGAGCGCGAGACGACCCATTTCGGCTGGTTCCGCCACGCCGCCGCGAAGGCGTGTTCCTCTGCATCCCATTCAGGATGATCGTCGTCCCAGTAACGCATGACCTCATACATTTGGCGACCGTAGACACTGCCCGCCTGCCCCTGAGCCTCCTCGATGAAGTGGCGGAAGAGCGTGGGGCTTGGCGCAAACGCCACATGGTCGACGTAGCCGTCCAGGGACTGGTTCATTCCGAACACGAGCCTAGCCATACCTCTTCCTTTCCTCACGCAGCACATCCGCGCGGTTCTACCACACGCCTTTCCACGGCTTTCCGACCAGGAACGCCGGGTTGGCACCCGGCCGTGGCCGATACTTCTGGATGCGGCCGTTGTTGACCTCGGCGACATAGAAGTTGCCCTCCTGGTCGGTCGACATCCCGTGCACGCCCCACATGCCGCCGGGATACTCACCCCAACTGCCCCACGAGTACAGGAAGTTTCCGTTTAGGTCGTAGCCGAGGATCTTGTGTGTGCCCTGATCAGCCGCCCACAGTTGTCGATCGCTCGTGACGATGAAGCTGTGAATGTCCATCGGCGGGCGCGGACCAAAATTCCACTCGTCGAGGTACTTGCCGTTCTCGTCGAAGACCTGCACGCGGCCGTTCGTGCGGTCGTTGACGAACACCCGACGCGTCGTGGGATCGACCGCGATCCCGTGCACACTGTTGAAATAGCCGGGACGCTTCTCATTCGGTGGGGTACCCTTCTGTCCCCACTGCATCAACTTCTTTCCGTTCATGTCGTACTTGATGACGCGCGTGCCGTCGTACCCGTCAGCCAGATACATCGTGTTCGCGTCCATGAAGACGAGGAAGGTCGGCCTATTGAAGTGCGTGTCGTCGTCGCCGCGCTGGCGCGGAGTGCCGAGCGTCAAGAGCAGCTTTTTTCCATCGTTGCTGAACTTGTAGACGGCATGTCCCTCGGCGTCCACCACCCACACGTTCTTCTCGGGATCGTACGGACTGATCTCGACGTCATGCGGGCGCGTGAAGAGCTTGTCCCACTGCGTCCAGTCCTCGATGATCTTTCCTTCCGCATCGACGACGACAATGCAGTGTTCCCATCGCCAGTCGATACCAGGCCGGCCATCGGCTGGCGGGTCCAGCGAGTTGCTACCCGCGCCGGCACCGGCCTGCCGCAACGGCAGACGGAAAACCGGATAGACGAGGCCAGGCCCGAACTCCGGAATCCATTTCGTCTCAGGACGTTTGTCGAGACGCGCCAGCTCGCCCTTCTGGACGAGGAACACCCGGTTAGGGCTCTCGGCAAACACGTCCATCGTCGTCGACCACGTGAACTTCTCGTGGTTGGGCAGGCTGTCCGACATCGGCTTGGGCCAGTTGCGAACCACGTCGTAGGGTCCGAAGATGTCTTGTCCGCCTTTCAGTCCTGGGATCGCGGCGAATCCAGTACCCGGTGGTGCGTGCTGCCCCTGGACACGGTTCAGCCAGCTTCCTGACACGACGATCGTCAAGACCCCAAAACAGATCGCTGCAGCCAGTCGCGTTCGTGCCGTCATCATGGGCCTCCGTGCCGTTGTTCCCGATGGCCACAGACCATACGCACCTCCGCCATCAAGGTCAACTTCAACTTCGTGTAGCCTTGTGCCGTCTGAGGGCACGCATGCCGATTCGCGCGGGAAGACAGCTGGCACTCACGCTGGCCCTGATCCTCACCTGCGGCGTCTGGAACGCCGCTGCACAACAGAACATCGACTTCGACAAGCTCGAACTGCAGACGGTCAAGGTCGCCGACAGGCTGTACGTGCTCATGGGTGGGCCCGCGCAAGGCAACATCGCCGTGTCAGTCGGCAGCGATGGCGTCTTTCTCGTCGACTCGATGTACGCGCAGATGCACAAGAAGATCGTCGATGCGGTCAGAGCCCTCAGTCCGCTCCCCATTCGCTATGTCGTGAATACGCACCTGCACGGGGATCACACTGCGGGGAACGCGGCGATGGCCAAGCTCGGTGCCGTGATCATCTCTCACGAAAACATGCGGAAGCGCATGGCTGATTCGCAGAGCGCTCCCGCGGCGGGGACGCTTCCGGTTCAGACCTACTCTGACAGCCTGACGTTGCACTTCAACGGAGAGGAGATTCAGATCTTTCACCCGGCCCCGGCGCACACCGACGGAGACTCGATCATCTATTTCCGCAAGGCGAATGTTGCGCACGTGGGCGACATCCCAGCGTCGCTGCGCTACCCGAACATCGGCGTCAACGACGGCGGAACCGTCGACGGCATGATGGCGGCCGCGCGGCAGCTCATGAAAGTCGTCAAGCCCGACACGAAGATCGTCCCGGGCCATCTGGGGCCGATCGTCGGGTTCAGAGAAATCGAACAGCAGTTGACGATGTTTGCGGCCGTCCGGGATCGAATAGCGACCGCGATCAAAGCGGGGAAGACTGAAGCGGAAGTTGTCGCTTCGAAACCGACCAGGGACTTCGATGAAGGGCGGATGGGAGGCGCCATCACGCCTGATCGCTTCGTCAGCCTGGTGTATACGGATTTATTCCGTCGGTTGAAATAAACGCCTGGCGCCGCGAGCGGAGCACACGGCCCTATTGCGAGGTGGTCGATGGTATCGGCGCCTTGCCATCGACCACGAACGTGTAAACCATCGGACGGAGACTGCTGGCGCCGCCAGTGCCACCCAAGAACGAAATGTGCTGCTTTCCATCCAGTTGGTAGGTGATAGGTGGCCCCATGCCTCGCTGGCCGGTCTGGACTTCCCACAGCACCGTGCCGTCTTCTGCAGCCAGCGCGCGAAGGCGTCCGTCGCTGACGGTCTGAAATACGAGGTTGCTGGCCGTCGCTAGCACGCCACCACCCGAGCCTCCGCCACCGTCGACGCGCCAGCGTTCCGTTCGAGTGGCCGGATCGAACGCGACAAGGTACCCGCCTGTGAGGCTCCGCGGCGGACCGATATACGGTGGAGTCACCGGGGCGGCCGTCACCTGCAACGGCATTCGTCCGCCGCGGGGAGTGCCATTGTTCTGAACGGACCGTCCGGCTGTCAGGTCGAAGGGGATCGCGACATAGGTTCGGCTGCTGAACCCACTGACCGGCATATATACGAGTCGCGTGTTCGGGCTGTAGGCTTTCGCCGCCCAATTGGCGGCGCCTCCCGAGGCCGGTGAGATGACTGCGGGCTGCGTCGTTGTGTAGTACGCCTCACGATTTATCCGCGGGCGCCCGGTGGCATCGTGGCCGCTCGCCCAGTTGAGCGGCGCGAAGGGAGTCGCGGACAGGAACTCGCCCGTGATCCGATCGAGCACATAGAAGAATCCACCTTTGCTCGCCTGCATCAACACCTTGCGTGGTCGTCCGCCGATCTCGATGTCGGCCAGTAGGAGCTGCTGCACCGTGTCGATGTCCCAGGAGTCGCCGGGCACGGCCTGATAGTGCCACTTCAGTTCACCGTTATCCGGATTCACGGCAAGAATGGACGAGACGTACAGGTTGTCGTAGCCTTCCTGTCCACGGAGTATCTGCGGCCACGGAACGCCGTTGCCCGTGCCGACATAGATCAGATTCGCATCGGGGTCATAGGAGAGGCCGTCCCAGAGCGAGCCACCGCCGCCGAACTTCCACCACTCTCCGGTCCACGTCTTCGCTGCCGCCTCGAGTGCTTTGTTCTCAAATGGTCTCGACGGATCGCCCGGCACCGTGTAGAAGCGCCACAGCTCGCGGCCGCTGTCAACATCGAAGGCCGAGAAGAACCCACGGTGTGGCGTGAACTCGCCCCCGGCGACACCGACAATCACTTTGTTCCCCGCCACGCGTGGAGCCATCGTGATCGAGTAGCCAGTCGAGTCTTCCGTGAGAACCCGTGTGGACCAGCGCAGTGCGCCCGATTTGCCGTCGAGCGCCACCATCCGCCCATCGATGACGGGAGCGAGCACTTTCCCACCGTGGAGGGCAATCCCTCGGTTGACGACACCGCAGCAGATTCCGCGGTTCGCCCCCGGAGTACTGAATGCCCGGTTCACGTTGGGGTCGTAGCGCCAGAGTTCGCGTCCCGTGCGCGCATCCAAGGCGAACACGATGCTCCAGTTCGTGATTGCATAGAGGACGCCGTTCGAGAAGAGGGGAGTAGCCTCCTGGTTACCCCCTCCCTCGCCAGCCACCGACGTCCATGCCAGCCCCAGCCGGCTCACGTTCGACCGATTGATCTGGTCGAGCGGGCTGTATCGTGTTTCTGCGGGATCGATGCCGTGAGTGACCCATTCGCCATTCCGCCATGCGGTCTGTTCCTGCCTGATCGACTGCTGAGCGGATCCGATCCAGCTTCCCGCGGCGACGCATGAGACCACGACAAGACACGTCAGCCAACGGGACAAGGCGCGCAGCCGTTGCATCTGCAGACCTCCTGGCTGTGCACCTCGAGCGAGAGCGCCCAAGCTACAGAACACGGTCATCTCCTCCACAGCTCGCTCGTGTTGAGGCCAAGCGAGTCCTGGGTTTATTTCATCGGCGAGAAATCAGACGCGCTCATCAGGAAGGTGTTGGTCTTCAGTGGTACGAAATACTTCTTCCGCAGGGCGTCCCATTCCGGATCTTTGCCGAATGCGGCCCAGACTTCCTCCCGGTGCGCCCGATCTCGATACGCGAGCATCCAGACGAGTGTGTTCGGATCGTCGAGGCGTTGCCAGACACCGAGAATTTCCGCGCCGTGCTTGACGAACAGGGCGACCTCTTGCTCGCGGAACCGCTGGTGTAATTCGTTGATGCCGCCCTTGAATTGACCGACGCCGTCACGGCTCGGGTCCGCCGTGTACATGCGGATCTCGAAGCAGCGCGAGTTCGGCGCGACGTTCTTGGAGACATTCTCCGGCAGCATCGCCTTAGGTCCGCACGGCGAGGGAGGCGTGGCTGGTGCACCCTGGCCGCCGCCGCCCTGTTGAGCCGCCTCGACACCTCGGGTCGCCAGAAAACCACTCGTCACCACGCCGCCGATGACAATGCCCACGACCATACCAACCGCCATTCTCAACGTGCTGAGCGCAACTCGTCTCGTCATTGTGATCTCCCTTGCGGTATGCCTGGCGCGTCGTGTCCGCTCTAACCGAACCCCGCGGCACTATAAGCCAATCATGGCTCCTGTACTCCGCAAAAACTCAAGGTCCTAACGCGGAATGCGGTCGTTCCCCGTACTGCGAGTGACTGGCTGCGAGCTGTCGCTAAAATCGTCGAACACCCCGATAGGCAGGCCCAGGATTGGCCGCTGTCTTCACCATATTGGGCGGCACAGCCCCAATGAGCACGAGCTTGGCAACGCGGCCCTCGCCAGGTACGATCCAGCCTCGACTCAGCGATGGGATCATTCTCATGTACTTCCATCACCGCGTCCCTCGACCACCGCTCGATTCGTTCGTCGCGTTGATTTGGTTGTGCCGCAACGAGCCGCGCCCGGTCGCGCTCGAGCGCGTCCTGCCGACAGGTGCCGCGCAGCTGATCGTCAATCTAAAGGAGGATGAAACGCGCCTCTACGATCCACAAGACCCCCTGAACGTCGTCACCACAGACGGCACGGTCTTGTCTGGCGTGCAGTCGCGGTTTCAGATCATCGATACGTCCGAACAGGAATGCGTCGCCGGCGTGGCGTTCAGGCCGGGTGGCAGCGCCGCTTTCCTCAAAACGCCGGCGCACGAAACGAGCGATGCCGACACGCCGCTGGAATTGCTCTGGGGGCGGCGTCGATCCAGCGATCTCCGCGAGCAGCTGCTCGAACGCGGCGATCCGGACGCGCAGCTCGATGCGATGGAACACGCTCTGAGGGAGATGCTGCGACCGGCTGGTGCGCATCCCGCCGTCGCGTTCGCGCTGCGCGCGTTCGACCGCACCCCGCTCACCACGAACATCGCGGCGGTCACCGATGCGATTGGCATGAGCGCCAAGCGGTTCATCGAACGCTTCAAGGCGGAAGTCGGCGTTTCACCCAAGCACTACTGTCGCATTCGCCGTTTCCAGCGGGCGGTGACGCGCGCGCACCGCGGGCAAATCGTCGACTGGCCGCAAGTCGCGCTCGAGTGCGGCTATTACGATCAGGCGCACTTCATTCACGAGTTCCGCTCGTTTGCGGGCCTGACGCCCACCGGATACCAGGGTTCCCGAACCGCGTTTCAGAACCACGTCAAATTCTTACAATCCGAGCTGGCTGACGTTTGAGAGCATAGCGCCATGGCACACGTCAAAGACACGTATCGCACCGTCACTCCCTATCTCGTCGTTCCCAACGCGGACGTCGAGCTGACGTTCCTGAAGGCGGCATTCGACGGCACAGAAGTCGAGTGTCAGCGGAATCAGGACAACACCGTCATGCACGCCGAAGTCGAGATTGGTGATTCCCTCGTCATGCTCGGGCAGGCGAGCGGGCAGTGGACGTCTCGCACCGCGGCGTTCTACCTCTGGGTCAAGGATGTCGACGCGACCTACACGAGGGCGCTGGCCGCAGGGGCCACGACCGAGAGCAAGCCCGAAGACAAACCCTACGGACACCGGAACGCCGGCGTCATCGATCAGAACGGCGTCACGTGGTGGATCGCCGCGCCCGTGAAATGAGCATCGCCGCCCGACAGGTTCGACGATGAGCATCACCAGTACGGTCGCCTATCGCGCCGAGACGCGATTCATCGAAGCGGTCGACGCGTTGCGACCGTACGTCGGATGCTTCTGGGTCATCACCGCGAAGCGGGGCGCCATGATTCGCGTCGTGCCGGACACCAGCACGTCAATTTCGATTCAGCCACAGCCCGATCGATCCTCGGCCTGGGTCCTGCGCGGACCACTGGTCGAGCCGCAGGTGCGCCGCTTCGCGTCAGCGGCAACATTGATTGGCGTGCGGCTCCGTCCGGGTGTGGCCTTTCTCGTGACCGGAATCGCCGCCGATGCCCTGGTAGGCCGCCGCATCAGGTTGAGAGGGCACGCCTACCGCGCTCTCGCGTGCGAGCCCCCCTCGCGCACACCGGAGCAGCACGTCGAAGTGCTGCAGCGGTTTCTCGTCGATCGACTGACGCACGTGCAGGTCCACGACGTCGTTGCCAAAGCGCTCCTCATGGTTGAGCGCGCGCACGGATGTGTGCGGGTCGCCGACATCGCCGCCGAATGCCGGGTCAGCCAGCGTCACCTGAGCCGCCTGATGCGGACCTGGGTCGGGTACGGCGTAAAGCGCCTGAGTCGCATCGCACGATTTCAGACCGCGCTCGAGCAGATGGAGCAGTCGCCCAGCCGCTCGGGTGCAGCGTTGGCATCCGAGAACGGCTATTTCGATCAGGCCCACCTGACACTGGACACGACTCGCTTGGCCGACGCCACACCAGGTCACCTGGCGTCCAGAGCCGTGGCCGATTTTTACAAGACCCGCTGCAACGAGTCTCTCTAGACTTCCGCTATGGCCAGGGGGACTCTTGGCATCGTTGCGGGGCTGGCTGTGTGGGTGATCGTCGTCGCAGTCGCGGGCTTGATCATGAGAGCAGCGTGGCCTGCGTATGCGAGTGTGGCCGACGCGATGACGTTCACGCTGCCGATGATGGTTGCTCGTCTCTCGCTCGGCGCGATGGCGACGGTCGTCATGGGGTCGATCACGACAGCCATCTCGCGGCGATCGATGGTCGCTACGCTGCTGTCAGGTGTGGTCCTGCTCCTCGCGTTCATTCCAGAGCACATCAGGCTCTGGGAGAAGTTTCCTGTCTGGTATCACCTGACCTTTCTCGTGTCGTTGGTCCCTCTCAGCTATCTTGGCGGCGCGATCGTCAGGCTTCGAAGGCCGCTCGTTCCGGCAAAAGTCTCTACAGCCGGAGGAGTGCCATGAAGCGCATCTGGACGGTCATCGGGGTGAACGACGTCCGCGCGAGCTGCAAGTGGTACCAGTCTCTCTTCGGCCAGCCGCAGACGGCACCAGCCCACGACGAGTTTGGTCAACTCCTCGACTCGGACGGAACTGTCCTACTCTGTCTCCACCAATGGGGCGCCCACGAGCACCCCTCCTTGATGAGTCCTGACCGCGCGACACCAGGAAACGGGCTCCTCTTGTTCTTTCGCGTCGACGATTTCGACCTGGCATTGCAAAGGGCTCGCGGGCTCGTTCCTCGGCTCGAAGAGGAGCCTCATATGAACCCGAATACTCGAACGAAGGAGTTCGCGGTCCGAGATCTCGACGGATACTACGTCACCATCAGCGCACAGTAGGGTTGATCCGGATCACGAGTAGCGCCGCAGCGACGAACTTGCGATGACCGTTATAGTTAGATGATCAGACTCAGGTTGGCGGTGAGCGGTGAGGCATCTCATGAGAGCAGAACACGCCGCCGTCACGCTGTTCATAGTCATTGTTGTCGGCGCGCAGATCGCGGCCGAACGACGTTGGCAAACGGGAATATGCACCCAGGTGGGTATTGAGCGCACGCTATTTGTCGCGGACGTGCTGCTGCATGAACGACTGCCACCGACCTTGAACACGCCAGCAAGGACCGAAGTCGCAACGTATGTGATCGAGACCGAGATGCCGAGCCACGTCAGTCGTCCTCGACAAATGCCTAGTCGCCCATGACTGCAGCGAGCGAAAACATTCCAGCTAATAGAGTGTTCGGCACATTGAGGATCAGGGCAGCAAGCGCGTGGAGCTTGCGAGTGTCGAAGCGAAGGGCAGCTACGACGAGTAGCCATCCCATCGCGCAGCCCGCCAGCCACAACAGCGGAACGACGCGAACGAAGTCGGGCGGAAAAGGTTCGGATCGGAGGTAGGCGAAATAGAGGGCACCGACGACAGCAGACCCGACGACGACCAGGAGTGCACAGGCGCTGTGATCCCTGGCATACGTCGAGCCGGTTGTTCGTAAGATACCCAATGCGGGTTGCTTCATCAGAACAATCCAGCCGGCGCGACGTGCCGCAGTGATCGATCCGGGGCGCGCGATGAGGATTGAGAGGAGGACGTCAGAGGATCAGCGCCCCAAGCGCCACATTGACGGCGGCGGCCGCGCCACGGTGCAGCCACCAGAGGAGTGGCTTCGGCGGCACGCAGACGAGCGGCTCGTCCTGCAGCCGCCCAGCCGACGTGACCGGCACCGCCAGCGGATCCTGCATCTCGCCGTCGAGCATGGCGCTAATGCCGTGCGCGAGGTGCGTGCGTCCGTAGTGCATCAGCATTGCCCGCGCCGACAGCGCCGGTGAGACCGCGAAGCCCGAGAGCAGCTGCTGCCCTGGTATCACGGGCCGCTCGAGCACCAGGAACGGCTTCGCGAATCCGGCCACGTTGAGCGATACGAAATACGTCGTCGCTTCGAAGATGCCGCGTCCCCATGGTGGAAGGCGCGACGCGAGTGAGGCCCGCAGCGAGCCAATGCCTGGGAGCACCGGTCCCGTCACGGACCACCACCGCCGCTTCCGTTCACGCAGTGAAATCGTCAGATCTGCGGTCACGCCATCGTGCAAGTGCACCACGCTGATGTCGGCCAGCGTGAGCGGCTCGAAGACGCCGATGTCGTTGATTCGCGCGAGGCTGCGGCGCAGCTGTCCGACGTCGAGCACGTCGCGCTCGTAGACCCTCATAGCACGGCGGAGCGTGGAGTCGTTGATTCCGAAGTGGCCGGCGAAGTTGATGCGCCCGATTGCATGAGGCAATCCCGTCCACATGCGCGCGGTCACGTCCACCGGCGTGCCGGTGCCGGCAAACTCCGCTTCGGCGATGAAATCGAGGTGGCCTTGCGCCTCGGCGCTCCGCCGCGCGTCGAGCAGGCACGTACACAGCGCGTCCACCGCCGAGGGGCCCGTAAAGCGCACCTCGCGCAGACGCCCTGCCGGCTGCCCGGCCGCCGCAGCTGGAGCGATGAGTGCCAGGGCCAGCGCGAACGCCACGGATTTCATGTCCTTTTCGGTTAGATGTTCCAGGCGAGGGTTCGGCCGTCCCTGTAGGGCGCACAAATGGAATCCGGCTCATGCGGCGCGCTGGTACTCGTGAATGAGCCTGCTTAGTCGGTCGCGCCTGTCTATAGGGATCGTTCGCGGGTCGGTCTGCATTGATTCCCCGGCGGGGCATCCCGGCTGGCGCGCTGATCTATATCTGGTGTCCTCGTACGTTCACGACCGTGAATCCACTGCCTCGCGCGATCGGACCGTCGGGTCCGTGGTTTCTATCGGCGAGCGTCTAGTGCGGGTAACCCGGAAGCCTTTTCGCCCTCGGCTTCCAATCAGGTAGCGAGGCGTAGTTGTTGCCGATGGGCATCTTGACCTTGGGCAGACTCTGCTGGTCGAGTGCCTGGTCCTCCGGGATCACATCGTTGATGAAGAGGAGAAACGCCGTCAGCGAGTACACCTCGTCGGGGGTCAGCGTGCCCTCTCTGTTGAGGGGCATGCCGCGATTGATGTAATCCCAGACAGTCGTCGCAAACGGCGCGCGAAGCGGCAGGATTCGTCCCCGCGCCCAGAGATCGGGGTTCTTGGGATCTTTGCTTTTCAAATCGGGAGCCGCGCCACCGATGCCCTGCGCCCCGTGGCATGCAGCGCAGCCCTTCGTGCGATAGAGCTGCGCGCCTTCCTTGGCGTTTCCTTTTCCAGGCGGAAGCTCCTCTCCGGTCGGACCGATGGAGATGTCCAGCGCCTTGATTTCGTCCGGGGTCGGCGTGCGTCCTATCCCGTACGTGGGCCCCTGCGCCATCGCGGAGGCGCCCATGAGCAGCACGAACGCGAACGGGAGAATCCTATGCGAACCCATTGGTCACGCTCCCGTCGCTCGCGATGTGCCATGGCTGAACACTGTTGTCCAACCCGGGCACCCTGAATGTTTGATCGTAGGGTTGGTTCCAGTACTTGGCGATCTGGGTGCGCGTCGGTTGCGCCTGCCCCAGTTCGTCGGTGCAGCGCGCCAGAATCTCTGTTTCGTTTCCGTCCCAATTCCACTGATAGCCGAAACGGGTAAAGGCCATACGCTGCGGCATGCCCTTGAACTCGGCCTTGTTCCATTTCTTGCCGCCGTCGGTGGACACCTCCACCAACTTGATCGCGCCGCCACCAGACCACGCCAGCCCGCTGATCTCGTAGAAGCCCTTTCCGCGCAGCCGCTGTTCGCCGGACGGGAACGTGATGACCGACTTCGGCCCGATCTGGTAATCGAGCGCCGCGACCTTGGCGTCCTGATCGAGATGACCGAAGTCGTTGTAGTTCACGTAGTACTGATCGACGATCTTGATTCGCTGCAGCCACTTCGTGTGAAAGATCCCTTCGAACCCGGGCACCATCAACCGCAGCGGAAATCCGTTCTGGGGCCGCACGGGCTCGCCATTCATGCCGTACGCGACGATGCAGTCATCCATCGCCTTGGCGATCGGCATGCTCGACGCGCCCTTCACTTCCTCGGCGCCTTCGGCGACGAACCACTTCGCGCTGCCCTTCACGCCGCATTCCTTGAGCAGCGTGGAGAGGAGCACGCCAGTCCATTCGGCGCAGCTCACCATCCCGTGCGTTTGCTGAACGTTCTTCGCTGCCCGCGACGACCGGTTGCCCGCGCATTCGATGAAATGAAGACGGGTGACGGAAGGAAGGCGCTTCAAGTCCTCCATGGTGAAGGTGAGCGGACGGTCCACCAGGCCGTGGATCATCAGGCGATGCTCCTTGGGATCGATCTCCGGCATGAACGCGCCACGGGTCGTCGCCACGTAGTGGAGCGAGGACGGCGTGATCACGCCCACCGAATCCTGGAGCGGGGTCGCAATATGAAACGTCAGCCCGAATTGATCGGGAGAAGGCCTGCCGCCCACGGGATGAGCGATGCGCACCGACGTGACGTACTTCGAGCGATCGCCGTAGGCGACCATGTTCGAGTCTTTGTCACCCTTGATCATCGGCCACGAGGGTGGCGCATGGTGGGATTCTGGGGACTGCTGGGCGCCGATCGCTGGCGCTGCCGCTCCCAAAGTCAAACCGCTGGCCAACGCGGCGCTGCTCTTGAGGAGCTCCCTACGATTCAATGGCTTCGAGCCCATGCGTCTCTCCTTCGCAGATGAGGCCAACGAGGAAATCGCCCGCGGCCGAGAGTATACGCCGATCCCGCGTCGGTCTTGGCGGATCGCCTGCGTCAGCGCAGGAGCAGCTTTTGCACCCGCCAATTCGACGTCTCGCCGACGTACAGCTCACGCTCCGTAGGGCAGGCGAGCGCGTGCGCACCGGAGAACTGTCCCAGGTTGCGTCCCGAGCGACCTATCACCCCCAGCACGGTGCCGTCGAGCGCAACCTTGAAGATTCGTCCAGGGTATGTAGATTCCCCCACGAAGAGCACCTGAGTGGGCCCGGGTGTCATGCAGAGCGAATTGGGTGCGCCGATCGCCTGCTTGAGACGTTCGCCGGTGGGTGTCGGACCGTTGACGGGGCGGGAAGCGGGATCGGGTGGCACATCGATCGAGAACATGCGCTTGAAGTTGCCATCGGCGTCGAACACCTGGGTGCGATGGTTCGTGCGATCGCCGACGTGCAGGCCGGCCGGAAAACGCGCCGAAGCTGACGCCCGAGTACTTGGCCAAATGGGAAGTCATTCGGAAGTCGCGCCTGGCCGGATCGGATGAATTCGATCCGAATGCGAGGCGTCTCTCTGGCGACATGCCAACATGTACTCCACTGGGCATTGGGAAGGGGACACGCTCGTCGTGGACACGTGGCCATTCGCGAGGACACGCTGTTCGACAGGTTCTCGCCGCGCAGCGATCAGTTCACCGTGCGCGAGCGCATGAGGTTCACGTCGCCTGGTGTCCTCGAGGATCGGATCTCATCCACGGATCCGAGAGCGCTGATCGAACCCTTACCTCGGTTCGTACGTATCGGAAGGTGTCGCCGCCGAACGACGAGTTGCGCGAGTTCTCGTGCGCGGAGGGATTGGCGCCCGCGAAGTAAGCCTGGCGTGGCACTTACTTCGGCACGCCCAGGTAACGATCGAGCCACTCGAGTGAGTCCTTCTGGACTCGCGCGAATGGGAAGACATGGCCCCCGTCATACAGCGTATTGCGTTTGTCAGCGGCGGGAGAGCCGAGCATCCGGAACAACGGTAGTTGCGACGACTCGATCGGGAAGATGAAGTCCTCGCGGCCGTTCAACATCAGCACTGGCGTTCGCACCCGCGGGGCAAAGTTGACTGGATCGGCTTCTGGCAATTGCGCGGCGGCGATACTCAGGCCACCCGACCAGAACACGGCGGCCTTGAAACGGTTCTCCATGGCGAGGGCAATCGGTCCGATGGCCGCGCCCGCGCTGACGCCGAAGTAGGCAATGCGCTCCGGATCGACGTCTGTCCGCGTCATCAAATAGTCGACCGACCGGCGAACGTCCTTCACCCGCTTGATCGTGAGGTCGCGCGCAGCATTCGGGCCGGCGGCCGGCGTCTGCAGACGACGCTCGTAGAATCCCTTGTACATCGGGAACAACAGCGCGTGACCCGACTTGACCATGAAGGCGAGATAGGAGATCTCGAACTGCTGGAAGTCGCGTTGCACGACGCCCGCCGTGTGCGGGAAGTACACGACAGTCTGGTATGGCGCCTGTGCCTGACGCTTCGGCAGAAACAGATACGCGAGGATCCGTTCGTTGTCGTACGCTGCCGCATACGTCACGCGCTCCACGCGCCAGTCCGGAGACTGGTCGTCAACCGACTCCACCATCGGCGCAACGTCCGCTGCATCGTAGGCGTACAGGCTGCGGTAGGCGTTGAACAGTGAGTCACTGACCGGTTGGATCGCGCCGTAGTCGCGGAACAGGCGCGGCACGGGCTGCATTGCGACCGTTGGCACCGCCGCTTGAGTGAGTTCCTCGATCGTCCGAAAGCCGAGCGTCGCTCCACGGTCGAACGGCAATCGCGAGTCCCCGCTCGCCGCCATGTATGCCGGCTCGTTCCAGGCGCCGCCGAGCGTGTACCGATTGTCACCGATAGCGTTGAGGCACCACTCCTTGACGTTCCCCGCCATGTCATACGTGCCGAAGGGGCCCACCCCCTGATACGAGCCGACGCGCGCCACACCCTTGCCGTTGAAGTTACTGACCCCCAGAATCTGCGAGTAGACGCCCGGACGGGCCGCGCGACGCCAGTGGTGAACGGTGGGCAGCGATCGTCCCGCGAACGAGGCATACGCGGCGGCTTCATACCAGCTGACGCCACGGACCGGGAAATCGTCCTCGCCCTCCGGCATGTCAGCGCAGGAGCAGCTTCTGCACCCGCCAATTCGACGTCTCGCCGACGAACAGCTCACGCTCCGTGGGGCACGCAAGCGCGTGCGCACCGGAGAACTGTCCCAGGTTGCGTCCCGAGCGACCGATCACCCCCAGCACGGTGCCGTCGAGCGCAACCTTGAAGATTCGTCCAGGGTACGTCGATTCCCCCACGAAGAGTACCTGAGTGGACCCGGGTGTAATGCAGAGCGAATTGGGTGCGCCGATCGCCTGCTTGAGGCGTTCGCCGCTGGGCGTCGGACCGTTGACGGGGCGAGACGTGGGATCGGGTGGCACATCGATCGAGAACATGCGCTTGAAGTTGCCATCGGCGTCGAACACCTGGATGCGATGGTTCGTGCGATCGCCGACGTAGATGTTGTCTCGCAGGTCGATGGCAATCGAATGCGGGATGTCGAACTGGCCGGGGCCGGTGCCCTTCGATCCCCATGATTTTACCCAGTCGCCGTTCTTGTCGTATTTGGCGACGCGCGAGTTGATATACCCGTCGGTGATGTATGTATTGCCCTGCGAGTCCCAGGCCACGTCGGTCGGCTGACGGAAGTTGCCGTCCACCGGCGGCAGCGGCGGATCTGGATGCCCGAGCGGCTCGGCGCCGTCGGCCGCTTCCTGTTTCCGCCCGAATACCCACACGACGCGGCCCTGCGGGTTGAACCGGACGACCATGTTCGAGCCCTTGTCGATGGCCCAGATGTTGTCGTTCCGATCGACGCGCACGCTGTGCGCCTCCGACCAGGCATAGAGACCCTGGCCGATCTCGCGTACGAAATTGCCGTTCTGATCGAATTCGAACAGCTGGGCCGCAGCGGCGCCAAACGCGGGGCCGTTCGCGCTGTTCGAGCGCGAGAAGACGAACACGTGGCCGCTCGAGTTCACCGCCACGCCCGGCACCTCGCCGAAGTTCATGCCGGCCGGAAGATTGGGGTAGTCGGGGACCGACGTGAAGGAGATCTCGGGAGCGCGCTGCTGCGCGAACGCAGACCCGGCGAGAAGCATCGCCACCGTAAACAGACGTTTCTTCACTGTTTCCTCCCTTTCGGATCGTGATCGCCAGCGCTATGCTGTGCGACACGCGTATGAGAACACGATTTCCGACGTGGCAGAACGCGTTGATCGCCCAGCGTCATCCGTGGTCACGTTGCCTTGCGATCAGTCTGATGGTCGCCGCGGTTGCCTATCCCAATTGGGCTGTGCGCGCGGCGGACGAGGCAGCAGACCTTGCCAGGCTCTCGCTGGAAGTCCAGCGTGCCGAGGATATCCGCGCCGTCAAGCGCCTGCAGATCTCCTACGCGCACTATGCCCAGTTCGGCCTGTGGAGCGAGATGGCGTTGCTCTTCACCAGCGACGCAGAGGCCGTCTATGGTGCCGACCGCGTCAAGGGCCGCGCTGCGATTCGCACGTATCTCCTCACGACATGGGGCAACGGCCGCGAGGGCCTGCCAGCCGGTGGCCTGCACACCATGCTCGAAGACGCGCCGGTCCTGAATCTCTCGGCCGACGGCAAGACCGCCAAAGGCCGCTGGCGCGAATTCTCGATGATCGGACAACTGGGCGGCACCGCGCGCTGGGAGCAGGGCATCAGCGAGAACGAGTACGTGAAGGAGGAGGGAGTCTGGAAGATCTCGCGCCTCGACTACTACCTGGAGACCACCGGTCCCTATGAGACCGGTTGGGTCACCGGTGGACGCGACGTCAAGCTCGTTCCGTTCCACTACACGTCGGCCGAGGCCGGCGTTCCCATCCCGGCGATTCCGGACGCGATGCCGATCCCTGCGATCACCGGCACACCGTCAGACACGCTCGCCGCACTCGACCGACGCATCCAGACGATGAACGACGAGGACAAGGTTGCCAATCTGCAGAACGCGTACGGCTACTACACCGACCGGAAGATGTGGGACGACGCAACCGATCTCTTCACCGGTGACGCCGTCCTCGAACTGGCCGACGTTGGCATCTATGAAGGCCTCGCGAGCATTCGTCGATTCCACGAACGGTCTGGTCCGCAAGGTCTGCGTTACGGTCAGTTGAACAACCGGCTGATCTTCAACCTCCTCGTCTCTGTTCCGCCGGCCGGGCGAGAGGCGCGAACGCGCGGTGTCGTGTTCAACATGCTCGGCGACTACACGGCCGGCAGCGCGTCGCTCGGGATTGACGTGATCGAGAATCGATTCACCAAGGGCGCCGACGGAATCTGGCGGATTCGCGAGATGCGCATCTTTCCGATCATGGCGACCGACTACTACCAGGGCTGGGCTAAGAGTCGTCTGGTGACTGCACCGGAGATCGGTACACACGCGCCCGACAGGCCCGTGCCCGCCGCAGACCGCGGCACTCTCACGGACGGCGTCGTTCCGGACTTCTTCCTCAACCATCCCGTTACGGGAAAGCCCGTGCAACTGCCCGCGGGCACGAAAGTCGCCGGTGCGGGTGCGCTGCTCCCCCCGCTTGCCGCTGTTCGAGATGCGATGCCTCCGCCGCGTGACGTGCAGGCGGCGATCAAGGATGCGAGGCGCCGCCTCTCCCATTCGGTCGCATATATCGCCGTCGACAACATCAGCCACGCGCTGGCTAATGACATCGACCACCAGCAGTGGCATGCGCTGGGCCAACTCTTCGCGAGGGACGGGTGGCGCGCCAAGGCGGCCGTCGCCTTCTGTGTCGGTCCAGATCACGCAGAGGAATGCGAGCGTAACTACGATGGCGTCGCGGCGTTGCCACGCCAGGTGGCCGCGGGCCACTGGCTGATTCAGCCGGTGATCGACGTGGCGCCGGACGGCACCTCCGCCAAGATGCGCCATCGTCTGCTCCACATCGACGCGGCACCGGAGTCGCGTGGATTCTCCGACGGCATGTATCCCACCAACGCCGCGAAGCTGGAGAACGGCGTGTGGAAGCTCGATGTCATGGCCCCCGACCAGCCGTACTTCAGTTCCCCGAGCTTCAAGGACGGCTGGGCGCGCAAGGCCAGCGCTTCGTTGCCGAGGCCCGTGGTGAAGAACGCCATTGAGCCATTGAGAAACTTCCCACCCGATATCCCGCGCAGCTCGATGCCGCTCCGCCATCATGGTTCGTTGCCCGGCGACACCATCGTTTGGCCGGACATCAAGCCGATGTGGTTTGCCTACCGCAATCCGGTGAGCGGGCGTGTGCCTTCGCTCTATTGCCCCGACCTCAAGACCTGCGAACGAGACCTCGCGGCAAGTCGCTGACGGGCGAGCCGCCGCCTCTAGGCTAGAGTGTCCTTCACAACATCGTAGTGCCCCGATGATTCTCGGGCGCACCGCCTGGTGATCGCGTGACGACGGTGCGGCTGCGGCGTCGCTCCGATTCCCACCCCAACGCGCAAGCGTGCGCGTTGGGGGCCCCGGGGTTCGACGCCGCGGAAAAGCGGCTGGTCCGCGCGGTGCTGACGATCTCGGCGGCGGCTGATGTGATCCGCGCGTCAGTAGACTAATTGTGTCGATAACGAGGTTCGCGGTGCGTCAGTGGCGAATCACCGCCGCCGCCGATTGGACCGCTCCCGAGCCGCTTTACTTTCTATCGCGTGTCGCGGCGCTCACAAGTCGCGTCGCCGCAGCCACACCGCCGTCGCGCGATTGCAGAGCCTCACCCGCGCCTGCTCGGTGCACAGGCGCGGCTACTGCAATTCGGAAAGGCTCTAAGCGGGCCGTCGTCTGTATACTGCGTCCCATCATGAACAATCCTGCAGAAGACCTCTTACGAATCTCGATGAGCCACGCCTTGCCGCGTTGTCTTCACGCCGTGGCGGAACTCAACGTTGCTGACGCATTAGGGGACTTGCCGCGTACCGCAGCGGATCTCGCCAAAGAGACCGACACGGATCCGGACGCATTGGGGCGTGTGCTCCGTGTGCTTTCGGCAGAGGGAATCTTTGAGGCTCGAGACGGTTCATGGGCGCACACGCCGACCTCGCTCCTCCTGCGATCGGATCATCCGCAGTCGATGAGGTCTTTTGTTCGGATGATCGGGTTGCCGGTGTACTGGCGAGGGTTTGAATACATGGAAGACTCCGTCCGCACAGGCAAGTCCGTACAAGAAAAAGTCGTGCCCGGTGGCTATTGGAAGTATCTCGGCGACCATCCGGAGGCAGCGCGACTCTTCGACGAAGCCATGATGGGCAAGGCCTATGGCCAGATCGCGGGGGTGTTAAAGGCTTACGACTTTTCAGGTGTTCACAGCATCGTCGACGTCGGTGGCGGACGCGGCCATCTGCTCTCCGCCGTGTTGGGAGTGGCTCCGAACACGCGTGGAGTGCTGTTCGACTTGCCGCACGTGACGGCGAGCGCCCAAGCCGCGGGCATCGAGTCAGAGCGATTGCGGATGCATCCCGGCAGTTTCTTCACGGACGCGCTGCCCGAAGGCGATTGTTACCTCATCATGCAGGTAATCCACGATTGGAGCGACGAAGAAGCCGCTCGCATCCTCGCAGCCATACGTAAAGCGGCGCGGCCCGGAGCGAAGCTGTTAGTGATCGAGTGTGTCGTTCAGGAAGACTCGAAGCCAAGCTGGACGAAGATGCTCGATCTGCAAATGCTCACGCTGTTGTCGGGTAAGGAGCGAACCGAGAAGGAATATCGGGAATTGCTGCAAAGCGCCAGCTTCCGCCTTGATCGCCTGATTGATGTCGGGATGTCCACTTGGATACTCGAGTCGATCGCCGTATAGACCGCAAAGAAAATCGATATATAGCTCTCCCGAGGAGGTGTGCCGTGCGTCACCTGGCGTTGACCCTCTCTCTCTCTTCCTTCCTTGTCCTCACGACTACATCCGCGCTCTCTGCGCAGGTGACCACCGCCACACTCTACGGCGTCGTTCGCGATTCGACGGCCGCCTCGCTTCCTGGAGCACTCGTCAGTGTTGTGAACCAGGGAACCGGCCTTTCTCGTGAAGCCGTGACCGATGTGAGCGGCGAGTTCGCGCTCACGGCGCTGCCGAGCGGCCGCTACACGCTTCGGATCGAGCTGCAAGGCTTCAAGATGTACACCAACGACTCGCTCGAGTTGCTCGCGGGCCAGACGGTGCGACAGACCTTTACGATCGAGGTCGGGCAGATCGAAGAGACGATCACGGTTTCGGAGCGCTCACCGCTTGTCGAAACTGCATCGTCCGCACAAAAGGAATCGATGCTGGCAAACGAGGTACGGACGCTGCCGCTCGCGCGCCGGAACATCACCGGTCTCCTGACGCTGTCGACCGGAGTCACCGAAGCGTCCACCGGCCTCGCGGGCGGCGGCAACATCCGTTTGAATGGCGTGGCCGAGGGCGGGACCGCCATCACGGTGGATGGGACCGACGCCACGGCCAACAACGAGACGCGCGGGCTGAATTCCTACGGCGCGCAGAACCAAATCAGCGTGATGAGCATCGAGGCAGTCGCCGAGGTGCAGGTGGTCAAAGGCATACTGCCGGCGGAATACGGCGGCGTGGTGGGCGGTCAGGTGAACATGCTCACGCGCTCGGGGACGAACCAATTCCACGGCTCGCTCTTCGAGAACTGGCAGGACGAGAGCATACTTGCCCGCGACCCCTTCCTGCCGGCCTCGCAGCCCAAGCCCGACGTTCGCTTCAACCAGTACGGCGGCACGCTGGGCGGTGCCGTCGTGCGCAACCGCGCGTTTTTTTTCGCCGCTTTCGAGGGCTATCGCGAAACCTTCGGCGTCACGGTGAATGGCACCGTTCCCACACAACAGACTCGGAATCGCATCCTGGCCGCGCTCCCGATGCCCGAGACGGTCGCCGTACTCGACGTGACGCCGCTGCCGAACGAACCGATCAACGCGGACATCGGACGCTACCGTGCGGCACGGCCGCGCACGCGCAGTGACGACACATGGCTCGGCAAGGCGGACGTGAACGTTGCCGGCGGCAACCTCTCGGTGACGTACAGCCGCATGCGGCCCGAGACGGTGAATCCGTCGATCTACATCGGGAGCGGTAACGACCAGCGGTTTCTCAACGAACAGGATCGGATCGCCACGCAGTACGTCAGGGCCGGCGGAACGTGGGTGTCGGAGACGCGCTTTGGCTGGAATCGCAGCTCGCTCGACCGGCTGAACGACTTCTGGATGCAGATCGACCCGACAGTGACCGGCGACATCGAGTTGACCGATCCGGGCCCGCGTATCCCGGAGTT
>Ga0247825_10000753_pt1 | contig 20816 bp, 19 predicted proteins | sample 13C_Vanillin_Day_FD_194413 | JGI IMG/M metagenome (GOLD analysis project Ga0247825, IMG submission 194413) | Soil microbial communities from agricultural site in Penn Yan, New York, United States - 13C_Vanillin_Day48 | ecosystem: Environmental > Terrestrial > Soil > Agricultural land | place...
CCACCAGGATGATCGAATTGCGCACCACGATGCCCGCACCGGCGATGAAGCCGATCATCGACGTGGCCGTGAAGAACGCGCCCATCGCCGCATGTGCCGGCAGGATGCCAACCAGCGAGAACGGGATGGCGGCCATGATCAGCAGCGGCGTCTTGAACGACTGGAACCAGCCGACCACCAGCACGTAGATGAGCACGAGCACGGCGGCGAACGCGAGGCCGAGATCGCGGAACACCTCGATCGTGAGGTGCCACTCGCCGTCCCATTTCATCGCGTAGCGCGAGGTGTCGAACGGCTGGACCGCGTTGAAGACCTCGAGCCCATAACCCTCGGGCAGCGACAGCCGCCCGATCGGCTCGTTCATCTGGAGGATGGCGTAGACCGGGCTCCCGTTCTTTCCTGCCAGGTCGCCAGTGACGTAGGTCACCGCCTGTAGATTCTTGTGATACAGGCTTGCCCCTTCCTGCGTGGTCACGGCGCTCGTGAGTTCGCCCACGGCAACCGGCCTGGTGCCGCGAAGCCGGATCGACTGGACGGCCTCGAGACTGCGATCGTCGCGGGGGAGTCGGATCACGATCGGCACGTCCTCGCGCGCGCGTTCGTCGTGCAGCAGCCCCGCGGATTCTCCCGAGCCTGCCATCCGTACGACCGCCGCCACTGCCGCCGGCGAGAGGCCCGCAGCCGCAGCTTTTTCGCCATCGACGGCGAGCGTGATCTTCGCGTGCGGGGCTTCGACGTACCAGTCGGTATCGACTACACCGGGGGTTCGCTCGAAGATCGACTTGATCTGCGCGGCCACCGCCATCCGCCGCGCCGGATCCGGTCCATAGACTTCCGCGACGAGGGTTTGCAGCACGGGGGGGCCCGGCGGCACTTCCGCCACTTGGATGGTCGCGCCCAATTGTTTCGCGATCGGAATCAGTCGCTCGCGCACGCGTCCGGCCACCTCGTGGCTCTGTGCCGAGCGTTCGCCCTTCGGCACGAGGTTCACCTGCAGATCGGCGAGGTGCGGAGCACGCCTCAGAAAGTAGTGCCGCACGAGGCCGTTGAAGGTGTAGGGCGCCGACACGCCCACGTACTGCTGGACGTTGACGACCGTCTCATCGTCCAGGGTGGCCGACGCCAGTGCCGACGCGACGCGCGCCGTCGCCTCGAGCGCCGTGCCCTCGGGCATGTCGATCACGACCTGGAACTCGCTCTTGTTGTCGAACGGCATCATCTTCAGCTTCACCAGTTCGAGCGGGACAAACGCGACGGCCGCCAGCAGCAAGGCCGCCACGCCAGCCAGGAAGATCGCCCGCCTCCTGCCGCTGGCGATGAGCAGTCCCATCACGCAGCGATAGAGCCGCGTAAGGAGATCTTCTTCGCCGTGATCGTGATGCGGGGAGGGTTTGAGCAGCCGGACCGCGGCCCACGGCGTCACGACGAAGGCGACCACCAGCGAGAAGAGCATCGCTGCCGACGCGCCCACCGGAATCGGCCGCAGGTAGGGCCCCGACAATCCGCGGACGAATGCCATCGGCAGGATCGCCGCGACGACCGCGAGGGTCGCGAGGATCGTGGGGTTGCCCACTTCGTCGATGGCGCGTATCGCGATCGACGCCAGCCCGCCCCGCTCTTCGCCGCTCATCCGAGCCTGGCGGACGATGTTCTCCACCACGACGATCGCATCGTCCACCAGGATGCCGATCGAGAAGATCAGCGCGAAGAGCGTGATGCGGTTCAGGGTGTAGCCATAGAGATAAAACGTGAAAAGGGTGAGCGCGAGCGTGACCGGAATCGCGATCAGCACGACGGCCGCCTCGCGCCGGCCGAGGACCAGCCAGATCAGCGCCGAGACCGAGAGGACGGAGAGCAGCATGTGCCACAGCAGTTCGTTGCTCTTGTCGGCGGCGGTCTCACCATAGTCACGGGTGATGGTGAGCTGCACATCCGATGGCACGAGCGATCCCTTGAGCGTGTCGAGCTTCTCGACGACGCGGTGGGCGACGTCGGTGGCGTTGGTGCCCTTCCGCTTGGCGACGGCGATGGTGACGGCCGGTTGCGCGCCGGACGTCTTCGACTGGAAGGTGACATACGACGTGGGCTCGGCGTCGCCCTCCACGACTTCCGCCACGTCGCGCACAAACACCGGCCGCCCGCGCCCGGAGGTCACGACGGTGTTGCGCAGTTCATCGGCTGTGCGCAGACGGCTCCCCGCCTCGAGGCTAGTCACCACACCGCCCGCGACAGGGCCCGACGCGGTGCCACGCACGTTGGTGCGTGCGATCGCCTGCTGAACCGAGAGTGGATCGAGATCGTACGCCGACAGCCTCGCGGGGTCGATGTCCACGCGAACCTGTCGTGGGCGCCCGCCGATGATGGTCACCTCCGACACGTCGTTGACTTCAGTGATGGCCTCTCGCAGTTGGGACGCGAGCGATCGCAGTTGATCGTCCGCGTACCGCGCCGACCACACCGTGACGGCAAGGATCGGCACATCATCGATCGAGCGCGGCTTGACGAGGGGCCCGATGACGCCAGGCGGGATGCGATCCGCATTCGCCGCCAGTTTCTGATTGAGGCGAACCAGCGCGGCTTCCAGCGGCTCGTTCACCGTGAAGCGCACGACGACCATCGACTGTCCGGGACTCGAGGTCGAGTAGACGTATTCCACGCCGGGCACTTCCCAGAGCAGCTGCTCCAGCGGGCGCGTGACCCGCTGTTCGACATCCGCCGGTGTCGCCCCCGGCATCTCGACAAACACGTCAACCATCGGCACGATGATCTGAGGTTCCTCTTCGCGCGGCAGCGCTATCACTGCGAGGGCGCCAAGCGCCATCGAGGCCACGATGAAGAGCGGCGTCAGCTTCGAGTGCATGAACGTCGCGGCCATCCGGCCGGCAACGCCGTAAGTCGCGAGGCGCGCCGCAGGGCGCTCAAGACGGCTAGCCATCTACCGGCCTCCCACGCTAACGCGGCGTCCGTCGGTGACGCCGGCCGGCGGCGAAAGAATCACCATCTCCGATTCCGTCAGGCCTGCGAGTACCTCGGACTCGCTGACGTTGACGAGACGCACGCGCGCGATGCCCTGATCGACCACGAATACCGAGGTGAGCTGTCCGCGGCGCACGATCGCTGACGAAGGAATGGTCAACGCGCGCCGGAGCGTCCCGCCAAATCGCGCCTTGCCGAATTCGCCGGATCGAAGGCCGCGTGCATCGGGCAACGCGATCTTGACGAGAAACGCCCTCGCATCGGCATCCACTGCCCGGCTGACCTCGACCACCGTGCCCGCGATCGAGATGGTTCCGGTTCCGAGGAAGACCGGGACGCTGTCGCCGTTTCGAATCTCGCCGATGCGTGATTCATCCACGCGGACCTCGAGGCGGAATCCGCGTGTGTCTTCCAGGCGGAGAAGGGGCGTGCCTGGTGACGCCATGTTCCCGGGCTCGACCATCTTCTCGGTGATCAGGCCGTCGAAGGGCGCTGCAATCGTGGTGAAGGAGCCGGTGGTGCTCGCCTGGTCGCTGGCGGCCCGGGCGCTCTCGACTGCCAACGCGGCCTGCAAGGCGCGCGCGGACGCACCGGCGACGCGCGCCTCGGCACTCCGCAAAGTCGCCGTGGCGTCATCGAGTTCCTGCGCGGTGGCGGACCGCTTGGCCTGCAGGCCGGCGATGCGATCGTGAGACGCGCGCGCGAGGGCCAGGCCAGCTTCCGCGGCCAGGTGCTCGGCTGCCGCCGCCTTCGCCCCCTGCTCGGCGGCAAGGGCCGCTGAGCGCGCGGCACGGGCGCCGGCGGCGAGATCGTCGCCGTCGAGCACGATGAGCGTCTGGCCTTCGCGGACCTGATCGCCTGGCAACACTCGGACCTCGCGCACCGGCGCCAGGATGCGCGCCGCGATCGTGGCCGTGGTGCGAGCCTGTAACACGCCGCCCGCATCGATCGCTCTGGCCACATCGGTCATCGCAACCTGGGCGATGGTGACGGCGATGGGCTCTGTCGCGTCGGCCGAAGCGGCGGCGGCCGGGCGAGCCGAGCATCCGGCCAGCGCCGCGCTCATTACGAGTGCCGCCGTGGCGCCCGCAAAGACAACGTGATGACTCGCGATGATCTGTTTCATGGCCTTCCTATCGCTCGTTGCAAGGTGGCTGTTGCGGTGATCACATTCACGCGCGCGGCGATTTGTTGGGCATCGGCTTGCTGAACGGCGTCGGCCGAGCGCAGCAACATGGCGGCATCCGTGAGGCCGCTCTCATAGCGGTCCCGGATAATGCGGCGGCTCTCTCGTGCTTGATCGGCGGCCGCCCGACCAACCGCTTCGCTCGCCCGCGCGGCCTCGAGCCGGGCGATCGCGATCTGCACATCGAGCCGCGCCATGGTCTCGGCCTTTTCCTTTTCGTGCGCTCGACGCGTCGCCTGCTCGCGCGCTTCGGCGAGCCGGGCCTTGTCGGCAAAACCATTGAACAGGTTGATGCGGGCGACCGCGCCTGCCACCCAGCTCGACGATCGCGAATTCCAGGCGCCGCCGTTCAGTTCCCACGCGCCCTCCGCGGTCACTTGCGGCAGAAACGCCGCGTGCGCCGCGTCCACCGTGGCGGCCGCCAACTGTTCCTGCTGCAGGGCGAGCGCGACTTCGGGCCGGTTCTTCAGTGCTTCCTCTTCAAGGCTCGCGGGACTTCCGATGTCGATTGCGATCGCCAGCGGCGTGAGATCGAGCGAGAACATCGTGCTCAAAGGCTCACCCATCAACTGATTCAGCCGGGCGCGCGCGATGCGTTCATCCGACGTCGCCTGCACCTGCTGTTCGAGCGTGCGTGCTAGGTAGACGTCCAACTGCAGGACATCCGCGTCGGTCACCCGACCAGCATCGCGGCGGTTGCCGGTCAGTTCTCGGTCCGCCCGGGCGGCCTCGACCGTGGCCGCTGCCGAACGAACAGTCGCGGCAGCAATGAGGACGCGGCCAAACGCGTCAGTCACCGCCGCCGTCAGGTCATGGTCGACGAGTCGCTTGCCGGTGGCCGCCATGTCCCGCCCGATCGACGCGGCTCGGACATTTGCCGAGACGGTGCGATCGAACAGCGACTGCTCGACGGAGACTGCCGTGCGGAAGTTGTTCGTGGCATCGGGGTGGTTGAGCGCATCAAGGGCCAAGTCGGCCGTGGTGAACTGCCGCTGCGCAAGGAGCGAACTGAACACGAACACCGGGTTGTTGCCGCGCTGCCAGGACTCCGCGACGTCCACCCTTGGGAGATAGCCGCCGCGAACCTGTGTGACGCGCTCGGCCGCTTCCCGCTCGGCTGCCGCCGCCGCTCCGGCGTCGGGGTTGTGGGCTTTGGCGCGCGCAATCGCCTCGGAAAGCGAAAGCGGCGCCTGCGCGGAAGCCGGCAGGGCCACAAACAAAGAGGCAAAGAGGACCAGAACGACGAGGTGAGTCTCGCGTTTGAGGGCCTCGATGATGTTTCTTGCGCTCATGGCCAGTGAATCTCCACCTAACAGGAGGGATTCTGCGGGACCGCTCCCTAGCTGGCCATGCCCGCGCGGTTGGATTTCTTGACCGCCAGTCCGGCGGGGTTGGAAGGCTTTGCGGAGACGCCACGAAACCTTGCCGGGCGTCCGGAGGAGGATGGGGATTTAGTGGAATGTCGCCGGTGTCAGGGGGATGTCTTGGACTCGTTGGTGGCGAGGAGCCAGATGTCACCCTCGGTCACACGCCGTGAGAAGTATGCCTCCCGACCGTCTCGCGTCAGCTGCGGTGGCCCGATGATGTCACCCGGGACTGAAAAGACCTTCTCGACTTTCCTGGAGCGTGTATCGACTACATAGAAGTCTCGTCCACCAGACACGAACATCAGATGGCGGCTGTCCGGCAGCCACACGGGATATCCGCCGAAATCGGTCAGGCGCTCGTACCGCCGCGATCGCAATGAGTAGGTGATGATGCCGCGGGCCGCCAGTCCCGCCTGACCTGCCAGCTGCGATCCATCAGGAGACCACGCGTTGACGACGAACTCGTCAGGACTCTCGGCAGGCGGCGGGATGACTTCCGGCTTCTGATCGATCCACGGACGGTTCGGATCGAAGACGTACACGTTGTTTTCGGAATGGCCGATCCCTGCGGCCATGAGCACAGCGATTCGTGAACTGTCGGGCGACCACGCCGGATAGATCGCATCCGCGAGCGGACTGAGCTGCTGGAACTGGCTGCCATCCGGGCGGATTTTCCACAAGTACTGATCCTTGCCGCGAATCGAGTGAAAGGCGATCCATTGGCTGTCAGGCGACCATCGCGGCATCCGGTCGATCGGCTCTGTTCCGCTTGTGAGCTGCCGTAACCCCGTACCGTCCGTGCGAGCGATATAGAGGTCGCCTTCGGGTTGAACACTCGAGTAAAACACAACCCATTTACCGTCGGGAGACGGATCGGGGTTGGCCCACAGGCGCGAACCGGTCGTGATCCACGTCGCCTCACCGCGTGGGGTGCCGGTCGCTGGATCAATCCGGAGTTTCTGGATATTGCGGCTGCGCAGAATCGAGCTGTAGGCGATCCGCGTCCCGTCTGCCGAAATCGTGATGTGGGCAACAAACGGCGCGGGTGTCGTAACCGCTTCGGGAAGGCCGGTCGTCCTCCCTGATGTTTCGTCGATCGGCACGCGCCACAAATTGATCGGCCCGCCACGACCGCTGACGAAATAGAGATGTCTGCCGTCGGGCGCCCACACGGGATTCCAGTTCCGCGCACCGTCCGTGGTGACTGCAATCGCATTCGCGCCGAAGCGATCGACGGTCCAGATATCCAGTCGAGTACTGCCCGCAATCGCGCCTCTCGTTGTGTAGGCGATGCGGTGCCCGTGCGGCGACCAGCTTGGCAATACGGCGTCGACGTTTCCGAGTTGCCGTTGTTCGCCAGACGCCACGTCGACGACCCACAACGAGCTCAGCCCGAGCGTGTTCTGCGGATCCAAGTCGGCGCTCTCGGTCGTGAATGCGAGCTCTCGGCCGCCGGGCCCCCACGTCGGCCCGAACCCGCGCCGCGTGAGCCGCGTGACCGACTCTCCCGTGCGGCCCATTACGAAGATTCCACCGCCGTCGCGGCTGGACGTGAAGGCGATACGCTCGCCGTCCGGCGAGAACACCGGCTGATCGTCATCGTCGGCCGAGTCGGGTGTCAGATTGATTGGCGTCTGACCGGTGGTGCTCTGAAGAATGATGTCTCGATTGCCTTCGGTGTCTGCACCATACACAACCCATTTGCCATCCGGCGACAGACTGGGAAACCACTCGAGCCCTGATTGAGACGTGATCTGTGTGAAGGTCGGGTGCAGGACCGCAGCAGGCGCCGGACGCAGTGCCCAGGTCGGCCAGAACCAACCGGCAATCACCGCGATGGACACCGCGACGACTGCGCCGACCGCAGCCAACCAGCGCTCTCGGCTGAAATCGAAGAGTCTTCGAGGAAGCGATCGACTGCCGAATCGACCGATTGCATCTTCGAGCTCGAGACACGCATCGCCGATGTCGCGAAGACGCCTGCTCGCGTCCTTCTCGAGACATCGCTGCAAAAGGCGTCGGACGGTTGTCGGCGTCGCGGCCGGGAGCAATCGCCAGTTCGGCTCGCACTCGAGGATCGCCGTGATCGTGTCAGAGACGGTCTCGCGATCGAATGCTTTGTGGCCGGTCAGCATCTCATAGAGGACGCAGCCGAACGCCCAGATATCAGATCGCTTGTCTACAGACTTGCCGCGCGCCTGCTCCGGGCTCATGTACGCCGCCGTGCCCAGAATGGTGCCGTCCCGAGTCTGGTCCAAGGTGATGGTCGGCGAGTGAGCAAGCTCGGGTGTCGCTCCCTCACCGTCCGTTTTCGCCAACCCAAAGTCGAGGACCTTGACCACGCCGGTTGGTGTCACCTTGACATTAGCCGGCTTGAGATCGCGATGGATGATGCCTTTGTCGTGCGCGGCCGAGAGCGCATCGGCGATTTGACGTCCGAGTGTGAGAGCTTCCTCCAAGAGGATGCGGCTCGCCGTGATCCGATCCGCGAGCGTGAGTCCCTCCACCAGCTCCAAGACGAGCGCCGGTGCCGCGCCGGCCTGCTCAATGCCATGAATTCCGGCAATGTGCGGATGATTGAGCGCTGCCAGCACACGCGCTTCGCGCTCGAATCGCGCCAGCCGCGCGGGGTCCGTCGTGAGCGCGTGCGGAAGAATCTTGATCGCCACATCGCGCCCGAGGCGTGCGTCGTGCGCGCGGTACACCTCGCCCATTCCGCCGGCACCCAGCAGAGCAACCACGGCGTAGTTTCCCAGGCGATCGCCAGCGGTCAGCCCGGGAGACGCGGGGCCGCCGACACGCCGCGCGCTGGAGGCGGTTCGCAGCTCGGCCAGCAGCGACTCAGATGCAACCGGCCACTCCGAGAGGGACGCGCCCGCGGCGTCGGCCGCAAGCAGCGCGTTCACATCCCGGCGAAGAGCTTCATCGTCCGCGATTACGGCTGACAGGAACGCGGAGCGTTCGGACGGGGGCCGTTCGACGGCGGTTTCGAACAGCCGCCTGACACGCAGCCATCTGTCATCAGTCATACGCGACGCGGCGAGCCCCCGTTCCCGGATTTTTCACCGGTGGTTGTCGGTGGGCGAACAGCATACAGGCAACCGCCTGTCACGAGTGGCCCTCGGCCGACAGCTCCTGCGTCAGCCACGCTTTCGCGGTTCGCCACTGCCGTTTGGCCGTTGACGGTGACACTTTCAGCACGTGCGCAACTTCGTCGATCGTCAATCCACCAAACGTTCGCAGCTCCACGATCTGTGCGAGCTCGCGATCGAGTTGCTCTAACCGGGCTAACGCGTGATCCAGCGCAAGCACCGGAATCTCGCTCGCCATCGCCGTCTCGGTGACTTCCTCGAGCGGGACTCGCTGCGCGCCATCGCCCCTTTTCTTGGCCGCCTTTCGCCGGGCGTGGTCCACCAGGACCCGACGCATCACTTGCGCCGCGACTCCGAAGAAATGCGCCCGATTTTCCCAGCTGACGCTGCGCTGCTCGATCAGCCGCAAGTACGCCTCGTGGACCAGCGCAGTTGGTTGGAGCGTGTGGCCGGCGCCTTCGTGACGAAGCTGACGCGCGGCGATCCCGCGCAGCTCCGCGTACACGATCGGCAGCAGGCGATCGAGGGCGCGTCGATCACCACGGCTCCAATCGTCGAGCAGCCCCGTAACGTCCTGACCTGAGGGCATCGGGAATCCTGAACATCTGAGCGATCGACAGGATAGGAGCCCTCCGGCATTAATCGCAAGCGGGCCAGCTCCACGCAGTGACCCGTTCCGATACGGGTTTGCGCGATCTCTTCTGAACGGCAGCCCCGCGGCGACATGGCCGGAACGCACGACGGCGCTTTCGAAGCGGCCACGCGATGGCGAACGGTGGTCGTGTGATGCACGGAGTGCCGGAAGTCTTGGAGTGAGGACCATGAAGAACAAAACGCTCTTCTCGTTCGTTTCGGGAACGTTGATGTTGGCCGGTCAAGCCTTCGCCCAGCCGTACAGTTTCGTTCCGGTCGATGTCTACTGCCCGGCCGCCGCGGAGGCGTCGGCTTGTCCCGCCGGCCTCGCTCCTGGCCAGGTCGCGGCACAAACCAGCGCGAAGGGTATCAACGCGAGGGCCGACGTGGTTGGCTTTTATATAGCCGGCGGCCGAACGCATGGATTCCTGCTCAAAGACGGGCAATACACCAGTCTCGATTTTCCCGCCCCAGGCGTCCGCGCGACGGTCGCCAACGGCATCAATCCTCGTGGCGAGATCGTCGGCCAATTCACGGTTCCCGTCCACGATCCCAGCAACCCACCTCCAGAGGACTCGCCCCTCTTTTGCCCAAGCGCTACCGACCCTGCCTGCATCAAGGGCTTCCATTACTGGCGGGGCGAATTCTCAGTCGTGATGTTTCCCGCCACCGTTGATGAAAACGGGCACTCACGCAAGCATCCAGGCGCCATCGCTCAGCGCATTACGCCCGATGGCGATATCTACGGCTGCGTCCACGACCACGACCTGGGTCCGTCCATGTTTGGCGCGGCCTGGACCCGCGCGGGCACGTTCAGCCTGCACTTCAACGGTGGCCAACTGTCGGATCCGATGGCCATCCCGATGTCGATGAACAATGGCGCCACCCCCGGCGGCGGACTCACCATCGTTGGCTTCTCCATGGATATGATGACCAACCGACAGCGCGGCTACATGGTGCGAAACGGAATGCTCGAGTCCTATGATCCGACTCCCAGCACCAATCTGACGGCAATCTGGGACATCAGCCCACGAAAGCAATTCGTTGGGACGTACCGCGAGGACGGCGAGGTTGCCGCCAAGCGTCACGGGTTCGTGCAGCAATCGGGGGGCTCTGCGCCTATCACTCTCGACTTCACCTGCGAGGACGCCGCCGGCTGTGCCGGCGCGCCGTTCGGCACGGTTGCATTCGCCACGACCGCCTTCGGCATCAACCCGAACGGGGTCATCGTTGGTCAGTACGTGCTCGTGACGGGCGGCGCGTTACACGGATTCGTCGCCATACCAAACACCAATTGACTGGAGCTTTTGACTTCTCTCGTAGTTCAGTCCTACCTGACGCTTCCGATCGCGGAGCTGATGGCATCACGAAGGCCTGGCGCTCCCCCCTGAAGCGAGACTACCGTGAACAGTTCCGGTCGTCGTGTGAGCATTGCTTTCTCAGCGCTCTCTCTGAGGCTGACGAGTTCCGGCTCCGAGACCGGCGTCTTCCGCAACAACGAGACGAGTGCATCTGCCGCCCGCCCGCTGCCCTCGATCAGAATGATGGGGCGCCCGGCGCGGACGTTCGATTCCACCTCCGTCAGCGTAATGCCGCCTCCGTTGGCGACTATCGTGACGGACGGGCGTCCTTCGGCCAACGCGGCAAAGAGCCAGTACATCGTCCCGGTCTCGGAGCCCCAACTGTCTTTTACTGGTGCCGACGGATTGTCGACGGCGATCACGTGGGAGTGATTTGGATCGACGGGCGTCTTGCCGCGGGGCGGAATCTCTCGAGCGGGGGCGACGCCGATTAACGGAAACGCGTAGCTACTGGCGCGCCGTGCGCGTCCCGCTGCTTCCATGATCCCCGCCTGCGTGCCACCATCCCCGACCGCGATACGTCGACCGCCTTTCGCGACTAGGGCCAGAGCCTCGAACATTCCCAACAGCTGTTGCTGGTGGTCCTCAAGCATTCTCGAGGCGCCACCGCTTAGAAAGACGAACGCATCAGTCTGACTGCGAATCTCGGCAATCAGCGATGAGAGCTGCGCGTTCTTCTCCGGCGCCACGCTCGAGACTTCGATTACACGTGGTCGACCGGCGCCGGCCTGGGCCTGGGCCTGCGCGTTCGAAAGAGATGGCAGCAACGCCAACAGCGTGGATCCGAAGAATGCAGCGGCAGTGATGCGGTGCGCGTACATTGTCGACCTCCCCAGGTACTAGCCTGGAGCACATCGCTGCCCGGCATCAAGAGATTCGAAGATCCGGGTTCAGGCGGGCGCCGTGAGCGGACTGCCTTTCGGTACCAGCATGAAGACCAGCGCACGCGTCGGCCCATCAGTCGTCGCGGAGCCGGTCGTGGTGTGAACCGCGCCAGACGGCTCGAAGAACGTGCTGCCCACCGGCAAGATCTGCTCCGGCTCGTTGTTGATGGCAAAACGCATCTGCCCCTCCACGATGTACCCGAGGACGGGCCCCGGATGACGGTGCCCCGGGCCTGAACTCCGCCGGCCTGGCGGGATGTTCAGCTCTACGAGCACCGCCTCGAACCCTTCGAGAGAGCCCGTCAACGCGTGCCTCGCGAGTTCGGCGGGAGGCCGTGGCGCGGATGTTTGTGCCTCGACGCCAATCGGCAACAGCGACGTTGCCGCGATTCCAAGGAATGTCCGTCGATCCTGCATGGCTACCTCTTCTCTCAACGCGCCGTGAAGACTCTCGTCCCCTGGTGAAACTGCGACCAGGCAAACCAGAACTGCGGCACGAGAATCAGCTGTTTCAGTTGCGTGCCCTTCAGCGGACCTTCGAGGCACAGTCCATACGCGTTCCATGTCGAGCGCGTTTCGAGATCGGTCACGGAGCTGGCGTCATCATTCGCCGCCTGAAACGTGAGCACCTTGCCTTTGGCGCGCACGTCGAATGCCGTCGTCGTATCAGACGAGGGCTGATGGACGATGACGATCGGCAATCCGCCTATGAGGTCGTTGACGACCCGCGCGATGCGCAGCTCCGAGAACGGGTACGCCACGGTCTCGCCACCGACCTCGAGTCCCGCCACGGTTTCTCGCGACGGCAAACGCTTGTCGAGCGCGAGCGCGCCGTTGGGCGCTCCTTCGGGACCTAGCCGCGTGACGGTCTTGATGCGCGTGCTCCGATTGGGCATACGCTCCGCGTATCCCGGCAAGGGCTCGAGCACCACCGTGTGCGGGTGTCGCTTGCGCCACTCCGCCCACGTGGTGCGAACCACAGGATAGAGCGTCAAGCGTGTGCCCTTGAGGGGACCTTCGATCGCTTCACCAGTGGCCTGCTGCCAGCTCGTACCCGTTTCCAAGTCTTTCTGAACTTCGTTCGCGCCAACCATGCGGTCGTATTGGAAGTGCAGCGTTCGACCCTTCACCTCCGCGCGAAAGACTACGCCGGTATTACAGACGCCGCACCATGTCACCGAGATGGGCCCGTCCGGCATCTTGTCAAACACCGCGCCATGCTGCGAGAGGTCGGCGGCGGGGTACGCCTTGGCGACGTTGCCGCTTGTCACGCCGAGCAGAATGTCATCGTCTTGAAGAAACGTGACCTCCGATGCCGCCACGAATTCCGGCTGATGGATAGCCGTGTACGGCATCGGCGTCGCTTGTGGAGTTTGCGCGCGCATCGGCGCGGAAATTCCGGCAACGAGCACGAGCACAGCGCTGATCCGCTCCTTCATCGTTCTCTCCTCGTCGTCGCGCGCTCCGTCAGCGGGCTGCCGCTGGGAACCACCAGGAATGCCACGGCGCGCACGGGCACATCTGGGTTAGCGGAGCTGAACGACGTGTGAAGGGCGCCATGCGGTTCGAAGAACGTGCCGCCCGCGGGCACGACCTGGTCCGACTGGTGATTGATGGCGGTCCGCATCTGCCCATCCACGACGTATCCGAGGATGGGACCGGGATGCCGATGCTCCGGAACTGACACGCCGGGCTGGAAGTTCAGTTCCACGAGCACCGCGTCGAACCCCTCGAGAGGACCCGTGAGCGCATACCTCGCCAGCTCGCCGGATCGCCGTGGCCCGGATGTGTCGGGCGCCGACACCGGTCCAAGCCGCGTCGAAGCGACCCACAACGCGACCAGCAGCAACGCGGCGAGCGCGACGGGGACGGGCACGCGAAGGGTGCCGCTGACCAACCATCGCAGCCGCGACGCATGCGCGCGGGGCGGACGCAGATCTGGCGGCGCATCCGGCGCCGTCCATTCATGCAGCAGTCGATTCAGCTCTCGGTCGTCCATACAGTTCTCACTTGCAGGTTGGACCGCTATGCGGCCCCGAACGCGAATTTCGTACTCGTTTCATCCACCGCATAGCGGTCCCAGCCGCGCGAAGCGCGGCAAGACCGGGGCCCCCAGGGCGCACGCTTGCGCCGTGGGGTGGAAGAGATACTGGCAACCAGCCAAGGGGCGGCGGGGATATCAAGGGCAGAGCCCCTTGGCTGGTTGACGGCTCCGCAACGGCGCGAGCGCGCGGCGCAGGTTCTCGCGTGCGCGGTGCAGCCGCGACTTGACCGTTCCGACGTCCGCGTCGACGGCTCGCGCGACCTCGGCGAGGGTCAAGCCCTCGTACTCGAAGAGGATCACCGCCTCGCGCTGCAGCGGCGGCAGCGCGCGCACGGCCCGGCCGACCATGTTGCCGACGTCGCCGCGCTCGAGGTCGAGCGGCTTCGCGACAAAGACCTCATCGTCGAGCGGCTCGAATCGATGTTCTGATCGCCAGTGTTTGAGCGCGAGGTTCCGGGCGATGCCAAGCAGGAAGGCGCGCAGCGTCCCGCGAGTCGGGTCGAACCGGTTGGGATATCGGAGAAGCCCCACGAACACGTCCTGGGTGATGTCCTCCGCGGCCGTCGAGCCGGACATACGCCATGCGAACCGATAGACAGCGTCCTTGTGCTGGTCGAAGGCGGCCTGGAACTCAGCGTCGGTCACGTGGCTCGTTGACTATTTACCGGAAGACCGCCTGGAGGATACGGGCTGAATCACGCACCTCAGGCGCCTGACCACTCTTACGGAGTTCGACCGCAGGAGTGCTAAGTGCTAGGCTGGCGCATCGCTCACAAGGAGAACGCGCATGAAAGGCCTGGCCGAGCTCACCAAGACGACCCTCATCGGGGGAGTGCTCATCGTGCTGCCGATCTATCTGTCCGTCCTGCTGCTGGCGAAGACGCTGTCCGCCATCGTGACGCTGCTCTCGCCGGTCACGGCGACAATCCCCGCAGGCGTACAGTTCCGGCAGGTCATCGCCGTCCTGATCGTGCTCGTCGTCTGCTTCGCGGCCGGGATCGTGGTGCGCACCGGTCCCGGGCTGCGCGCCAAGCACGCGCTCGAGCGCTCGGTGCTCGAGAAGATCCCTGGCTACTCGCTGGTGCGTGGCCTCGCCCATCGCGTCTCCGGCGACGAGCGCGAGGGCTCGTTCCGACCGGCCCTGGTAGAAATCGAGGACGCGCTCGCGCCCGCCTTCATCATCGAGGAGCTGAATGACGGCCGATACACCGTGCTGATACCCTCGGTACCGACGCCCGCGGCCGGCTCCCTGCTCATCATGCAGCGCGAGCGCGTGCATCCCTTGGACGTGCCCTTCACTCAGGCGGTCAAGGTCATCTCCAAGTGGGGTGCGGGCGCGGGGGAACTGGCCAACGGAGTGTCGGTCCACACCTGAGCGCGGGGCATCCGGCCCTTTCTACTGATGACTGATGCGCAACAGGAAATCGTAACGGAAGCCGATCGTGAACACGCTGTCACCCGACGCACCCGTTGCCGCGGTGCTGAAATCGATCTTGCTTTCCGAGTAGATCTTGGCCGTCTTAGCGACAAACCACTCGGCGCCCAGGATCACGTACCCGGTTTTGAAGTCGGGATCGATGAGCGGGTCGGTGACGTCCGGTTCCAGATACGTGAAGCCTCCAATCAGGCCGATCGGTCCCAACCCTACACGCGCATATAGTTCGGCGCCGTCCGCATCGAATGCCACGGGAGTGCTCACAGGCCCGATCGGGACCTGCACCATGTCTCCGTTACTTTGATGAGAGTAGACGAGCCCCAGCGCCAGAACCCGCCAGTCGATGCGAGTACCAAGGGCTACATAGTCGGCATCGCCGTTCAGGCCGCGCACGAGATTCTGCGTCGTCGGTGACCAGTAGGTGTGAGTCACCGCTCCGCCGATTTTCACTCCCGGCAGGATTGTGAGCTGGACCGAACCGCCGACGCCGTTGGAGTCGGGGCCGCGGAACTGACCCTGGAACCCCACTTCGAGAATCTTGAAAATCGTGTTCCGGTAGTTCACGACTCGATCGGCAAAACCGGTGCCCGAGGCTCCCCCGTCAGTGCCCGCCACGTAGGTTGAGGTGCCTTGTCCGCCAAACACATTGAATCTGTCTGTCGTGTAGCTGGTGACGTCATAGTGGACCGCTGTCTGCTTCCCGATGGCCACCCGCCCCAGCGGTCCGAAATCGACGCCGACGAAACCAAGGCGTGCAGTGAAGATTTGATTGGTGTCGGTCTCTATGACGCCGAAGTCTCCAGGCCCCGACGCGGAAAGGTTGAACTGGGTGGCGCTCTGAACGAGATTCACTCCCCACTCAGTGCCGGCGAACATCTTGACTGCGCCTCGGGTTCGGTAATTGATGCCGACGCGGGTGGCGTTGTCCTGCACCTCCGCGGTGTCGTTGTATCCGGCCAGGTGGGTACGCAACTGGCCGTAGGGCTCGAAGGTACCGACAAAGTCGCTCACGCCGCTCGCCTCGCCGGTGCTGCCCAGCGCAAATTCCCCGCCGCAACCATCGAACACCCAGACGCCCGCATCGTCATATCCCCAGGTCTTCCCCAACAGGCAACTGGACTCGCCTGTCGATCGCAACAACGCCACTCCCGCCGCCGTAACGGCCGTACAGACCTGGCGTTGACCTTTCGTGGACACGCAGGATATGACCTGCGGAGCGGATTGGTTCGCCGGTGCCTGTTGTGCCAGAGCGCTGTGGGGCCAGAGTGCGCCAACGAGGATCACGAGCATGCTCGTTCGTAGCACTGAGCGCGACGCAGTAACTCTATGAACAACGTCATGCATGGCGTTCCTCTCCGCAGCAGTTCGTGGCTGGTGATCGATGGGCAGGTGTCGCCCTGACGGCGTCGTGCGAGCAAGGAGATTGCCAGCGCCTCGGAGTGTTCTGGCTCAATTCACCGGCTAAGGAACCCTTGTAAGTACGCGTGGCGAAATGCGTCCCGCGGCCCGCCGCAGAGACGCAGCCCGCGTCTCTTCGTGGCTCCATCCCGCGATTCACCACAGAAACGGGCGATCCCTGCGGCCGAGCGCGGGCGGCTCGGGCCCCGGCTCAAGAGCAGCAGGTTGGCCCACAGCACGCCTGCGGTGCCGGGACCGGTTTCTCCGCTCGGATGAAGGCACTCATAAAGCGTCCGTCAATCCGAGCGAGCATCTCGTCATCCGCGAGCCGCGCTTCATCGAGGAATTGTCTGGCGTCGGCCGCGCGGTAGATTCGCGTGGGCTCGATATCGATACGTTCGAACCCGGCGCGTTGCAATTTGTCCCGGTAGCTGTCGTGGCTGAGCGCACCGGCAACACACCCAACCCACAACTCCATGCTGCGGCGGACTTCGTCCGGCACGTCGTCATCCTTGACGACCACGTCCGACACCGCGAACCGGCCGCCAGGCTTCAGTACCCGGAACGCTTCGGCAATCGCACGATCCTTGTCGGCGGACAAGTTGATCACGCAGTTGGAGATGATCACGTCGACGCTGTTGTCAGGCAGCGGAATATGCTCGATCTCTCCTCTGAGAAACTCCACGTTCGTCAGCCCCGATCTGACCTGGTTTTCACGAGCAAGCGCAAGCATCTCGTCCGTCATGTCGAGGCCGTACGCTTTGCCGGTCGGCCCGACTCGCTTCGCCGAGAGCAGGACGTCGATGCCGCCGCCGGATCCGAGATCGAGTACCACCTCGCCGGCCGTCAACTCGGCGAGCGCCGTCGGGTTGCCGCACCCGAGTGACGCCAGCATCGCCTCTGCGGGAATCGCTGCGGCTTGCGATTCATCGTAGAGATTCGACGTGATGGGATCCGGTCCGCAGCAACTCGACGTCCCGCATCCGCAACTGGCCGGTGCACCGCTGCGAGCCTGCCGCGCGGCCTGACTGTATTTCCCTTGAACAGCTTCCTTGATGGCGTTCATACGCTCCTCCTATATATATTCGCCTTCGCGAATATTCGTCTTGGCGAATATATAAGGCTTGTGATACATTCGTCAAGACGAATATATGAGCCGGCCATCAACCGTGAAAACGCGAGCCGCAATCGATCAGTTGGAAGACGTCTTCAAAGCACTGGCTGACAAGACGCGACTGCGGATTTTGGGGCTGCTGGGAAACAACGAGGTCTGCGTCTGTCACATCCATGACACGCTGGCACTTCCCCAACCGACGGTGTCCCGCCATCTTGCCTACCTTCGGCGCAGCGGGTTGGTCGACACCCGGCGCGACGGGGTGTGGATGCACTACAAGATTTCGCAGTCGCTCGACCCGGTGATTCGAGGAGTCGTGGCCGCCGCTGTCGATGCGCTGAAGAAGGTGCCCGCTGCAACGCAGGACCGCAAGCAGTTCCAGCGGTCGTTCGGACAGCTGTACGTGCTCGACACTCCCGCTGGGGGGAGCTGCTGCGCTCCACGCGCATAAGGGGTGTGGTCATGGTCATCGAAGCCGCCACTGCTCGCGATCTGCCCGACGTGCACGAACTTCTCTCGCGCCATCGGCTACCACTCGATGGCGTGGACGATCACGTGCAGACGATGCTCGTAGCCAGGGAGAACTCGCAGATCGTCGGGAGTGCGGCGCTGGAGGTCTACGCCGACGGTGCGCTGCTTCGATCCGTTACTGTCGACGCTCGCCAGCAAGGCCGGCACGTCGGCCATCAGCTCACTGAAGCCGCATTGCAGCTGGCGAGAGCGCATGGCGCTCGAGCTGTGTTCCTGTTGACGACGACGGCCGAGAAGTTCTTCCCGCGATTTGGTTTCGAGCAGATTGCACGTGAAGATGTGCCTCCCTCGGTACAGGCGTCGGTGGAATTCACGTCCGCGTGCCCCACGTCCGCAATCGTGATGCGGAAGCGCCTGACGAGCGCGTGATGGCCCCCGACGCTGGTCGACGCTTGACAGCAGAGGCGGTCGGCACCGCGCTACTGCTGGCAGCGGTTGTTGGGTCGGGCATCATGGCGGATCGCCTGGCGGCCGGCAACGAGGCAATCGCGCTCCTTGCCAACACCATTGCGACAGGCGCCGCACTCGTAGCTCTGATTCTCACTTTCGGCCCAATCTCGGGCGCGCACTTCAATCCCGCTGTCACGGTTGCGGACGCATCGCAAGGCGGTCTCGCCTGGCGGGAGGTACCGGGCTACCTCTGCGCGCAGATCAGTGGTGCCGTGCTTGGTGTGTGGGCTGCCCACCTGATGTTCGGGGAGCCCGTGTTCATGCTGTCACTGCATCAGCGCAGTGGGTCGGCGCAGATGTTCAGCGAGTTCGTTGCCACGTTCGGCTTGCTCGCCGTCATCTGGGGATGTTCACGACGCCGCACAGACATCGTGCCATTCGCGGTCGCGGCCTACATCACATCGGCGTATTGGTTTACGGCCTCGACTTCGTTCGCAAATCCCGCGGTCACGTTTGCCCGCGGCCTGACCGACACGTTCGCCGGCATTCGTCCACTCGACATCCCCGGCTTCGTCGTCGCGCAGTTTGCCGGCGCGGCGGTGTCGACGCTGCTCTTCAGATCGCTCGTGCCTGCGCTTCCCCAAACCGCTGAACACGTCGTGATGCCGAGATCCGAAACGTCACCATCATGAATGTCGTTCTCTTTGCCTGCGTCCACAACGCCGGCCGTTCACAAATGGCGGCTGCGTGGTTCAACAGGCTTGCCGATCCCGCGAAGGCGCGCGCGATATCTGCCGGCACCGACCCGGGCTCCCGCGTTCACCCGGAAGTGATCAACGCGATGAACGAGGTCGGATTGGACTTGTCGAAGGCTGGGACGACCAGGCTGACGAGGGAGGTGGCGCAACAAGCGCAGATGCTGATCACGATGGGGTGCGGCGATCAGTGCCCGGTTGTTCCCGGCGTAAGGCGCGACGATTGGCCACTGGAAGACCCGAAGGGCAAGCCCATCGCGCACGTCCGCGCGATTCGTGACGATATTCGTCAACGCGTCGAAGCATTGCTCAACGACGAGGCGTGGTCGGCCCCCAAGGCGCTAGCTTAGCTAGAGATCCACAAGAACCGCCTCATTTCTCCGGCGCCGTTCGTGGCTTGCCCTTCTCCGAGAGCATCACTGCGAGAAGCTTCGCCGGCTTCGTGTCGCTCGCGTTACGTGAGACGCCGTGAAGCTGATTCGGCGTTTCGATGAACATCTCGCCGACCTTGTACGTTTTCTCAGGTTCGTCGCCCACCTTGGATCGAATCTCGCCTTCGAGTACATAGGCGATCGTGATCCCAGGATGCCTGTGCGGCGGTGAGCTCTGGCCGGGCCCGTACGACACTTCGACTCCAGTCGCGGACCAGCCCTTCATCGTGAGGTCTGGCACGTCGTGCTCGAACACCACCCGCGGACCACTGGCGCCGGCCTGAGCGGCCATGAGCTCATTGGCCAGGAGCAGGCCAGCGGCATTTCCGATCAACACTCTACGAGTCATCATGCTGGCACCTCGAACGTGAACGAGTCAGTGTAGATCGACACCTCGCAAGGAGATCTCATGCAACAACGAGTCGACTATCAAACCCAGGCTGCCGGCGTGTACAAAGCGATGCGCGGGCTCGAGAGCTATCTCCACAGCTGCGGCCTCGAGGAAGATCTGATACACCTCGTCAAGCTCAGGGCCTCACAACTCAACGGCTGTGCGTACTGCATCGACATGCACTGGAAGGATCTGCGCGCACAGGGGGAGACCGAGCAGCGTCTCTACGGCTTGGATGCCTGGCGCGAAAGCCCCTATTACACCGAACGCGAGCGCGCGGCGCTCACGTGGACCGAGGCCGTAACGCTCATCACGGACGGCCATGCGTCAGATGCCGACTATGAAGCGGTGCGCCAGCACTTCGACGGGAAGGAGCTGGCCGACCTGACGTTTGCGATCGCGACCATCAACGCGTGGAATCGCCTGGCGATTGCGGGCCGCACCGTGCCCGGCACGTATCAGCCACGCGCGACGAGCGGCACGACGGCTTGAGTGCAACTACTAGCCAGCTCCAGTGAAGCTGCGCCTCAAACCGATTAGTCACGCGATCAGCACGATGCACTTGTCGGTTTGAGGCGCAGCTTCACTGGTGTCCCGGCCGCGTGGGTCGCGGCATAAGTCCCGGAGCGCGGCGCCTGGATGGCAAGGCGTGAAGAGCGAGCTTATTGGGCATAGTGAGCGATTAGCAACGCCGCCAGCCGGGATGCCCCGCCCGGGAATCATGTTGCGAATCACACGGTCGGGACACCAGTGAAGCTGCGCCTCAAACCGACAAGTGCATCGTGCTGATCGCGTGACTAATCGGTTTGAGGCGCAGCTTCACTGGTA
>Ga0247825_10000754_pt1 | contig 20811 bp, 18 predicted proteins | sample 13C_Vanillin_Day_FD_194413 | JGI IMG/M metagenome (GOLD analysis project Ga0247825, IMG submission 194413) | Soil microbial communities from agricultural site in Penn Yan, New York, United States - 13C_Vanillin_Day48 | ecosystem: Environmental > Terrestrial > Soil > Agricultural land | place...
AGGTGACATTCGTCGAATGAGCATCCTCGCGTCATGGCTGGCCAGCCCGCCGCTCGAAGCGGCGCTCGAGATCTCACCGGCCGCGGTGTCTGTGGCGGTGCTTGGCGGCCGCAGCTCGAACCCGGTGGTGCAGGGTTATGCCGTCGAGCCGTTACCGCCAGGCGCGGTCACGCCTTCTCTCACATCCACGAACATTGCCGACCCTGACGCCGTCGCGCGCGCACTCGACTCCGCCTGCCAGAGTCTGGGTCTCAAGCCGAAGCGCGTCGCCCTCGTGATTCCCGACGTGGCCGCCAAGGTATCGCTCGTTCGTTTCGATCAGACACCGACCCGGCGTGACGATCTCAATCAGTTGATTCGGTGGCAGCTGAAAAAGTCGACGCCATTTCCAGTGGACGATGCCTGCCTCACGTACACAGCCGGCACTCACCAAGCGGGCAGCGGCGAATTCGTCGTCGTAGTCGCGCGCCGAGAGACAATCCGCGAATACGAGGGCGTCTGCGAACGAATCGGCATTGAAGCCGGCCTCGTGGACATCTCCACGTTTGCGGTGATCAATCTCTTTCTGAGCTCCAATCTCGGCACTGCAGGCGACTGGCTCGTGGTCCACATGCGCCCGGAGTACACGTCGATTGCGATCCTGCGCCGCGATGACGTCCTCTTCTTCCGCAATCGCGTTGAGGGCGACGCGGAAGCCATGGAAGACGTCGTGCACCAGACCGCGATGTACTACCAGGATCGACTCGAGGGTCGCGGGTTCAGCCGGATCTTGCTCGGTGGGATCGGGCGTCTTCAGGGTGAAGTCGATCTGGCGCGTCGAAACCTCGAGGCGCGCATGGGAACTGTCGTCGAGCCCATCGACCCGACTCGCGGAGCCGCGCTCACCGATCGCATCACGGCGACACCTGAGTTGATGGCGACACTGTCGCCGCTGGTGGGAATGCTGCTCAGGACTCGAAAAGAGGCGGCGGCGTGATGCTGAGAACAAATCTCTCAACGCGGCCGTTCTACAACATCCGCGCGGTGCAGGTGGCGCTTGGCGCCCTGGCGCTGCTCGTCATTGTCCTGACGCTGCTGAACCTGGTGCAACTGATCCGGCTGACCAGCAGCGGACGCGCCCTCGGCGCACGGGCGGAGCAAGCAGAGGCCGATGCCCAGCGCCTGCGCGACGAAGCCCGGCGCATTCGATCGCAGATCGACGCGAAGGAATTGAACGACGTAGCCGCCGCCGCAGAAGAGGCCAACGCGATCATCGACTTGCGCGCGTTCTCGTGGTCGGAGCTGTTCTCGCAGCTCGAGACAACAGAGCCCGAGAACGTGCGACTGACCAGTTTTCAGACCCAGGAAGATCGAACGGGTAGGTTGATCGTGAATCTGCGCGTGCAGGCGCGTCAGGTGCAGGACCTCGAGTCCTTTATCGACGCACTCGAAAAGACGGGCCGGTTCCACGAAGTGCTCGTCGCGGAGGAGCAAACCACTCCAGAGGGGCTGATCAACGCGGTCGTTGAAGGGGTCTATACACCTCCAGCCTCAGAACCCACGCCACAGGCCGCGGCCTCGAGGCCGAGCACCACAGGAGCCGCCGGTGAGTGACGCCCACCAGAGCGTGATCCAGCGGGTCATCGCTGAGCACCGGCGTGTGGTATACGCGCTTATCGCCGGCGTCGTGATCAACTTCCTTGTCTTTGGGTTCTTCGTGTATCCCCTCCAGCGCGATGTTGCCAACGTCGAGCAGCGGACCCGAGCCGCGGAGGAAGCGCTCGCGGCTGCCCAGGCCGACTACGCGCGGGCGAATGGCACGCTCACTGGCAAGGATCGCGCGCTCAAGGAGCTCGACACGTTTTACGGCAGCGTCCTCGCCCAGGATCTGACCGGAGCCAGACGCCTCACCTTCGCACGACTGGCGCAGCTGGCCGCAAAGTCGCAACTCGACTTCGAGCGCCGCAAATACGAACCGGTGGTCGAACGCGGAAGCAACCTGACGCGGCTGAAGGTCACGATGGATCTCGCCGGGAGCTACGCGGATATCCGCGACTTCATTCACGAGATCGAGTCGTCGCCGGAGTTCGTCGTAATCGACGATGTCGGCCTGATGGAAGAAGGCGTGCAAAACGGCGACTCGGTGCGCCTGACGTTGCAGCTTTCGACCTACTTCCGGACGACGGAGACGACTGAGCCATGACGATGCGCTCCCGTCTGCTGCTCTTGCTTATCGTCGCCGCGATCGTCGGCGGAGCTTTCTACTTCGTGCGTTCTCCCGCGGCGCTCGTCGACGGCGGCACGACCGTCCCCGCCGGTGGTGGAGCACAGACGTCGCGTCAGGGCAACCCGGTCGGAGATGTGCGGCTCGAGTCACTCGACCGGCAGGATGGCTCCCTCGACCAGGATGACGCCAGGTCGACGCCCAGCCGCGACGTATTCCGGTTCGGAGAGAAGCGTGTGGCTGTTGCTGTGCCACCGCAACCAACGCCTCGAGTGCCGGTCGAGCCTGTGCCACAGGCGCCGACCGGACCGCCTCCGCCTCCTCCGATTCCGCTCCGCTACATCGGGTATCTCGATCAGTCAGGGGAAGTCCCACGAGTCGCGGTGCTGAGTGATGGTCGTGGCAACGTGTTCAACGGTAAAGAGGGCGACGTCATCGAAGGCCGATATCGCGTGCTGCGAATTGGCAACGATTCAGCTGACCTGATCTACGTCGATGGACGTGGACGGCAGACTATTCGGCTGTCAGGACAATGAGACATTCACACGCAACCATTGCTGCCTTCGTCGTATTGGCCATTGTGGCCGCTGGCTGCGCGGCCAGAAGCGCCTACTCGAAAGGCGACACTGCCGCGAGAGCCGGCGACTGGGACGCCGCCGTCGAGCAGTATCGCAAGGCTCTTCAGGAGGATCCCCAGAACGTCCAGTACAGGATCTCGTACGAGCGGGCGAATCTCAGCGCGGCCGGCATACACATCGACGCCGCGCGACTCGCCGAAGCGCGGGGACAGCTCGATCAGGCTCTGATGGAGTTCCGTCGCGCGAGCGAGTACGACCCCGCCAATCGAGCCATCGCAGGGAAGGTGCTCGATCTCGAACGCAAGCTCCGGGATCAAATTGAACAGAGTCGCCCGCGGCCGTCGGCGCAGCAGCTCCGTCAAGCCGCACGGGCAGGGCAGGCCCCGCCTCTCTTCAACTTCAACAGCGTCGTTCAGCCGATTCGCTTCCAGCAGGCCAGCCTGCGCGACATCTTCAATTTCGTCGGCGAAGCGACTGGTGTCAACGTGACGTACGACAGCACCTACCAGGATCGTGTCTATACGGTGAACCTCGTTGACGTCACGCTGGAGCAGGCCCTGCAGCAGATCGTCGCGGCCAATGCCCTCTTCTACAAGGTCATGAACCCGAAGACGATCATGATCATCCCGGACAACGCGCAGAAGCGCGCGCAATATGAGGAGCAGGTCATCGTCAGCTTCCCGTTGTCGTACGTGGACTCGCAGGAGCTTGCACAGACGATCAACCAGGTCATTCGTCCAGTGGGGCAGGCGCTCGCGCCGGCGGTGACCTCCAACAAGAGCACGAACACCGTCACGATCCGAGCGACCACATCGATGATGGCCATCATCGAGCGCATGATCGAGACGCTCGACAAGCCGCGCGCCGAGATCGTCGTCGACGTGCAAATCCTCGAAGTCAGCCGGAACCGCGCGCAGCAGTACGGCCTCGATCTCGGAACGTACGCGATCAACGCGGTGTTCTCGCCTGAAGTCGATCCGCGCATCGCCGGAGGTGGAGGGACGACTGAAAACGGTACGACGCTCAATCCACGGCCGTTCAATCTCAACACGGTGTCGCGCGGCATCAGCACCAGCGACTTCTATCTAGCCGTTCCGTCGGCGGTGGTCCGATTCCTCGAGACCGACTCAGAGACGAAGGTGATCGCCAAGCCGCAGCTTCGCGGCGCCGAAGGCTCGGACCTCAAGCTGAATCTCGGTGAAGACATCCCGGTCCCGTCGACGACGTTCACGCCGCTCGCGCAGGGCGGAGCGAACTTCAACCCACTGACGTCGTTCACCTATCGCCCCGTCGGTGTAACGGTGCAGATGACGCCGCGCGTCAGCATCGAAGGCGATATTCAGATCAAGCTGATGATCGAGAGCAGCAACCTCGGCGCAGGGATCACGATCGCGGGGCAGGAGCTGCCCTCGTTCGGATCGCGGCGCGTCGAGACGGACCTGAGACTGCGGGAAGGTGAATCCACTCTGCTCGCGGGTCTCTTGCAGGAGCAGCAGCGCCGGCAGCTCTCCGGGATACCCTGGGTGATGCATCTGCCCGTGATCAAGCAGCTGTTCTCGGCGAACGACAACTCGATTCAGCAGTCGGACGTGGTGATGCTGTTGACTCCGCGAATCGTGCGGTCTCGCGAGTTCACCGCCAGCGACCTCGGACCCATCTACATCGGCACGCAGTCGAACCTCGGGCTCAGCGGACCGCCTCCGTTGATCGGCGCGACGCCCGAACCCGGCCAGGCTGGAGCCGCGGCACCCGCACCGGCGGGACAGCCACTCGCGCAGCCCCAGGCGCCAGCTCCGGCTGCGGTCCCCGCACCCGCTCCGCAGCAGCCGGCGCCGCCCGTTCCGAATCCATTGGGTGCTGCAGTGCCCGGCCCCACGTCTGTCGCGGCGGGGCAGGTCGTGGTTTCGGTTCCTGGTCCAGAGTTCCGTGTCGGCGGAGGGCCGTACCTCGTGCCGATTTCGATCACGAACGCATCGCAACTCTCCGGCGTGACGCTCACCGTGACATACAACCCTGCCGTCATTCGACTCGTGAACGTGCAGGAGGGGAGCTTCATGCGCGCCGGCGGCGTGAATGCGTCGTTCACCCAGCAGCCTGATCCTGTCGCGGGACGCGTGGACATCGCTGTTGTTCGCCGCGGTGACATCACAGGCGTGGCGGGAACCGGGTTACTCGCGGGACTGCTCTTCGAGCCTGTCGCACCTGGCGCCGCAAATCTGAATGTGACCGGATCGGCGAGCGGGCCGAATGGGAGTCCCGTCAGCCTGCAGTTTTCTGCGGTCCCGGCGGTGAGAGTGCAGTGAACGGCGAGCGCGGCTTCACATTCATCGAGATGATTGTCGTCACGACGATCCTGCTGGTCCTGGCATCGACGGTCATGCCGCTGGCTCAGGTCACGATGCAGCGACAGCGTGAAGCGGAGCTCCATCGCGCGCTGCGCGAGATGCGGACGGCGCTCGACAAGTTCAAGGACGCCGTCGATCAGGGTCTCATCCCGTCAACCGAGCTCGAGCCGGCCAACGAAGGCTATCCGCCGGATCTCGAAACGCTCGTCGATGGCGTGTCGGTGGCCAACGACGCGTCGGGGCGGAAACTCAAGTTCCTCCGTCGCGTTCCGGTCGATCCGATGACCAAGGATGAATGGGGGTTGCGTTCGTATCAGGACGATCCCGACTCCAAGTCGTGGGGCGGCCAGAACGTGTTCGATGTCTATACGAAGAGCGAGGGCACGGCGCTCGACGGAACGAAATACCGGGACTGGTAACCATGGTGCAAAGAAACAACGGCGCTAAGCTGCGCGGCCGTCTCGACGGCTTCACGCTGATCGAGTTGCTGATCGTCATGGTGCTGCTCGTCCTGCTCGCAGGTGTGAGCCTGACCGTCTACGGCACGAGCGTTCAGCGCGGCAAGGAAGCGGCGCTCAAGGAAGATCTCTTCCAGATGCGGAAAGCGCTCGACGAGTACTACGCGGACAAGGGCAAGTACCCGTCAGACCTGCAGACGCTGGTGGCGGAGAAATACCTGCGGGCCATCGCACCCGATCCGTTCACGGGATCGGCCGAGACGTGGCAGACGGTGCCGTCGGAGGCCGATCCATCCAATCCGTCGGCCGAGCCGGGCATCTCTGATGTGAAGAGCGGCTCCGATCAAACGGGGTCTGACGGCAAACCCTATTCTGAGTGGGAATGATGATGTTGAGTCGAATCAGCTTAGTATGCGCGGCGCTCGTGGCCATCGTGGCTGTGGCGTGCGATACGATGCCACTAACCGCACCGTCAGGTTCGGCGCTGACGATCTCCGCCGGAAGCGCGTTCGTCGACCCTGGAGGCACAACCCAAATCACCGCATACGTGGTTGAGTCGAGTGGGACGGCAGTACAAAACGGCACCACGGTCCACTTTTCGACCAATCTTGGTCGCGTGGATCCGGTCGACGCACTGACGACGAATGGTTATGCAGTAGCGACTTTCATGGCCGGTGATTCCTCCGGCGTCGCAGATGTTACGGCAACCTCCGGCGGCACTGGTGGGACGAACCCTCCGAGCACCGACAACGGGACGACTACGCCGTCCACGACAAACAGCAACGTTGTGCGAATCACCGTGGGCGCTGCCGGCGCGGAGACGGTCATTCTCGCAGCGAATCCAGGGTCTGTACCCTCTGGCGGTGGGACCGTCGACCTCATAGCGACCGTCACGGCCTCGAACGGTCGCAGACTGCCGGGACTGCTCGTCACGTTTGCGTCGTCAGAGGGTACGCTCTCGAGTTCCTCGGCGGTGACCGACGCGAACGGTCAAGCGCGAGTCACGCTGACGACAGATCGGACGGCAACGGTGACGGCATCTGCGGGCGCAAAGCAGAGCACGGCGGTTACAGTCACACGTCGCGACCCTGCGGGCGTCGCAACGGCAACGCTCACTGCGACCGCTGGCACTCCCGTGCTTGGGTCCGGACAGTCGTTCGCGTTCACGGCCGCCGTGAGCGTTTCTCCGGCTGACCCGGCAATTCAACCGACCCGGTTTGAGTGGGCGTTCGGCGACGGCGGCTCGTTCACGGCCAACAGCCCGAGTACGACTCACGTCTACACGACGGGCGCGAATTCGCCAATTACGGTGACCGTGAAGATCGACCTCACGAACGGACAGACGCTGGTCGCAACGACGCAGATCCTCCTTGGAATGTTCTGATGAAGAAGGCTCACGTTCGGCGACAGGAGCGCGGCTATGCGATGGCCGCGCTTCTCGTCGCGATGAGCGTGATGGCGATCGTGCTGAGCACGGCAATGCCGGTGTATCAGACGGTCGCACGGCGTGAACGCGAGGCCGAGCTCGTCTTCCGCGGAGAACAGTACGCCCGCGCCATCGCGCTCTTTCAACGCAAGTACGGCAATGCGCTGCCGCCTGACGTCGACGTCCTGATCGACCAGCGATTCCTTCGGAAGAAGTACAAGGACCCAATCACCGGCGGCGACTTTCAGTACCTCGGCGCCGCCAGCCCGGAGCTCTCGCAAGCCATGAGCACGACACCGCAGCAGGCACTCGACGCGCAACGCGGTCGCGGTGCGGGTGGTAGGGGAGCAACCGGCGGGCGCGGCACGCCGATCGGCGCGGGATTCACCGGCGCCTCTCGCGGAGGACAACAGCAGTCACCGGCGCAATCGACGTTCGGCCGAGGAACGCCACGCGGCGCCCAAGGCATGCAGGCCGGGCGCAGTCCATTCACGGCTGGCGCGCAGGCAGCGAATGCGCAGGCGGCCGGAGGCATTCTCGCCGTCGCAAGCAAGAGCACTCAAACCTCAATGCGTCTGTACAACGGCAAGAACAAATACAACGAGTGGCTCTTCATGGCCACAGCCGCTTCGATCCAGGCCGGGGCACCACCGGGATCGGGTGGGCAAACACCTGGCGGCCGAGGAGGCAGAGCCGGTGGTCGAGGGGGCGTGGGTTCCGGCCGCGGCAGCGGTACGTCAACGCCGGCCGGGGGCGCGCGCGGACGGGGCGGGTTCTCGCCGATGGGCGTAAGAGGGAACTGATCTAGTTCCTACCGAGTTCGTCCATCACTGCATCGTGCAACGCAGGTCGTATCTGCTTGATCGCGTCGTTGTCTGGGGTTGGATGCACGCGATTAGTCAGCAGAACGACATAGATCGCCGCATCCGGATCAATCCACAGCGACGTTCCCGTGAAGCCCACGTGGCCGAAGGCCTGTGGCGAGAGGCGTGTCCCGCACGAGGACGTGGGTAGCATCGTGTCCCAACCAAGCGCGCGCGAGCCCCCCGGTACGTCCGTACGTCGCGAGATGAACGTGCGAAGCGTCTGCTCCTGAAACGCGCCTTGCCGGCCTTCAAGGATCTGGAGCAGATGCCGCGCGCATTCGCCGACGGCCTGCACCGTTCCGAACAACCCGGCATGGCCGGCGGCACCTCCGAGCGCCCACGCGTTGTCATCATCGACTTCGCCGACGAGCAATCGCCCTCGCCATTCGTCCCGCCTCGTCGGCGCGGTTCTCGCGCGCCACAGCACCGGCGGGTGAAATTGCAAGTCCTGGATGCCACCCATCTGCTGTCGAAGCGTGTCGAATTGCAGTGAAAGGGAAGCACCGACGTCCTCGAGAATGAAGCCGAGGAGCATGAAACCAAGGTCGCTGTAGATCGACTTCGATCGCGGCGGATACGCAAGGGGAGTCGAACAGATCGCGCTCTCGAATGCGGCGCGTCCTTTGAACTCTTTGTAGAAAGGCAGGTGCGCAGGCAACCCGCTGCAATGAGCCAGCAGATCGCGGACGGTGACCGGTGCGCCACCGTGTTCATCTCTCCAGAGCGAGACGTGGGTCGAAACTGGATCGTCGAGGCCCAGGCCGCCGCGTTCGACCCGTCGCATGATCAGCGGCGTCGTCGCCAGGACTTTCGTCAGCGACGCGAGGTCGAACACCGTGTCCTCGCGCGTGTCCGCAGCGTCAACTTCCGGGGAAAGATGCCCGAAGGCCTGGCACCAGAGTGGCCGGTGCGCGGTGCCCACTTCGACGACGGCGGCGGGGAAGGCCTTGACGGTGACTGCGCGCTCGAGTACCTGTCGTGCCCCCGCGAATGAGTGCGCCACGGCGCGCGCCTATCGCGGGCCGCCAATGCCCGCGGCCTGCACACCTGACGGAGCGTCCGAGACTGACGCGAACACGCCGTCCGCCGAGAGCAGCACCGCGCCCGTCGAACGACTGTGATGTCCAACGCGATCGACGATGCCTCGATCGAGCCACGCGCGCCAGGCCTGAAAATGCTCCCGGAGCGACACATCCGCATCCGCACGAGCGCCCGCCGCAATCGAGATCGTGGGACTCTTCGCGGTCAACCCGCTGCGCACGCGTTCCAGCAGATCTGTCAGCGCGGACTCTCTAAATCGCCGCCACTCGTCCGGGAACTCTTCGGAGTACGCGAAAGGATCGATCGCCTCAATCTCGTCGAGCCGTACGCGCTCGGCGGACGACATCGTGCTGCGCATCCGCGTGCGAAACAGATCCATCGCATGCCGGCTGTAGTCGAAGTCCTCGCCCGGGAACTCGACGGCATCCAGGAACACGCCATCTGCAGCGTATCGTCCAACTGCAGTGACGACTGCGTTCACCAAATACTGTGTCGCTGCCGGATCCAGAGGTGAGACGTACAAACCAGCAACGCGATCCACGTTCGCTCGGGTCCAGCGCGCAATCCGTCCAAGGTAAGCAGGACTGCGCGAATCGATCTTGAGCATCTCCGTGGCAATCTGCCGCGGCACCATCAACCATTCCGGATGCTGGTAGATGACGTGATCACGCGAGGCGGGAAGTTCGTCGGCGCTGGCCGCCATGTTGACGGTGACCGAGAGGTGAGCGGCGACACCGCGCTCGCGCGCCTCGCGAAGCAGCTCTGCTCCCGCATCGAAAGAATCGGAATCGCTGCGAGCACCGATTGCCAGCGGAGCGATCACCGCGTCATAGCCGCTCGACACCGCCGATGAAATCGCTCGCCGGATGTTGAGCGTCGACGACATCGACGACGCTGGAATCCAGAACGCACGCATAGACGTGCCGCCCGCAGCGGCGAGGGCTGCGTGCGCCGCGGCGACGATCAGGGCTGCAGACGCGACTCGAAGCGGAATGCCCGCTCGCCGGAATCGGTGGCGGAATCCAGTGTGGCCGTACGCCATCTAACGAGCGGAATGTACCATACTTATCGCGTTCACGATGTATGTATTGGGCATCGATGCTGGTGGCACGAAGACGGTGTGCTTGCTTGCCGACGATAGTGGTCGCGTACTCGCTGAGTCACACGGAGGTGGCGCCAATTTGCAGGCGTCAGGCGAGCTCGCCGTCGAGAAGGTCCTGCATCAAGTGATGGAGGACACGCTCGTGCATCGCGACGTGCGACCGGACGCGATTTGCCTGGGGATCGCAGGCGTCGATCGTCCGAACGACGCTCAAGCGGTTCAAGGCATCATGCGACGGATTGGTTTCAAGGCGCGCGTCACCGTCGTCAACGATGCGCTCGTCGCGCTGGTGGCCGGCGCCGGCGAACAAGCCGGCGTGGTTATCGTGGCCGGAACAGGGTCGATCGCGTACGGCGTCGATGCGTCAAAACGCGCGTGTCGCGCCGGAGGCTGGGGTTACCTGCTTGGCGACGAAGGCGGTGGGTACTGGATTGGTCGCGCGGCGCTTTCGGCTGTCGTGCGGGCATTCGATGGCCGTGGACCAGCAACCAGGCTCACCGAACTCGTGCTTGCCGAAATGCATCTCGCGACGCCCTCCGATCTCATTCACGCCATCTACGATCGTGGACTCCAGCGACCGCTTCTGGCCGGCCTCGCCGCTGTCGTGCAAGAGGCCATGCTCGCGGGCGACGCGGTCGCCTCGGACATCCTCGCGCGCGCTGCCGAAGAACTCGTCGGTGCGGCGGCATCAGTGGTGACACGACTCGGGATGCGCGGCGATGTCTTTCCGACGATCCTCGCAGGCGGAATCTTCAGAGGAATGCCGGCGCTTTCTGCTGATGTCTGCCAACGTATGGCCGAGGTCGCACCTCGAAGCGAGGTCCGCTCCCTCGACGTCGAGCCTGCACGAGGCGCAGTCACTCTCGCGCTTGCGGCCGCGCGAGGAACGCTCTTGCTGCCGTCCTACATCTGACGCTCTTGGACGTCACGATCTTCGAAACCGCAACGGAAGCCAGCCGGGCGCTTGCTCGACGTGTCGCTGACACATTGCGTCGCACTCCCGATCTCGTCCTTGGCCTGCCTGCAGGTCGAACACCTGTCGAGACCTACACGGAGCTGGGCCGACTCCATTCAGCAGGGGAGGCCGACTTCTCTCACGCGACGGCGTTCCTGCTGGATGAGTTCGTCGGTCTCGACGCGTCTCACGTCGGCAGCTTCCGGCGATTCCTGACTGAGCACCTGCTCTCGGGAATCAACCTCAACCCCAACCAGACACACAGCCTCAATGGAGTGGCGCCCGATCCGGACCGTGAATGCGAGCGTTACGAAGAAACGATCGCAGCGGCAGGTGGTCTCGATCTTCTGCTGCTCGGGCTTGGCGTCAACGGACACATCGGGTTCAACGAGCCTGGACAGACTCTGGCCGCACGCACGCATCGAGTTACGCTGCTCGACTCGACGCGTGCGGAGAACGCAGGCCCATTCGGCGGAGCGGCTTCCCGCGTTCCGGCAGAGGCGCTGTCGATTGGGATAGGAACGATCCTTCGTGCCGAGACGATCGTGATCATCGCAACAGGTGAGCGTAAGGCGTCCGCGGTGGCTGGAATGCTGCGCGGACCTGTAACGACGACGCTGCCTGCGTCGTTCCTCCAACTCCATCGTCGAGTCGAGGCGTATCTGGATCGCGCGGCCGCGGCCGCGTTATGACCGGCGCCTGCGGGTGGTGTCGTCGCCAGACTTCACCGTGCTGAACTCATTTGCGACAGCGGCCGCTTCGGCGTGTCCCTGGAGCAATCCGCGCAAACGAGGCTCGATATCTTCGCCGAGCGCCTCGCGCATCGAGTCATGCGCTTTCCGCAAACGCGAGAGCGCTTTGGTGTACGACAAACCGGTCTTCTGCATGACGATCGCGGCCTTGACGTTCCAATGCGCGACCTTGAGCAGGCGATCGGCGTCGTCGTACTCGAGGCCGGTGACGATGTTCACGATCCGTCGCGCGCGATCCTTCAGTTTCTCCGAGCCGGTCTGCACGTCGACCATCAGGTTCCCGTAGGTCTTACCCGTTCGAATCATCGCGCCGGTGGTCAACATGTTCAGGATGAGCTTGGTGGCTGTACCCGCCTTGAGTCTCGTTGAGCCGGCTATGACTTCGGCGCCCACACCTGGCGCGATCGTGAGATCGACGAACGTCTGCAACTCGGTACCCGGGTCACACGTGACGAAGATGATTCGTGCGCCAACCTTACGCGCGATGGTAAGGGCACCGCGAACGAACTGCGTCATGCCGCTCGCCGACACGCCGATGACGATGTCCTTCTTGCTTGGCCGGAGACGTGAGACTGCGCGCGCGCCCTCCTCGTAATGATCCTCGACGCCTTCCTTCGCGGCAAAGATCGCGTCGCGCCCGCCGGCCATCACCGCCTGAATATTCTCTGCCTCAGTTCCAAACGTCGGCGGCATCTCGGCGGACTCGAGGATGCCCAGGCGTCCACTCGTACCGGCACCCACGAAGACGATCCGTCCGCCCTTGCGGAGTGCCGCCGCGATCATCTCCACGCCGACGGCGATGCGTTCGCGCTCGCGCCTCACGGCTTCGAGCATCTTGCGGTCTTCGTTGAGCATCAGGTCGACGATGTCGTCGGCCGCGAGTTTGTCGATCCCGAGACTGACCGCGTTGATGGCCTCGGTGGGCAGCGACTGCCACTTTGAACGGACGGGCATACGACTACAATTCTATCCGGAGCGGGTCGGGACCGAGGCCCCAACCGGATCAAAGTGGCGACCACTGTGTCCGCATTAGACGCGTATCTCACGCACCTCACCGTTGAGCGTCGTCTCGCGGCCAACTCGATAGAGAGCTACGCGCGCGATCTGAATGGGTTGGCCGAATTCGCGGCTGGTCGAGGGACGTCTGTCGATCAATTGACACGGCAGGACCTCGAGGAAGTCGTACGGGACATGATGTCCCAGGGGCGGTCACCGCGATCGGTGGCGCGCGCCGTCGCTTGCTATCGAGGGTTCTATCGCTTCCTGCTGATCGATGGACGGCTGCGTACGAATCCCTCAGATGACCTGCATCCGCCGCGCGCGTGGAAGGTGCTGCCACGATATCTTTCCGTCGAGGATGTTGATCTTCTGATCGCGCAGCCCGATGTCTCGACACCGCGCGGCCTTCGCGATCGCGCCATTATCGAGTTGCTGTACGCAACCGGCATGCGCGTGTCGGAGCTCGTCGCACTTCGGCCGGCGGACGTCAATCTGGAGGCGTCGTACTTGACCTGTACGGGCAAGGGTGACAAGCAGCGCATCGTTCCGATCGGCGACGAGGCAGCGACGTGGGTGAAACGGTACCTGCAGCAGTCGCGCAGCGTGCTGCTCGGGAAACGACGGAGCAACCGGCTCTTCGTCAACGCGCGTGGTGGAGGTATCGGGCTGACGCGGGTCGGCTTCTGGAAGATTCTTAAGAGCTACACACGCCAGGCAGGCATCACGAGGTCGCTCAGTCCACATATGCTTCGCCACTCGTTTGCGACGCACCTCCTCGAGCGCGGCGCAGACCTCCGAGCCATCCAGATGATGTTGGGTCACGCCGATCTCTCGACCACGCAGATCTACACACACGTGCTCGAGCACCGCATGCGCACCATTTACGATCAGTTCCACCCGCGGGCATGAACAAATGGGTGTGGGCACTGGTTGCCGTCGCCGGCGCTATCGCGTGGTACTTGCTGCTGCCGCCTCAGTCGGTGACGCTGTCGACGAGTTCGACCGACGAGGCGCCGATCCGCGGCGCGATTCACGTTCACACACGACGCTCGGACGGCACCGGAACGGTGGACGACGTTGCTGCCGCCGCGCGACGCGCGGGTCTGCAGTTCGTGATCTTTACGGACCATGGCGACGGAACACGTGGTTCGGATACTCCGGTGTATCGCTACGGAGTGCTCTGTATTGATGCCGTCGAGATCAGCACCAACGGCGGGCATGTCGTTGCGTTAGACCTCCCACAGTCTGAGTTCCCCCTGGCTGGGGAACTCGCTGACGTCCTCGAAGACGTGCGCCGGATGGGAGCGATGTCGATCGCCGCGCATCCGGTTTCCCCTCGGGCGGAACTGCGGTGGAATGACTGGAACGCCGCATTCGACGGTATCGAGTGGCTGAATGGCGACAGTCAGTGGCGCGACGAAGGGTGGGGGACACTTGGTCGCGCGCTGTTCACGTATCCGTTTCGACGCGCGGCGACACTGGTGACGTTGCTCGATCGTCCCGACGATCTCCTGAATCGATGGGACACGATGATTCGCGAAAAGTCCGTCGTCACTGTCGCCGCGGCGGACGCGCACGCGCGTGTCGGGCCCGGTGGTGATCCCTACGGCCGCTCGCTGTCAGTGCACCTGCCATCGTACGAACAGGTCTTCCGCGCATTGTCGATTTCATTGCCACGCGTGCAGTTACACGGCAACGCGGCAGAAGATGCGGGGGTCGTGCTCGACGCGATCCGCAACGGCCGCGTCTTCTCCACGATTGATGCGCTCGCGAGCCCAGCGAAGTTTACGTTCACGGCAACGAGCGGCGCACATCAAGCGGTGATGGGCGAGCGTCTGTCACTCGACGGCCCGGTGGTGCTGCGCGTCGAGACCAATGGTCCCGATGGTTCGACCATCAGGTTGCTGTCGGAAGGAAAGGCAGTCGCATCGGGCGCACTGCCAATTCTGGAATACACGGCACCGTCGAAGCCAGCTGCGTATCGCGTCGAGATCGAGAGCCCAGGCGCGCCCGGTTCGCCCGCCGTTCCATGGCTTCTGTCGAATCCGATCTACGTCGGGAGCGAAACACCTCCCGAGACGTCGTCACGAGCCGCTCCGATCGCACAGACAGTTGCTGTGTACTCAAACGGTCCGGCTGCTGACTGGCGTGTCGAGAAGAGCGTGCGATCCGAAGGCACGATCGGCGTCGCGAAGAGCGTCGACGGCACGCAGCTACTCCTGCGCTATGGGCTGGGTGGAACGTTGTCGGAGTCGCCATACGTCGCTGCGGTGGTCGCATCGAGTTCGGATCTCGCAACGTTTACCGGGATCGTGTTTACCGCACGAGCGATGCAGCCCATGCGACTCACGTTTCAGCTGCGTGCGTCTGGCGCCGCGGATCGTCGGTGGGGAAGATCGGTGTACGTCGACAACATGGCGCGCACGGTCACCATCCCCTTCGATGAGATGTTGCCGCTTGGCGCGGCCACTGGCCGGCCCATGCTCGAAGACGTCCGCGACCTCCTGTTCGTCGTCGACACGGTTCACGCCAAGCAGGGATCGAGCGGGCAGGTCTGGCTCGACGAGATTCGCTACGTTCGATAGCGAATCAGGTTCGGACCGTCAGCAGAAGGTACGTAGCGCCGACGCCGAACAGGAGATTCGGCGCCCAGGCCGCAAGCACGGGTGTCAGGACTCCGCCTGAACCCATCGCCGCGAAGAAGAGAATCGTGATCCAGTACGCCAACGCGATCGCGATGCCAACACCGATGCCTGCCATCGCTCCGCTTCGTCCGATCGTGACCGCAAAGGGCACCGCGATGAGCGTCATGACGATCGTGACGAACGGAAACGACAGTTTCCGGTACAACGCCACGCGCTGACGAACCACGTCGAAGCCGCTTTGCGCAAGTTGCTCCGTGTAGGCTCTCAGTTGCGTGAAACTCATGAACTCGGGATCGGGCGAATCGGTCGAGAAGTGCTCCGGGGGCTCGAGCGCGCGATTGACCGTCGCGAACTCGGAGAACGACGCCGGTTCACCGCTCGGATTGAATGTTCTCGTCCAGCCACGAGCCACGTTCCACGTGGCGCCTGTATAAAGCGCCTCATCGCCGAACGTCCGCTGCGTCATGCGCCGCATGGCACCGTCGAATTGGTAGACCCATAGGCCGCTGAAGCGTTTGGCGTCCGGATCGAAGGATGTGTAGTGGTATATCGAACCATCGCGCCCTACGACCCACCGGCGATTCAGTACGTCGAACGTTTCTGGTGAGCCGCCGTCGAGGACATGACGAATGACACGAGCACGATGATTGGCGGGCCCGAGAATTGTCTGTTCAAGCGTGAAGAGAAAAGCACCTGCCGCAACGGCGGCGGCCACCATCGGCAACGAGAAGCGATACAGGCTGATGCCGCATGCCTTCATCACGACGAGTTCGCTGTTCTTGGTCAGGATCGCAACCGTCACGAGTGACGCGAGCAGGACGGAGAGCGGCACGATGTAATACAGATACTGGGGAGTCGTGAATACGAAGAACTGACCCAACATTCCCCACGTGCCGGTTCCCCTGAACACCTTCTCCGACAGGTCGATGAAGGCTGACATGTAAAACACGCCGATGAGCGCAACGCTCGCCAGTGCGAGTAAGCGAAGGTAGGTGAAGGTGACGTAACGATCGAGGATCCCGAAGGGAAGCGCGGCATGTCCCATTGCCTGCGTGCGCTCCGCGAGCCGTCGGATGAGGGATTGAACGAACGGGATGGTGATCGGCCGATCCGCGACTCTGTCCCGCCACTTGAACAGCATTGCGCCGAGAGTTCCCAGGACGATATTGGCGAGCCACGCCGCGAGCCACGACGGCACGATCTGTCCTCGGACGAGCGACTGCCCGAACCAGAGAAGCAGGTAATACGCAAAGATCACCGCGACGCCGACGACAAAGCTCGCCAGCTTCGCGTCGCGACGATTGGTCGCGCCGAGTGCCAACCCGATCAACCCGAACACGAGGCAGGCTGCGGGTATCGAGTACCGCTTATTGAGCTCGAATATCTCGTTGTGGGGCGACTCACCTGCGGTTCGCATACCCGCAATGCGCTCGCGCAACTCGGGCACCGACATTTCACGCAGACCCTTCGAGATACTCCCCACGCCGAACATGCCGGCCGGATTGATGTTCAGGACGAGGTAATCGCCTTGCGCCACCACATATCCGCTCTTCGCATCCGCCGTATGACGCGTCCAGTCCTCGAGGACCATTTCAACCGTCTTGGCGTTGCGATTGATGACTGCCCGCCCGTGCCGCGCCAGATAGACCGAGACACCTTCGCCGGATCGGTTGTCTGCGATGAAGACGCCATCCCAACCCCCGGTCTGGGGCAACTCCCGCGCGTAGACGACGATGTTCGGGAACCCCTCGAAGAAGACCCGCGGTTTGACTTCGTTTTCCGCACTCGACGCAATGATGTTGAAGGTGATCTCGCGGAAGGCCTGGTTCCCAATCGGAATCAGCACCATGTAGACGTAGGCGGTAGCCAGGGCGCTCGTTGTCGCTACAAGAGCAACCGGGCGGAACAACCGATAAAGGCTGACGCCGCACGCCTGCATCGCCACGAACTCCCGGTCTGCCGAAAGCCGTCCGAAGGCCACGAGCAGCGCCAGAAGAAGCGACATCGGAATCGTCAGCGCAAGCGCGTACGGCAGGAGCGTCACGACCAGCCGTCCGACGGTCAGGAGCGGGACTCCCTTCGACACGTATTGCTCGGCGTATCGCATCAGCTCGGGAACGATGAGGAGAAACGTGAAGACGGCCAGGCCAAGGCTGAACGGCCAGGCCATCTGACGAAGGATGTAGCGGTCGAGAGTACGCATCAACGGTCGGCGGTTCTTTCAGGGCTATCGGCTCGATTATACGGTTTGGCGTAAGACCCGAATCCTTTCCCGAGGGATTTCGTCAACGTCGCATAACATGCGTTATGTTAACTAATCGAGATACATGCGGCCCAGACTTCGACTCCCCGGTCGGGTCCTCAAGACTCCGCCATCCCATGCCCTTGAAAAGGATCTTGTGTCTGCGCAGGCCCATTCGTGGTCCCAAGGTGCGCCTAAGACGAGTTCTCGAGTGGGTGTTCCGCGAACGGGTTCTCAGTGACGCTTGCTGGCTTTCAGTTCTCGAATGATGTTTTCGAGCGCCTGGATGATTTCGTCCGGCTCCACCTTGCTCTTGCGGAAACTCAGTCGCAGTTCAAAAGCCTTGGTCGGCGGGCGGAACGCGAACACGTAGGATTTCGGCCGCCCGGCCTTGGCTTTGGCCGTCTCTTCACGCGCCGATTGGCGCGTCACGGCGCCGTGGCCAGCCAATTTCTCGACCAGTGCAACCATTTTCTGCGGGTTGGCCTGTCTAACTATCTGAAGAAGCGTGGACTTAGCGCTAATGTCGGCCAGCCGACAAAGATTTCGGACCTCTTCGGGCATCGCCGTCAGGGACAGCGACTCGGTGATCGAGGTTCTGGACTTTCCAAGCTTCCGCGCCAAGTCCTCGTGCGTGTGACCGCACCTGTCGGCCAGTTGCTGTAACGCCTCAGCCTCTTCAAACGCCGTCAGGTCCTTGCGCTGCAGGTTCTCCACCAGCGCCAGTTCCATGACCTCGGCGTCGTCGACCTCCCGGATGACCACCGGAACTTCACGCAACCCAACCTGCACTGCGGCGTGGTATCGCCGTTCGCCAGCGATGATTTGATACCGGTTTCCGCGCTGGCGGACGACCAGTGGCTCTATGATCCCCTTCTCGGCGACCGAGGCCATCAACTCGGACAAGTCGCCCATGACTTGACGCGGCTGGTCGGGATTGGGATCGAGCAGGTCGATGGCCACCATGCGGCCCACGGGCTCCCCCGCCGAACCCACAAGAGCCTCGACGTAGTGCTCGTCGTGGCGCATTCTCAGCGTATCAGGCAGTCCTCGCTTCGGCACGCTCGATGACCTCCTCGCAGAGACTGTAGTAGTCCGTCGCGCCCGTGGACTCCGGCGCGAACGTAAAAATCGATTCTTTATAGGCGGGACTCTCCTCCAGGCGCACACTCTTGCTGATCACGGTGCGGAAGACCTTCCCGCCAAACACCTTCTGGATCTGTTCCCGGATGTCCCGCGCCAGGGCGGTCCGCTTGTCGTGCATGGTGATTACGACGCCCAGGATACGGAGACCGGGATTCGGACGCTGTCGGACCTTCTCGATCGTCTCGAGCAAATCGTCTGTTCCTTCGAGCGCGAAGTAGGACGACTGAATCGGAATCAGGAGGTGCGTCGCGGCCACCAGGGCATTGACCGTCAGCAACCCGAGAGCCGGCGGACAGTCGATGATGACGTGAGCGTAATCACTCCCCAGCTTGTCGATCTTGTCCTTCAAGCGGAAGTGCGCGTCGAGCTCTCCCACCAATCTCGACTCGAGCTTCGCGAGGCCGATCCTCGCAGGGGCGACGAACAGGTTCTGAAGTGACGCGGCCGGCTGGATGACTTGAGCGAGCTCGCACGCCGGATCGGCGATCGCGTCGTACATGCTGCGATCGATCGTGCCGTGGTCCAGGAACGAGATACTGCTGTTGGCTTGGGGGTCGAGATCGATGAGGAGTGTCTTGCGTCCCCTCATGGCGAGCGCCGCGGCAAGATTCACGGCCGTGGTCGTCTTCCCTACGCCGCCTTTCTGATTGGCGATGGCGACGATCATCGGCATCCGGCCCCGAGGACGATCATCGGCCTCCCGCTCCGAGGCAGGATTCGTCGGAGCACGCGCTCTCGACACGCCTCCCCGAGAACCAGGTCGAGGCAGTTGTCAGAAGGTGGACCACAGAAGCGTAATTCCAGGAAAAGGTGCGCCCATTGTAGGGAGGGGGCGAAAGCGTGTCAACCAACGAGGACGTCGGCCGGCCGACATTTGCTAACGAATGTTTGCCAAGTTCTTCAGAATCAACACCTTCGAGTTACTTCTGGATCCGCTCATTATCGGCGGGGTAAAGTCGGCCGTTCTGGCACTTCGATGTCCGCCTCCTGCACCAGGATGGGTGACGGCGTTCGCCCTTCTGACTGAATCAGTTCTGGGATGTGCCGCGCCAGACGGTCCGCTTGTCGTGCATCGTGATCACGGACACCGCAGGATGCGGAGGACCGGATTCACCAGGACATTGACCGTGAGCAGTGCGAGAGTCGGCGGACAGTCGATGACGACGAGCGTAGTTACGTCCTAGCTCGTCGATCTTGTCTTTCAATCAGAAGTGCGCGTCGAGCTCTCCCACTATCTCGCCTCGAGTTTGGCGAGGCGCCGATCCTCGCGGGTGCGGCGAACAGGTTCCGAAGCGTCGCGCGGCTGCTGGATGATTCGAGCGAGTTCGCCCGCCAGATCGGCGATCGCGTCGTACACGCTGCGATCGTGTCGTGGTCCAGGAACGAGATACTGCCGTTGGCTTCGGGCGAGATCGATGGGAGTGTCTTGCGGCCCCTCATGGCGAGCGCCGCGGCAAGATTCACGGCCGTGGTGGTCTTCCCCACGCCCGCAGGATGCGGAGGCCGGGATTCGAAGGCTGCCGACCTTCTCGATCGCCTTGAGCAATCGTCCGTTCCTTCGAGCGCGAAGTAGGACGACTGAATCGGAATCAGGAGGTGCGTCGCCGCCCCTGAGGACATTGACTGTCAGCAGCCCGAGAGCCGGCGGACAGTCGATGACCGCGTGAACGGAGTTCACTCCCCCGCTTGTCGATCTCGTCCTTCAATCGAAAGTGCGCGTCGAGCTCTCCCACCTCTCCCACTTTCTCGCCTCGAGTTTGGCGTAGGCCGATCCTCGCGTTTGTGCGACGAACAGATTCTGAAGCGTCGCGCGGCTGCTGGGTGATTCGAGCGAGCTCGCCCGCCGGATCGGCGATCGCGTCGTACATGCTGCGATCGATTCGTGCCGGGCTCCAGGAACAAGATACTGCCGTTGGCTTGGGGGCGAGATCGATGAGGAGTGTCTTGCGCCCCCTCATGGCGAGCGCCGCGGCAAGATTCACGGCCGTGGTGGTCTTTCCCACGCCCGCAGGATGCGGAGGCCGGGATTCGAAAACTGCCTGACCCTCTCGAT
>Ga0247825_10000755_pt1 | contig 20793 bp, 32 predicted proteins | sample 13C_Vanillin_Day_FD_194413 | JGI IMG/M metagenome (GOLD analysis project Ga0247825, IMG submission 194413) | Soil microbial communities from agricultural site in Penn Yan, New York, United States - 13C_Vanillin_Day48 | ecosystem: Environmental > Terrestrial > Soil > Agricultural land | place...
GAAGTCGCGTGAGCAGTTCGAGATCCGCACGCACAAGCGGCTGATCGACATCTTCGAGCCGACGCCGCAGACGGTGGACGCGCTGATGAAGCTCGATCTTCCGGCTGGCGTGGACGTGGAGATCAAGGCGTTCGGCAAAGAGCACGGCAAATAGCTGGTGAAGACATGGTCACTGGACTGATTGGCAAGAAAGTCGGCATGACGCAGCTGTTCGCAGCTGACGGCACCGTTGCGCCCGCCACCGTGCTCAAGGCTGGTCCCTGCGTCGTCGCGCAAGTGAAGACGGCGGAGAACGACGGCTACGAGGCGGTGCAGCTCGGTCTCGTCGAGGCAAAGCCGACGAAAGAGAACAAGCCGAGCGCCGGCCACTTCAAGAAAGCCGGCGTGCCGGCGACGCGCATCCGCCGCGAAATGACGGTCAAGGCCGGCGGCGAGGCCCCAAAGCCCGGCGACATCGTCAATGTGTCGATCTTCGCGGACGGCGAGCGCGTGGACGTCATCGGCACGAGCCGCGGCAAGGGCTTTCAGGGCGTCGTGAAGCGACATCACTTCCGCGGCGGCCGAATGAGTCACGGCTCGATGTTCCACCGGGCGCCGGGATCGATCGGAGCGTCGTCGTACCCGTCGCGCGTCGTCAAGGGCATGCGGATGGGTGGACACATGGGGGCGGACCGCGTCACCGTGCGCAACCTGAAGATTCTGCGGGTGGACGCGGAGAACAACCTGCTGCTGGTCGAGGGTTCCGTGCCTGGAGGCCCGAACGCGATCGTCGTCGTTCGGAAGGCGGTTGCCGCGAAGGCCATCAAGGTGGCGCAGGTTGAGCCCACGAAGAAGAAGGGCAAGAAATAAGGGCCCAAGGCCCACGGCCTAAGGTCCAAGAGAACGAACCATGCAGATCGACGTCGTCAATCAGCAGAACGAGAAAGTCGGCTCGCTCGACCTCAGCGATGCGGTGTTCGGCGGCCGCGTGAAGACAGACTTGATCCACGAGTCGGTGGTTCACGCCAACGCGGCGGATCGGCGTGGTACTCACGCCTCGAAGACGCGCGCGATGGTCAGCGGCACCGGCAAGAAGCCGTGGCGGCAGAAGGGCACCGGCCGTGCCCAGGTGGGCGAGGCGCGCAATCCGCTGTGGCGGAAGGGCGGCACCGTATTCGGCCCGCAGCCGCGCAGCTATGACTATCACCTGCCGCGCAAGGTCGAGAAGGGTGCGCTGCGCGCGGCGCTGACGCAGAAGCTGCAGGACGGTGCCGTGACCGTCGTGGATGGGCTGACCGTCGGAGAAATCAAGACGAAGGCGGCGGCCGAGATGCTGCGCCGCCTCGGCGTCGACGGCAAGACGCTGCTCGTCGACGTGAAGCCGGAAGACAAGCTGGCGCTGTCGGTACGCAACATCGAAGGCGTGCGGCTGCTGCCGAGCAACCGGATCAGCGCGCGCGACGTGATGAACACACGCAAGGTCATCCTGACGCGCGCGGCGCTGGAAAAGCTTCAGGAAGCGCTCGGGTAGACATCATGAAACTGACTGACGTGATCCGGCGGCCGCTCATCACCGAGAAGACGACGGTCATCCGCGAGGATGGACGGACGCTCGTGTTCCAGGTGGCGAAGGACGCCAACAAGATCGACATCAAGCGCGCCGTCGAACAGCTGCTCGGCTCGAAAGTCGAAAGCGTGCGCACATCGCTGGCCCACGGAAAGATGAAGCGCCAGGGGAAGTACGTCGGCCGGCGCGCCGACTGGAAGAAGGCGTACGTGAAGCTGCGGGAAGGCGAGAAGCTGCCCGAGTTCCTGCAGGGAGCGTAAACATCATGGCGATTCGCAAATACAATCCGACCTCGCCGGGCGTGCGGCAGAAGACGTCGCTGACCTTCGATGAGATCACGACCAACGAGCCGTACGCGCCGCTGACCGAGAAGCTGGACCGCTCGGGCGGTCGCAACAACCAGGGGCACCTGACGTCGTGGTGGCGCGGCGGCGGCCACAAGCGCCTCTACCGGATCATCGACTTCAAGCGTGACAAGAAGGACATCCCGGGTCGCATCGAGACGATCGAGTACGACCCGAATCGTTCGTCGCGCATTGCGCTGGTGACCTATCCGGACGGTGAGAAGCGCTACATCCTGCAGCCGGTCGGGGTGAAGGTTGGCGACACGGTGGTGTCCGGCGACGCCGTCGACATCCTGCCGGGCAACTGCCTGCCGCTGAAGAACATTCCGCTCGGCACGCAGATCCATAACGTCGAGCTCCGCCCCGGCAAGGGCGGGCAGATCGCGCGGAGCGCCGGCTCGTCGGTGCAGCTGGTTGCGCGCGAGGGTGGCTACGCCTCGGTGAAGATGCCGTCGGGCGAAATCCGCAAGATCAACGTCGAGTGCGTCGCGACGATCGGCCAGATCGGCAACATCGATCACGAGAACGTCTCGATTGGCAAGGCCGGGCGCAGCCGATGGCTTGGCAAACGGCCGCATGTGCGCGGTGTGGCGATGAACCCGGTGGATCACCCGCTCGGCGGCGGCGAGGGAAAGACCTCTGGCGGCCGTCATCCGGTGACGCCGTGGGGCCAGCCGACGAAAGGCTACAAGACGCGCCGGCGGAAGAACACTGACAAGTTCATCGTGCAGAGGAGACCGAAGTGAGCCGCTCGCTGAAGAAGGGACCGTTCGTCGACACGCCGCTCCTCGAGAAGCTCGAGGCGATGAATCGGGCGAACGAGAAGAAGGTCATCAAGACGTGGTCGCGCCGGTCGACGGTGGTGCCCGAGATGGTCGGCCACACGATGGCGGTGCACAACGGCAAGAAGTTCATCCCGGTGTACGTGACCGAGAACATGGTCGGCCACAAGCTCGGCGAGTTCGCGCCGACGCGCACGTTCAAGGGGCACACCACGAAGACCGAGAAGGCGGCGGCTACCGCTCCGGCGCCGGCGGCAGGCGCGGGCGCGAAGGCGTAGGCACGAAGGACACGAACCATGATCGAAGCACAGGCAACCGCGCGCGGTGTCCGCACCTCGGCCCAGAAGGCAGGCCTGGTGTGCGAGCTGATTCGCGGCAAGAACGTCAACCAGGCGCTGGCCACGCTGCAGTTCACGCGCAAGACGATCGCGCGCGATCTGGCGAAGGTGCTGCGCTCGGCGGTGGCGAACCTGCAGCAGCAGGACGGCTTCAGTGGCGACATCGATCGCCTGTACGTGGCGGCCTGCTACGCCAACCAGGGGCCGTCGATGAAGCGCGTGCGCCCGGCCCCAATGGGCCGTGCCTATCGCGTGGTGAAGCGCAGTGCGCACCTCACGGTACGGGTCGCGGAGCGTCCACTGAAGATTGCGAAGGTCAGTACGGAGACCGCGGCCGCCGCCAAACCGGCGCGGGCGCGGAAGACGGCAAAGAAGACAGAAGCGAAGGCTTAAGGAGATATACGTGGGCCAGAAGGTTCACCCCTACGGATTCCGGCTCGGCTTCAACAAGACCTGGCGCTCGCGCTGGTTCTCCGGGCGCGACTACGCGAAGCTGCTCCACGAGGATCTGGCGCTCCGCCAGGACCTGAAGAAGCGCTTTTCGCACGCCGGTGTCGCGCGGATCGAGACCGAGCGCGCGGCCAACAACCTGAAGATCGACATCTACACCTCGCGCCCGGGGATCATCATCGGCCGCAAGGGAACCGAGGTCGACAAGCTGAAGCAGGAAATCCAGAAGCGCACCAGCCGGCAGGTCTTCATCAACATCCAGGAGATCCAGAAGCCGGAACTGGAGGCGCAGTTGATCTCCGAGTCGGTGGCGGTGCAGCTCGAAAAGCGCGTCGCCTTCCGCCGTGCGATGCGCAAGGCGGTCGAGTCGGCACTGCGCTTCGGCGCCCGCGGCATCAAGGTGCGCGTTTCTGGGCGCCTGAACGGCGCCGAAATCGCGCGCTCCGAGTGGTACCTGCACGGCCAGCTGCCGCTGCAGACGCTGCGCGCGGACATCGATTACGGGTTTGCGGAAGCGAACACGACCTACGGGCAGATCGGCGTGAAGGTGTGGCTCTACAAGGGCGAGCGCCTCGTGCCGCGCGTGGGCCGCGATGAGGAGTACCGCGATCGGGCGCCACGGCGGCCGGCAGGGCGGACGTAAGAGGTAACGAATCATGTTGATGCCAAAGAAGGTCAAGTACCGCAAGCAGCAGCGCGGGCGCATGACCGGCAAGGCGTGGCGCGGATCGGACGTGTCGTTCGGCGACTACGGGCTGAAGGCGATGGAGCCGTGCTGGATGCGGGCGCGCCAGATCGAGGCCGCGCGCGTCGCGATGACACGCTTCATCAAGCGCGGCGGCAAGATCTGGGTCCGCGTGTTCCCGGACAAGCCGATCACCAAGAAGCCGCAGGAAACCCGAATGGGGAAGGGCAAGGGTGCGCCCGAGGAATGGGTGTGCGTCATCCGTCCCGGCCGGATCCTGTTCGAGATGGAAGGCGTGAGCGAGACCGACGCGCGGCGCGCGATGCAGCTGGCCGCGGCCAAGCTGCCGATCAAGACGAAGTTCGCCACGCGCTTCGCCCAGGAGAAGGCGTCATGAAGGCCGCTGAAGTCCGTGAGCTGAGCACCGACGAGCTGCGCGGTCGCGAGAAAGAGCTGGACGACCAGCTGTTCCGGCTGCGCATCCAGAAGTCGATGGGGCAGCTCGAGGCGCCGGCGAAGGTGGTGACGCTGCGCCGTGACCTGGCGCGCATCAAGACGGTCCTGCGGGAGAGGAAGACAGAGCGATGAGCGTCAAGGCACAACTGACCGGCACCGTGGTCAGCGACAAGATGGACAAGACGGTCGTCGTCTCCGTCGAGCGGCAGGTCCGCCACGACGTCTACGGCAAGACCCAGCGCAAGACGTCCAAGTTCGTCGCGCACAACGAGAACAACGAGGCCAAGATGGGCGACACCGTGGCCATTGCGGAGTCGCGGCCGCTCAGCCGCCGCAAGCGATGGATCGTGACTCGCGTGGTTACGAAGGCGCCGCAGGTCTAGGAGACAGCCATGATTCAGATGCGCTCGATTCTGGACGTCGCCGACAACTCGGGAGCCCGCAAGATCTCGGTGATCAACCCGATCGGCGGCTCGACCGGCCGCTACGCGCGCCTCGGCGACATCGTCACCGCCTCGGTGAAGGAAGCGACGCCGGACGGCACCGTGAAGAAGGGGCAGGTCGTGAAGGCGGTGATCGTGCGGACGCGCAAAGAGCAGCGGCGGCGCGATGGCAGCTACATCCGGTTCGACCGCAACGCGGCCGTGCTGATCAACGACAACAACGAGCCGATCGGCACGCGCGTGTTCGGGCCGGTCGCGCGCGAGCTGCGCGAGCGCCGGTTCATGAAGATTATTTCGCTGGCGCCGGAGGTTCTCTGAATTCTGAACGCTGAATTCTGAATTGCGAATTATGCCGAGATTGCAGACTCCTATTCGCCGCAACGACACCGTCGTGGTCACGACGGGCAAGGACAGCGGCAAGCGCGGCCGGGTGCTGAAGGTGCATCCGGAGAAGAACCGCGTCATCGTCGAGGGCGTGAACATCATCAAGCGCCATACGCGTCCGAATCCGCAGCGCAACATCAAGGGCGGGATCGTGGAGCGTGAAGGCGCGCTGCATGCCAGCAACGTGCAGCTCGTGTGCCCGGAGTGCGGAAAGATGACCCGCGTCGGGCACAGGACTCAGGGCGACCGCAAGGTCCGCATCTGCCGCAAGTGCGAGGGAGTGGTGGACAAATGAGCCGCCTGAAGGATCGGTATCAGAAGGAAGTCATGCCGGCCCTCAAGAAGGAGTTCGGCTACAAGAACGTGATGGCGATCCCCAAGGTCGACAAGGTCGTCATCAACATGGGGCTGGGCGAGGCGACGCAGAACGCGAAGCTGGCCGACACCGGCGCCGACGAGCTGGGCCGGATCACCGGCCAGAAGGCCGTGGTGCGCCGCGCCACCAAGTCGATCGCGCAGTTCAAGCTGCGCCAGGGGATGCCGGTCGGCGCCATGGTCACGCTGCGCGGCGAGCAGATGTACGAGTTCCTCGATCGCCTGATCACGATTGCGCTGCCGCGCGTCCGCGACTTCCGCGGCGTGTCGCCGAAGGGCTTCGACGGCCGCGGCAACTACACGCTCGGTCTGCGCGACCAGCTGCTCTTTCCGGAAATCGACTACATGAAGGTCGATAAGGCCCGGGGGATGAACGTCTCGGTGGTGACCACGGCAAAGACGGACGCGGAAGCCCGCAAGCTGCTGCAGCTGCTGGGCATGCCTTTCAGGACGAACTAATGGCTACGACTGCAAAGATCGCCAAGGAAGAAAAGACCCTGAAGTACAAGATTCGCCACCGCAACCGCTGCAAGTTGTGCGGACGGCCGCGCGCGTACATGCGCAAGTTCGACATGTGCCGCCTGTGCTTCCGCAAGCTGGCGCTCGAGGGCGACGTCACCGGGGTCACGAAGAGCAGCTGGTAAAAATCCCAATCCCGTCCGGGGTTTGGGTTGGGATTTGGGATTTGACGAGAGAACAGTAAATGACAGATCCAATCGCAGACATGATCACGCGCATCCGTAACGCGGTGACGGCCAAGCACACGCGTGTGGATTTGCCCGCCAGCAAGCTGAAGGCGGAGATTGCGCGGATCCTTCAGGACGAGGGCTACATCCAGGGATTCCGGCTCGTCGAGACGCCGGCGGAGAAGAAGGGGCAGCAGGCGCGGCAGATGATCCGCCTGTTCCTGAAGTACGGCCCTCACGGCGAGAAAGTCATCAGTGGCCTTGAGCGCATCAGCCGGCCCGGCCGCCGCGTCTATCTGGGCGTGGGCGACGTGCCGGTTGTGCTCGGTGGTCTGGGCACCTCGATTCTGACGACGTCGCGCGGTGTCATGACCGGCCGCGCCGCCAAGAAGGCGGGCGTCGGCGGCGAAGTTCTCTGCAACGTGTGGTAGGCAGCACAGAGGCAGGCAATGTCACGAATTGGTAAGAAACCGATCCCGCTCCCGAAGGGCGTCACGGTGAAGATCGCCGGCGACGCGGTCGAGGTGCAGGGACCCAAGGGCAAGATGCGGCAGGCCCTGCCGCCGGGCATCGTGTTCGCCCAGGACGACGGAGCGCTCGTCGCGAAGCTCGAACGCGAGGACCCGCTGCTCGGGAAGTTCCATGGGCTGGCGCGAAGCCTTGTTGCCAACGCTGTCTCGGGTGTCACCGACGGCTTCAAGAAGGAGCTCGACATCGTCGGCGTCGGCTACCGCGCGGAGCTGAAGGGCAAGCAGGTGCACTTCGCGCTCGGCTATTCGCACCCGGTGATCTACGACATCCCGGCCGGGATCGACATTGCCGTCGAAAAGCAGACGCACATCACCGTGACCGGCGTCGATCGGCAGCTCGTCGGCCAGGTGGCGGCCAACATCCGCCGGATGCGGAAGCCCGATCCGTACAAGCAGAAGGGCGTGCGCTACACCGGCGAAGTGCTCAAGAAGAAGGTCGGAAAGACCGGAGCGAAATAACGATGCGGATCAAGACGAAAGAAGACCGCCGCGATCGGATCAAGCACCGGATCCGCAAGCGCGTCGCCGGCAAGGAAGAGCGGCCGCGGCTGACGGTGTTCCGGAGTGTCGCCCACATGTACGTGCAGGTTGTGGACGACTCGACCGGCCGGACGATCGCTTCCGCCTCCACCGTCGAACCAACGGTCAAGGGAACGATGGCGAAGAGCGCCAAGGGAGGCAACATCGAGGGCGCCAAGGCGATTGGAAAGACCATCGCGGAGCGGCTGCTCGAGAAGGGTGTCAAGCGCGTCGTGTTCGATCGCAACGGGTTCCTCTATCACGGGCGCGTGAAGGCAGTGGCCGATTCCGCGCGTGAAGCAGGTCTGGAGTTCTAACGTGGCGTTGATGAATCGAGATCGTGCAAAGGTCGACGCGTCGCAGCTGGAGATCAAGGACACCGTGGTGTCGATCAACCGCGTGACGAAGGTCGTCAAAGGCGGCAAGAACCTCAGCTTCAGCGCGCTCGTCGTAGTTGGAGACGGCCACGGCGTGGTCGGCTTCGGCGTCGGCAAGGCGAAGGAAGTGCCGTCGGCCATCAAGAAGGGCATCGAGGCGGCCAAGAAGAATCTGATCCGTGTCCCGCTGAAGGGGACGACGATCCCGCACCAGGTGGTGGGGCGATTCGGGTCGGGCAGCGTGCTGCTGAAGCCGGCGCCGGAAGGCACCGGGCTGATTGCGGGGGGAGCCGTTCGCGCGGTGGTCGAGTCAGCGGGCATTCAGAACGTGCTGACGAAGTCGCTCGGGTCGGCGAACCCGCACAACGTGGTGCGCGCGACGTTTGCCGGCCTGATGGGTCTCAAGGATCCGGGGTTCGTGGCCCGGATGCGCGGCAAGGAAGAAGGAGAGCTGGTCGGCGCGTAACGCCCCGATCGCGAGCACCTGTTATGGCGAAGAAGGCTGCGAGCAAAGCGACAAAGAACCTGACGGTCACGCTCCGCAAGAGCACGATCGGGTTCAACAAGACCCAGGCGAAGACTGTTGAGGGCATGGGCCTGCGCCGGATCAACCACAGCGTCGAGCTGCCGGACACGCCGGCGACGCGCGGGATGATCCACAAGGTCCGTCACCTGATTGAGGTCTCGGAGTAATCATGGATTTGAGCAACCTGAAGCCGGCCGAACGGTCGAAGTTCTCGAAGAAGCGCGTCGGCCGCGGCCAGGGCTCCGGCAACGGCGTACAGGCCGGCCGTGGACACAAGGGCGCGAAGTCCCGCTCGGGCTTCAAGTTCAAGCGTGGGTTCGAGGGCGGCCAGATGCCGCTGCATCGCCGCATTCCGAAGCGCGGGTTTCACAACGGCTTCCGCACGGAGTACGCGGTGGTCAACCTCGACACGCTGGCCGATCGCTTCGACGAGGGCACGGTGATTACGCCGGAGCTGATGCGCGAGCGCGGCCTGATTCACAGCACGCGGCAGCTGATCAAGGTGCTGGCTCGAGGCGACATCTCGAAGAAGCTCACCGTCCAGGCGCACAAGTTCAGCGGCAAAGCGACGGAGAAGATTCTGGCGGCCGGCGGAGCGACGGACATGCTGGCGGCCAAGGGGACGGCTGACAAGCAGTAGGGCCTCCGTCAGGAAGCCAGGACGAGAACGATGGATAACCCGATCAAGAACCTTTTTGCGATCACGGACCTGCGCAACCGCGTGCTCTTTACGCTGGGCCTGCTCGGCGTGTATCGCATCGGGAGCCACATCCCCACGCCCGGCATCAACCAGGAAGCGCTGTCGGTGATGGCGCAGCAGGCAGGGGGCATGTTCGGGCTCTACGACATGTTCTCTGGGAACAACCTGTCGAACATGACGATCTTCGCGCTCGGCGTCATGCCGTACATCAGCGCGTCGATCATCCTGCAACTGCTCACCGTCGTGTGGCCGTACCTCGAGCGCATCTCGAAGGAAGGCGAGCTTGGCCGGCGGAAAATCACCCAGTACACGCGGTACCTGACGCTGGTGCTGGCTGTGGTGCAGTCGTTCGGCATCGCGATCTGGCTCGAGCGTTCGAGCAACATCGCCGGTGGGCTGCCGCTCGTCTACGCCTCAGGCTGGGGCTTCCGCCTGATGACTGTCCTCACCCTGACCACGGGGACGATGTTCATCATGTGGCTGGGCGAGCAGATCACCGAGCGCGGCATTGGCAACGGGATGTCGCTCATCATCTTCGCGGGCATCGTGGTGAACCTGCCTAGTGCGGTGCTGGCGACATTCGACCAGATGTCGACGGGACAAATCGGCCCGATCCGCATCCTGTTCCTCTTCATCATGGCGATCGTCGTCATCGGGGCGATTGTGTTCGTCGAGCGCGGCCACCGGCGAATCATGGTTCAGTACGCGAAGCGCGTGGTCGGCCGGCGTCAGTACGGCGGCTCGAGCACGCACATTCCGCTGAAGGTGAACACGGGCGGCGTAATTCCGGTGATCTTTGCCTCGTCGATCCTGTCGTTCGTCGCGATGGGCGTGACCTTTTTCGAGACCGGCACGTTCATGCGGCGGGTGATCGACCAGTTGGCCTACGGCATGCCGCTGTTCAACTTGCTGACGGTCGTCGGCATCATCTTCTTCGCGTACTTCTACACCGCGATCATCTTCAATCCCGATGATGTCGCGGAGAACATGCGGAAGTACGGAGGGTTCATCCCGGGCATCAGGCCAGGCAAACGCACGGCAGAGTACATCGACACGATTCTGTCCCGGATCACGCTGGTGGGCGCGGTCTACCTGTCGATCATCTCGCTGCTGCCGAACTTTCTGATCAGCGGCTTCAAGGTGGCGCCGATCCCCTGGATCGGCGAGTCCCTCGACGCATTGCTGCCGCCGTGGTTTACGCAGGGGCTGAACGTGCCGTTTCTCTTCGGCGGCACGTCGCTGCTGATCGTCGTCGGTGTGGCGATGGATACGGTGCAGCAGATCGAGTCGCAGCTCATCATGCGGCACTACGACGGGTTCATGAAGAAGACGAGGATACGCGGACGCCGCGGGTAGCATGGACTCCGGGCGCGTTTCAACGCTCTCCACGTTGCGAGCGTGAGGACATCGGCCACCAAGATGGGCCTGAACGTGATCATGATGGGAGCCCCCGGTGCCGGAAAGGGCACGCAGGCGGGTCGCTTTGCGCGCGAGCGTGGTCTGCCGAAGATCTCGACAGGCGACATGCTGCGCGAGGCGATCAAGGCCGGCGAGCCGGTGGCGCTGAAGGCGAAGGAGCGCATGGATCGAGGCGAGCTCGCAGACGACGCCACGATTATCGCCATCGTGAGGAAGCGTCTGCAGCAGCCGGATGCGCAGGCCGGGTTCGTGCTGGACGGTTTCCCGCGAACGGTGGCGCAGGCGAGGGAGCTCGACCAGATCATGAACGAGCGGAACAACGGGCCGCTCATCGTCGTGGACGTGATGGTGCCGCCTGAAGAGTTGGTGCGTCGGCTCGCGACCCGGCGAATCTGTGTGGACTGTGGAACCAACGCCGATCCGGAGGCGTCCGACCGGTGCCTGAAGTGCGGAGGGTGCCTCGAGCAGCGGGCCGACGATAACCAGGACGTCGTCCGCGAGCGTCTCAGCGTGTATGTGCGGGAGACGAAGCCGGTGCTGGAGTTTTATCGTGAGCGGCCGACGTTCCGCGTGGTCAACGGGGCGCAGCCAGCCGAGCGGGTGGCTCAGGAGCTCGACACGATGATCGATGACGCGGCGGCGGCCAGGGCCTGATCGTGATTGTGTGTCGCTCTCAGGCGGAGATCGAGAAGCTGAGGCGGGTGAACCAGCTTGTCGGCCGGATCCTGGCTGAGCTGCGGGCGATGGTGAAGCCGGGCGTGACGACGGCCCAGATCGACGCACTCGCCGAGCAGCGGGTGCGCGAAGCGGGAGCCGAGCCGGCGTTCAAGGGGTATCACGGGTATCCGGCCACCGTCTGCGCGTCGGTGAACGAGCAGGTGGTGCACGGGATTCCCTCGGCGCGTCCCCTGGGCGACGGCGACATCGTCTCGATCGACATGGGCGCCCGGATGGACGGCTTTTTTGGAGACTGCGCTGTCACCGTGCCCGTAGGGCCGGTCCCGCAGGAAGCGGCCGCCCTATTACGGGTGACGGAAGAGGCGCTGTTTCACGGCATCGACGCGGTGAAGCCCGGGGCTCGCGTCTCGGACATCGGGGCGGCCGTACAGCAGCACGTGGAGGCCCATGGCTTCTCCGTGGTGCGAGAGTTCGTCGGACACGGCATCGGCACCTCGCTACACGAGGAGCCGCAGATTGCGAACTACGGCCCGGGAGGCCGCGGACCGCGCCTGTCCGAGGGGATGGTGCTGGCGATTGAGCCGATGGTCAACGCCGGGAAGCCGGCGGTGAAGGTGCTGGCCGACGGATGGACCGCGGTCACGCGCGACGGCAGCCTGTCGGCGCACTTCGAGCACACCGTGGTCGTCACGGGCGAGGGGTGCGAGATCCTGACGCTGCTCGAGAGCGACGCGGCGCGCGCAAAGCAGTTGCTGGGGGCCGGCGTTCGCACCTGAGTACGTGACCCTTCGACGAAGGCTCAGGGTCATCCCGAGCGAGGTTGAGGGATGAGCGAACGCACCGTCAGCGGGGTCGTGATGGAGCAGTTGCCAAGCGGCCTCTACACGGTGGAGGTCGAAGGCACGCGCCGGATTACGGCGCACGTCGGCGGCGGATTCGAACGGAACTTCGTCCGCCTGCTGATCGGGGATCGAGTCGCCGTGGAACTGGCGGCACGCGACCTGACGCGCGGACGGATCGTCAGGAAGTTGTAGACAGGATCGGACTTATGAAGGTACGAGCGTCGGTTCGAAAGATTTGCGACAAGTGCAAGGTCGTGCGGCGACGTGGCGTCGTCCGCGTCATCTGCACGAATGCGAAGCACAAGCAGAGGCAGGGATAGCACATGGCGCGTATTTCTGGTGTCGACCTCCCGCGCACGAAACGCATCGAGATCGGCCTTACCTATATCTACGGGATCGGGCGCAAGCGCTCGAACGACATCCTGTCGGCCGCGGGCGTGAGCCCGGACGTCCGTGTCAAGGACCTGTCCGAAGAGGACGTGCGGAAGATCAGCCGTGTGCTCGAGGACGTCGGTGGCGTCGAGGGCGACCTGCGCAAGGAAATCTCGATGAACATCAAGCGGCTGATGGAGATCGGCTGCTATCGGGGACTGCGCCACCGCCGGAACCTCCCGGTGCGCGGCCAGCGCACGCGTACCAACGCGCGCACGCGGAAGGGCCCGCGCAAGGGCGCCGTCGCGAAGAAGAAGACTGTGTAGGACGGGTGCCGCGTAAGCGGACCCGTCGGAAATCGATATGGCAAAAGCAGAAGGCACTGAGAAAAAGGCCGAGGGCGGGAAGAAGGCTCCGCGCAAGACGTTCAAGAAGCGCGGCGAGAAGCGCGTCGTCCATCACGGGCTCGCGCACATCCACGCCTCATTCAACAACACGCAGATCACGATCACCGATCAGGAAGGCAACGTGATCGCCTGGTCGAGCGCGGGCGGGATCGGCTTCAAGGGATCGCGCAAGGGCACGCCCTTCGCGGCCACGCAGGCGGCTATCGCCGCCGGCAACGGCGCCAAGACCTACGGCCTGCGCTCGGTGGACGTGCGCGTGAAGGGCCCCGGCTCCGGCCGCGAGTCGGCCATCCGCGCTCTGCAGACGGTTGGCATCGAAGTGAAGTCGATTCGCGACGTCACGCCGATCCCGCACAACGGATGCCGTCCGACGAAGAGACGGCGAGTCTGATTTTTGGGGTCACGTGCCAGGGACCAGGGACTAGGGACCATGGACGGACCAAGAACGAAGGACTAAGGACGAAGGACTAAGAATGGCTCGTTATATCGGACCTGTCTGCCGCCTGTGCCGCCGCGAGGGAATGAAACTGTTCCTCAAGGGCGAGCGGTGCTACACGGAAAAGTGCGCGATCGAGAAGCGCAACTTCGCGCCCGGGCAGCACGGAAAGACGCGCAAGCAGAAGCTGGCCGGCTACGGCGTGCAGCTGCGCGAGAAGCAGAAGGTCAAGCGCATCTACGGTGTGCTCGAGGATCAGTTCCGGCGTTATTTCGAGCAGGCGGAGCGGACCCGTGGCATCACGGGCGAGACGCTGCTGCAGCTGCTGGAGCGCCGGCTCGACAACGTCGCCTACCGGCTGGGCCTCGCGACGTCACGCGCTCAGGCGCGTCAGCTCGTGCGGCACGGCCACCTGACCGTCAACGGGCGGAAGGTGGACATCCCGTCGTTCTCGGTGAAGCCGGGCGATGTGGTAACCGTCAGGCAGAACAGCCGCAAGGCGCCCGCCATCCTGCACGCGCTCGAGGAAGTGAAGGGACGTGGCGTGCCCGAGTGGCTCCAGTACGACGCGGACGGTATGTCGGCGAAGGTCGGTTCGGTGCCGACGCGCGAGCAGATCAACCTGCCCGTGCAGGAGCAGCTCATCGTCGAGTTGTATTCGAAGTAACACGAAGGCACGAAGGTTCGAGACCTTCGTGTTTCGCATCCATCAGCCCGCAGCTCGACAGGCCTGCAGCGGGAGGCTGGTGGACGTAACTCGCAGGCCTGGAGGCCGGAACTGCCGGCCCGTTGCGAAAGGACAGCAAGATGCTCTGGAGAGGTTTTCAGCGGCCCAAGCGCCTCGAATTCGAGCGCGAGACACTCACTGACCGGTTCGGCCGGTTTTATGCGCAGCCGTTCGAGCGCGGCTTCGGCACCACGATCGGCAACGCGCTCAGGCGCGTGCTGCTCTCGTCGATTGAAGGCGCCGCTATCACGGCGGTGAAGATCGATGGCGTGCTGCACGAGTTCTCGCCGATTCCTGGAGTTGTCGAGGACGCGACCGACATCATCCTGAACCTGAAGCAGATTCCGCTGAAGATGCACGTCGACTACACGAAGACGCTGTATCTGCGCGTGGACAAGCCCGGTATCGTGCGGGCGCGAGACATCGAAGTCGATCAGGACGTCGAGATTCTTGAGCCCGAGGCGCACATTGCCACTGTGTCCGATGGCGGCAAGCTGCACATGGAGCTGCGCATGAAGCGCGGCCGGGGCTACATCTCGGCCGACAAGAACTTCGACGAAGACCTCGGCATCGGCTGGATCCCCGTGGATTCGGTGCACTCGCCGGTGAAGAAGGTGAACTACCTGGTCGAGGCAGCGCGTCTCGGACAGACCACCGACTACGACAAGCTCACCATTGACGTGTGGACCAATGGCTCCGTCACTGCGCGCGACGCCGTGTCGCTGGCGGCGAAGCTGATTCGCGACCACCTCAACATCTTCATCAACCTCGAGGATGCCGGTGAGTCGACCGAGGCGGCCGCCGAGCAGCCGCGCGCCGGCTCGCTCAACGAAAACCTCGATAAGAGCGTCGAGGAGCTGGAGCTGTCGGTCCGGTCCTACAACTGCCTGAAGAACGCGAATATCCGCACGATTCGCGAGTTGGTGCAGAAGACCGAAGCCGAGATGCTCAAGACGAAGAACTTCGGCCGGAAGTCGCTGAACGAGATCAAGGAGATCCTGCACAGCATGGGATTGAGCCTCGGGATGAGGCTGGATCAGCCCACAGTGCATCAGGATTAAGGGGTAAGGCCGAAGGCCTGTGAGGGCCTTCGGCCTTCGAGAATGCTGCTATGAGACACAACGTCGGATATCGCAAGCTGGGGCGCGTCACGGAACACCGGATCGCGCTCCTGCGCAACCAGGCCATCGCGCTGCTGCGTCACGAGAAGATCGAGACGACGATGCCGAAGGCGAAGGAGCTGCGCCCGTTCGTCGAGCGCCTGATCACCATCGCCAAGCGCGGCGTAGCGGCGGGCGACACCAACGGGAAGACGCTCCATGCACGCCGGCTCGTGCTCGCGGAGCTGCCGGACAAGGATGTCGTCGGCAAGCTGTTCGACACGCTGGCGCCGCGTTTTGCCGAGCGTCCGGGCGGCTACACGCGGATCCTCCGTGTCGGGTTCCGGCGCGGCGACTCGGCCGAAGTGGCGCATGTCGAGCTGGTCGGCAGCGAGTACAACCCCAAGGCCGCCGAAAAGGACGATGAGAAGGAAGCCCCGAAGAAGGGGAAGGGCGTCGGCGAGCGGCTCAAGCAGGCGGCGCAGCGCATGCGCGCGCAGCGTGGTGAAAGCGGCTCCAAGGCGCAGGCCGGTGGTCAGACGCGCGGCAAGGCGCAGAAGAGCACGACACCGAGGAAGGCCGGCGGTTCGTAAGGTCGAGAGTGAAAGTTTGAGGAGAGTGGCCGGCCTGCGCCGGCCACTTTTTTGTACCTAGACTTCTTCCGCGACTTCCTGTCCGCGCTCGGCCTTGGCCGCCGAGATGATCTTGCCCTGCAGGTGCGACGGCACCTCTTCGTAGTGCGAGAACTCCATGTGGTAGGAGCCGCGCCCGCCGGTCGCTGACGTGAGGTGCTGCTCGTAGGTGAGCATCTCTGCCATCGGCACCTGGGCGCGGATGACCGTCATGGCGCCGCGCGTGTCCATCCCCGCGATGCGGCCGCGGCGGCCGTTCAGGTCGCCCATCAGGTCTCCGGCGAAATCGCTGGGCGCATACACCTCGACCTGCATCACCGGCTCGAGGATCGTCGGCCTGGCGCGGGTCATGGCGTCCTTGAACGCCAGCGAGCCGGCCATCTTGAACGACAACTCGTTCGAGTCAACCGGGTGGAACGAGCCGTCGAAGACGGTGGCCTTGAAGTCCACCATCGGGTAGCCCGCAAGGAACCCGCGCACGCGCGAGTCCTGAATGCCCTTTTCCACGGCGGGGATGTACTGTCGTGGAATGGACCCGCCGAAGATGTCGTCCACGAACTGGAAATCGCTCCCGCGGGGAAGCGGTTCGACCTTGATTTTGCAGTCGCCGAACTGCCCGTGACCGCCGGTCTGTTTCTTGTGGCGGCCGTGGGCCTCGGTTGAGGCCGTGATCGTTTCCCGGTACGGGATGCGTGGTGGCTTCAAATTCACTTCCACGCCGAAGCGGCGCTTCAGCTTCGCCACGGTCACTTCGATGTGCAGCTGGCCCTGGCCCGACAGCAGGAGTTCGTGCGTCTGCGGATCCCTGGCGTAGCTGATGCTCGGGTCTTCTTCCCGCAGGCGCTGCATCGCGCTGCTGATCTTGTCCTCGTCGCCACGGCTCTTGGGCTCGATAGCGTAGGCGAGCACCGGTTCCGGGAACTTGATCGGCGCGATCCGGTATTTCACCGCCTTGTCGGCGATGACATCGCTCGTGTGGGTGTCCTTGAGCTTGGCGACGGCGCCGAGGTCGCCGGCTTTCAGTTCGGCCACGTGGGTCTGCGTCTTCCCCTGGAGGGCCAGGAGGTGGCCAAAGCGCTCGGTGGTGTCCCGGGTGACGTTGCCGACCGTGGCATCTGACTTCAGCACGCCGTTGACCACGCGCAGCATGGTGATGCGCCCGGCGAACGGGTCGGCAATGGTCTTCCAGACGAACGCGGCGTACGGTGCGTTGTCGGCCGCCTTGACCGGGACCTCGCTTCCGCCGGCGTCGAGCGCCTGAAAATCACGCTCCACGGGTGAAGGGACATAGTTGGCGATGGCGTCGAGCAGCAGCTGGACCCCGATCATGTGCGACGCCGAAGTGCAGACGAGGGGAAACAGCTTGCCTGCCATGGTGGCGTTCCTGAGCCCCGCGACCAGCTGTTCCTGCGACAGGGTGCCTTCCGCGAAGAAGGTTTCCATCAGCTGCTCGTCGGCTTCGGCAACCGACTCAATCAGCTGCTCCCGCGCCTTCCGGGCGCGGTCAGCCAGCGCTGCGGGGATTTCGGCCTCGCTCATCCGGCCGCTCCCGTCGCCGGCAAAGGTCAGGGCCTTCATGCTGACGAGATCGACGACGCCGGTGAACGCCTTCTCTTCGCCCAGGGGAATCTGGATCGGCGCAATTTCCCTGGCGCAGTCGCGATGCAGCGTTTCGAGCGTGCGGTCGAGGCTGGCGCGCTCGCGATCCAGCTTGTTGACGACGACGATGCGGGGAAGGTTGAGGGAGGCGGCCTCCGTCCAGAGCTTCTCGGTCTGCACCTCGACGCCGTGGACGGCGTCCACCACGACGACAGCCGCTTCAACGACCCGGAGCGCGGCGCGCGCGTCGGACAGGAAGTTGGCGAATCCCGGGGTGTCGATGATGTTGATCTTGTTTTTCTGCCACTCGGCGTGCGCCAGGCTGGAGGACAGGGTGTGCTTGCGGGCGATTTCTTCTTCGTCGAAGTCGGTGGTGGTAGTGCCGTCGTCGACCCTCCCCAGCCGGTTGACCGCGCCGGCACCGAAGAGCATCGCCGAAACCAGTTGCGTCTTGCCGCATCCGCCGTGGCCGACGAGGGCCACGTTACGGAGGGCGGCGGCGTCATAAACCTTCATACCCGGTTCTCCTCCTGCCTCGCGCGGCGCGCGAAGCCCCGAGATACGCCACGAAACGACGGATTGGAACGCCCGCGAACGGGAGTCGGATCATAATCACCGTGCTTCCGGAGCCGCAAGGCAAGTCCGACGTCTACAATGATGTCTCTTCTTTCTGCGAGCAGTACATCATTGTAGGATTGGCCCAAAAGCTCGTTCGCAGTCGCCGTTTTTGTGGCGACGATCGCTCGCGCACACGGCATCAGCGTCGGTGATCACCACCGGATCGCGGCAGGCAACGGCGGCCCGGCCTGTTTCTGACGATCGCCTTAATCCGACAATCATGTTGGTAGATCCATATATGACAACAAAAGAGTAGTAGTTCCTTCACGGCGCTTCCGACTGGATCGCGTCATTTCAGGCCAAAAACGGCGGATCGTTTTCGCACGGGAGCCTGCCTCATCTGGCGCCTATCTTGCTCAAACGGATGCAGCGGCCCGCGGCGACCCGGCGGGTATCCCTATCTATTCGTGACGAGGTGAATGAATGAATTCAGCAGATACCGCATGGATGCTGGTGGCAACAGCCCTGGTGCTCCTGATGACGCCGGCGCTGGCCTTCTTCTATGGCGGGCTCGTGCGATCGAAGAACGCGCTGAACACGATGATGATGAGTTTCATCTCGCTGGGCTTTGTCGGCGTGCTCTGGGCGGTCGTCGGCTATTCGCTGGCGCTGACCCCCGGCAACAACTGGATTGGTGACCTGTCCTTCGCGTTCCTGAACGGTGTCGGCCTCGACAAGACCGGCAGCATTCTGGGCGATCTGCTGACCATTCCGCATGTCCTGTACATGGCGTTCCAGGCGACGTTCTGCATCATCACGGCAGCGCTCATTTCCGGCGCCATCGTCGAGCGCATGCGGTTCTCGGCGTACGTCGCGTTCATCTCGCTCTGGTCCCTCGTGGTCTACGCGCCGGTTGCGCACTGGGTATGGGGCGGCGGCTGGCTGGCGGATCTGGGCGCCTGGGACTTCGCGGGCGGCACCGTCGTGCACGTCAACGCGGCCGCGGCGGCGCTGGTGGCCGCGATGGTGGTCGGGAAGCGCTCCGACTACGGCTCGACGTCGATTCTGCCGCACAACGTTCCGTTCGTGCTGCTCGGCTCCGGCCTCCTGTGGTTTGGCTGGTTCGGTTTCAATGCGGGCAGCGCCGTTGCGGCGAGTCCGATTGCCGGGCTGGCGTTCGTCACGACGATGCTTGCGCCTGCCGCAACTCTTGTCGTCTGGACGTTCTGCGACATGGTGCGGTCGAAGAGAGCGACTGCTGTCGGCGCCGCCACCGCGATCGTCGTCGGACTGGTGGCGGTCACGCCGGCTGCCGGCTTCATCAGCCCGATGAACGCGATCCTCCTCGGTGGTATCGCGGCGATCCCGAGCTACCTGGCGTTGATGATTCGCGCCAAGACGTCGCTCGACGATTCACTCGATGTCGTTGCCGCGCATGGCGTCGGCGGCACCGTTGGCGCGCTGCTGACTGGTGTCTTCGCATCGAAGGCGCTCAATGGTGTATTCGACGGCGCGCTTTACGGCAATCCGCAGCAGGTGCTGTGGCAGGGCGCGGCGGTCCTGGCCGCCATGTTCTACAGCGGCATCGCCAGCTTCATCCTCCTCAAGCTCATTGGCCTGGTGATTCCGTTGCGCGCCACCACGTCCGAGGAAGGTGAAGGCCTTGACGTGTCGGCTCACGGCGAGGAGGCCTACATGCACGTCGGCGGCTCGGCGCCGCTGATGCGCGAGAAGTCGCCCGCGAAGCAGAGCAACCTGTCTCCTGCTCGCGCGGACGCCTGAGAAGAGAAATGCAACGGGCCGCGCGGAAAGTGCGGCCCGTGTTCGGCCTGCGCCGCGGGGGCGCGGGCACGGCGGAGTGGCCTGGTCCTTCGAGGCAGCGGCGAGGGAAGTCAGAGCCCGGGCAGCCGGGCGTCGAAGGACCGTTTCCTGGTTGAGGATGTGAATGAGACGAGTGATCAGCAAAGTGACGATGTCTGCGGCGCTGTGCGCGGGCCTTCTTGGCGTGTTTGCCGCTCCGGCGGCGGCACAGGACCCGAAGGTGGCAACGACAGGCGGAATCGACTTCACGAACCAATACAACTTCCGCGGCATTCGCCAGAACTTCGGCGGCATGGCGATCTTTCCGTTTGTCGACGTGGGCATTCCGGTGTCCAGCGGTGACGGTGCCCTGAAGAGCGTCAGCGTCAACCTTGGAAACTGGAATTCGATCAACACCAATCAGTTCGGTGATGCGGCCACCGACGAACCCAAGTGGTACGAATCGGACCTGTACGCGACGCTCAGCCTCGGGTTCAACAAGACGACGGTCGGGTTCACCTACACCGCGTACACGAGTCCAGCCGAAAACATCGGCGACACCCCGGTGTACTTCAAGACCGTCCATGAGCTGGCGGCGAAGGTTGCCTTCGACGACAGCGGTGCGCTCGGCAAGGGCGCGCTCAAGCCGTACGGGCTTATCGCGTTCGAGCTGGGAGACGGTGGTGCTGATGGCATAGGCGAGAAAGGCGTCTACCTGGAACTCGGCGTTGCACCGGGCTACTCGACGGACAAGGTGTCGGTTGCTGTTCCGGTGAAGGTCGGATTGAGCCTGAAGGACTACTACTCGTTCGGATCGGGAAATGACGACAAGTTCGGCTACTTCAGCGTTGCCGGCATCGTGACGGTTCCGGTCAACTCGAACTGGAACGTCCACGGCGGTGTCGAGCTTCAGGTGTTCGGCGACACGCTCGCGGCGGTGAACAACTTCGATTCAGATGCCCGCAAGTGGGCACCCCTCGGATCGATCGGCGTCGGTTTCTCGTTCTAGGGCCGCATCCCCCCGACGAGGCGTCATGAACCATCCGATGCACGTCAGGGGGATCGGTTTCAGCCATTGAGCC